>Ga0209211_10011951_pt1 | contig 11013 bp, 12 predicted proteins | sample RifGroA2_FD_183992 | JGI IMG/M metagenome (GOLD analysis project Ga0209211, IMG submission 183992) | Groundwater microbial communities from Rifle, Colorado, USA - Groundwater A2 (SPAdes) (version 2) | ecosystem: Environmental > Aquatic > Deep subsurface > Groundwater | place: Rifle, Colorado...
CGCTGCCTGCGGCCACTTGGGCGGATGCAAACTGTGCGCCCATCAAGGCGGCTGCAGCCAGAGCGATGCGGGCAACACGGCCCAAGTTTTTGCTGTTCATAATGTTTTCCCTTTGGTTGACAAGCGATAGATCTAGGATGAATTGTCACGGGAGTACGGGGCAACGTACATAGTCCGTTCGGACTAAGGAGCCGATTCGGAGCCGGGGCGACCCCCTGAGATATGTGAAAAAGGTCACTGTTTCTCCTGTTCTTTATTGCGCACAGTGCAGGTGGAGCGCGGTCAGTGTTTTTGATGGGCATAGTTATACTGTTTTTTTAAACAGTATTTGGGCGCTACGCCATGCTTCCAGACTATGCCGAGTTGTACAGTCTCTCCAGCTTTAGTTTTCAGCGCGGCGCCTCGCAGCCTGAAGAGTTAGTGCAGCGCGCCCACACGTTGGGCTACCGCGCGCTGGCCCTGACCGACGAATGCTCGGTGGCCGGTGTGGTGCGCGCGCACGTGGAGGCCCAACGCCTGGGCTTGCAGCTGCTGCCAGGCGCCGAGTTTGCCGTGGCCCTGTCGGGTGGCGGGCACTTCACGCTGGTGGCACTGCCGCACTCGCTGCAGGGCTGGGGCAATCTCTGCGAGTTCATCACCCAGGCGCGCATGGCAGCCATCAAGGGGCAGTACCAGTGCAGCTGGGCCGGGTCGCCCTGGGCCCTGCTGGCGGACTGTGAGGTGCTGCTGGTCTTCTCCTCTGCTATCAATATAGAAGCTGCTTGCGCAATATCCATAAGGGCTAGAGGCCTATTTGGCATGCATTGTTGGCTGGCCGCTTCGGCCGGGCTGGTGGCGGGGGATGCGCTACAGCGCGTGCGGGTGCAGCAGATGGCGGCCCTCAGTGGCCTGCCGGTGCTGGCCACGGGCCAGGTGTGTATGCATGTGCGCTCGCGCAAGCCGCTGCACGATGTGCTGACCGCCGTGCGCCTGGGCCAACCCGTGTCTGCCTGCGGTTTTGCGCTGCAGGCCAATGCGGAGGGCCACCTGCGCTCGCGTGCGCGGCTGGCGGCGCTGTTCCCGCCGGAGTGGCTGGCCCACACGCTGACCGTGGCGCAGCGCTGCACCTTCAGCCTGGACGAGTTGCGCTACCACTACCCGCTGGAGGCGGTGCTGCCGGGCCAGACGGCGGCGCAAACCCTGCGCCACTATGTGGAAGAGGGCGCGCAGGAGCGCTACCCAGCGGGCGTGCCGCAGGACATCCGTGCGCGTGTGGAGCACGAGCTGGCGCTGATTGTGGAGTTGCGGTTTGAGATGTACTTCCTTACCGTGCACGACATCGTGCGCTTTGCGCGCGCCCAACACATCCTGTGCCAGGGGCGGGGCTCGGCCGCCAACTCGGTGGTGTGTTACTGCCTGCACATCACCGAGGCCAACCCGCACGAGACTTCGCTGCTGTTTGAGCGCTTTATCTCCAGAGAACGCAACGAGCCGCCCGACATCGACGTGGACTTTGAACACCAGCGCCGCGAGGAGGTGATCCAGTACATCTACGCCAAATACGGGCGCGAGCGCGCAGCCATTGCCGCCACGGTGATCAGCTACCGCCCGCGCAGCGCGCTGCGCGACGTGGGGCGTGCGCTGGAGATCCCTGAGGACCTGATCACCGCCATGGCCAAGGAGCATCCGGGCATGTACAGCCGCGAGGTGCTGGCAGAGCGACTGCAATTTGCTATGGAAAAAGTAGCTGCTGGCGGAGATTCCACGGGGGCCGGGAGCCTGGGCGGCAGAGCGCCCAGCTCCGTGTCCCCCGCCCGCGGTGCGGGCTCCTCCTTTACCTACGCTGAACGCCCTGCCGCCCAGACTCCCGGGGGGCAGGGTGGCGTTGCACTTCCGTCCTCCCGCAGCTTGCAACTATGGCTGGACCTGGCCATCCAGCTGCAGGGCTTTCCGCGCCACCTGAGCCAGCACGTGGGCGGTTTTGTGCTCACCCAGGGGCCACTCACCCGTCTGGTGCCGGTGGAAAACGCGTCCATGCCAGACCGTTCCATCATCCAGTGGGACAAGGACGACCTGAGCGCCGTGGGCTTGATGAAGGTGGACGTGCTGGCCCTGGGCATGCTCAGCGCCATCCGCCGCTGCCTGGAGATGGTGACGCAGCGGCGTGGTTTGCAGCAGCCGCTGCGCATGCAGGACATTCCGCGCGACGATGTAGCCACCTACGACATGATTTGCGCGGCCGATACGGTGGGCGTGTTTCAGATTGAAAGCCGCGCGCAGATGAGCATGTTGCCGCGGCTGCGGCCGCGCGAGTATTACGACCTGGTGGTGGAGGTGGCCATCGTGCGGCCGGGGCCGATTCAGGGCGGCATGGTGCACCCGTATCTGAAGGCGCGCAAAGACCCCGAGGCCGCCAAGTCGCCTTACCCCGCGTTGCAAAAAGCGCTGGAGCGTACCCACGGTGTGCCCATCTTTCAGGAACAGGTGATGCAGATCGCCGTGCTGGCGGCCGGCTTTACGCCGGGCGAGGCCGATGGCCTGCGCCGCTCCATGGCCGCGTGGAAGCGCCATGGCAATGTGAGCCAGTACCACGACCGGCTGGTGGGCGGCATGGTGGAGCGTGGCTACCCGTTGGACTTTGCCGAGGCCATCTTCAAACAGATGGAGGGTTTTGGTGAATACGGCTTTCCCGAAAGCCACGCGGCCAGCTTTGCGCTGCTGGTCTACATCAGCAGCTACCTCAAGTGGCACGAACCGGCCTGTTTTCTGGCCGCCCTGCTCAACAGCCAGCCGCTAGGTTTTTACGGCCCGGCGCAGCTGGTGCAAGACGCGCAGCGCCACGGCGTGACAGTGCGCGCGGTGGATGTGGCGCACAGCGATTGGGATTGCACGCTTGAGACCATGGGGTCAGACCACCGCTTTGCGAAGCCAAGTGCGTGCTCCGACCCCATCTGTTCAAGTGCGGTGCGTTTGGGCCTGCGTCTGGTCAGCGGCCTTACCAAGGCGGTTGCCGAGCGCATCACCGCGCAACGCCTGCACGCGCCCTTCACCAGCACCCAAGACCTGGCGCTGCGCTGCCAGCTTGACGCTGGCGACCTCAAGGCCCTGGCCAGTGCCGATGCGCTGCAGTCCCTCAGCGGCCACCGCCGCCAGCAGGTGTGGGACGCCTCGGCCCTGTTGCCCGCACCTGCGCTGCTGCAGGGCGTGCCAATTGACGAAGACGACTTGGCGCTGCCCGCGGCGGGTGAGGGTGAAGAGGTGAGCTTTGACTACGCCGCGGTTGGGCTCACTTTGCGCTCCCACCCCTTACTGCTGCTGCGCGAGCCGCTATCAAAACAGAAGCTACTGACGGCTGCGCAGATGCGCGACTACCCCAGCGGTCGGCTGGTGCGGGCCTGCGGCATCGTCACCGCGCGCCAGCAGCCGCAGACCGCCAAGGGCGTGATTTTTGTGACGCTGGAGGACGAGACCGGCAGCGTGAATGTGATTGTGTGGAAAAGCGTGCGCGAGCAGTTTCGTGATGTGGTGTACCGCGCACGGCTGATGGCGGTGTACGGCATATGGCAGCGTGACGATGAGAGCGGTGGCCAGGTGCGCCACGTGGTAGCCAAACGGGTGGTGGACCTCACCCACCTGCTGGGCGACCTGGCCACCACCAGCCGAGATTTCCATTAATCGCTTAGAACTTGTGTCGGTAGCCGATGGTCAGGAAGTCTTCGCCGTTGGCACCATAGTTGTTGAGCAAGTCGTAGATGGCGCAGCGGTGGTGCAGGCGCACAAAGAACTCGTGTTCCTTGGCCTGCGGCCGCGAAAACGCCGCTTCCACAAACAGGTAGTTCAGCGTGCGGCTGCCCTGGCCGTTGGCGCCCAGCTCCAGCGGGCTCACCGTGCTGGTGTACGAAATGCCCAAAGGCGCCAGTCGCAGGTCGGTGCGCAGCACGTCGCGCCACGGAAAACCGCTCCAGCGCAGTGCGGGCGCCACCGCCACCTCGGTCACGTTGGCCTGGCCCCATTGCTGGCCGATCATGCCGTCCAGCTCAATGGATAGGGGCAGCGTGCTGGAGCGCCACAGCGTCTTGCTGGCGGTGACGGCCAGCAGGTATTGGTTGAGGTAGTTGGCCCGACCCGCAATGGCGCCGGCCGGTTCGGCATCGTGGTACTGCCCGGTGTAGACGCCGATGCTCCAGTCAGACTCCTGGGCCAGCGCGCCCAACGGCAATGCGATGAGCCCTGCCAGCCAGCAGGCGCCCCACCGAGTTTTCAGCGTACCAAATGGTGTGTGCATGGGGGGAATCTACCCATCCCCATCGCACCACGCAATCACCCCTTGGAATGGCGGGCTTATTGCGGGCCCGTCCGGCTTGTGTTGAATGCGCTCTGCAAATGGGCTTTGATGCACGGCTCGTACTCCCGGCGCGGCGCGCGGGCATGGCGTCTGCGTGGGTGTGTGAGTTGACGCACAGACCCATGGCCCTGGTGTCTTTTACGGTGGGGCATAGACATCGAAACATCCGCGCGATCGCGGTCCCTACTTTTTAAAAGGAAGCCCCATGCACCCGGAACCCGCAACAAAACACCCCAGCGAAGCGCAAACCCAGGCAAGGCAGGAAGCTGCGCAGCGATTGGCAGCCAACACCACTCTGACGCTGAGACGCAAAACCCCCTATGCCATGGACAAGCTGCCCACCAACCTCACTGACAGTCCGCGTGCCACCGTACGTCGGAGCTGAGCCTTCACTTCCTTTGGCAACCGAATGAGCCCTATGCACAGATTCACCACCGCGATCTTGCCCCCCGTCTTGTTGCTGGGCTGGGCGCTGCACCGCCGCTGACGTAAAAATGCCCTGGCCTCATCACGAGGTCAGGGCAGGGGCTGTTTGCCGGTTCAGGCGATGCGGCTGGATCCGGTGGCTGCATGGCCCTTGTTGCGGCGGCGCGCAATGGCGCCCATCAAACCCAGGCCCGCCAGCATCATGGCGTAGGTTTCGGGTTCTGGCACCGCGGTCGCAAAGCCTACGGCGTTGTCGCCCACGCCATTGAGCAACCCGAAGTTGCCGGGCCGGTATTCCCGTGCGGTGGTGCGCAGGATCTGCGTGAAACTGGTCGCACCTGGATTGACCTTGGACTGTCCGTTGGGCACAAAACTGAACCCGATGACGCCCAGCGCGCTGCGGTCTGCATAGTCGGACATTTCGGTTCCGGCGACGAATGCGTCAAAGGCGGCATCGGTCTGGTACACGCTCACGGCCGTTGCCCCCAGGCTGGTGAAGTCGTAGCCAGTGAAGCGCTCCACGCCATTTTGGGAGCTGGCGTCATTGCTGAACTGGTAATAAAAGTCCAGGCCGGTGCCCGTGTCATACACGGCGGTGCGGGCGATGCCGTTGTAGCTGGCGTTGCTGACGGGGGTCAGGGCCTGGGCCAGCAAGGTTCCGCCAAACGATGTGGGCGAGTAGTCCACATTGGCGGTCAGGCTGTTGGCGACCAGGTTGGTTGCTTGTGCGCTGCCGAGTGTGGCCAATACGGCCAACGCGATAGCGCCATGTCTCACTGTGAATGTCATAGGTATCTCCTTGATGGATTGAGTCGCATGTGATCCACCGCTTCTTGCAAATCCGGTGACCCAAGCACAGGCTAGGGGTCGCCCTCCATGCGCTCTGTACGTTGTTGAACATTGCGTCCGAATGATTAAAAACTTTGCAGCAAGCGCCACCCAGCCTATGTGCAGCTCCGCACGGACAAGGCGGCGCACAGGCCGCAAACTTTCCTCCACCAGCCCTGCAGCAAGCCGTTTGTGGCAGGGCCTGGCACCCTACAAAGGAGGACCCCATGGGCCTTGGAACCATCTTGCTGGTGATTTTGGTCTTGATGCTGGTTGGCGTGGTACCGGCCTGGCCCCACAGCCGCGGTTGGGGTTATGGGCCCACCGGGGGGCTGGGGCTGATCGTGGTGGTTCTCATCGTGCTGATGCTCACCGGACGCTTGTGAAGACACCCCCTTGCCCGCTGTCCATACACCCATCGCCAACCGTCTGTTGGCCGCGCTGACACGGGCTGAGTACCAGCGCCTGCAGCCGCACCTGGAGACGGTGCAACTGCACTTTGGGCAGGTGCTGTACGAGGCTGCAGCACCCATTGCCCATGTGTATTTTCCCAACGATTCACTGGTGTCCCTGCTGACTCTGGTGGACACCCATTCGGCGCTGGAGGTGGGGATGGTGGGGCCCGAGGGCATGCTGGGCACTGCGCTGGCGCTGGGGGCCGGTGTGTCGCCGGTGCGGGCCTTGGTGCAGGGTACGGGTTCGGCCATGCGCATGAAGGCCACCCCCTTTCTGCGCCTGTTTCGCCAGGGCCTGTCGCTGCAGCGGGAGGTGCTGTTGTACACCCACGCCCTGATGTTGCAAATCGCGCAGACGGCGGCCTGCAACCGCTTCCACCGGATCGAGGCACGCCTGGCGCGCTGGTTGCTCATGACGCGTGACCGGGTCGGGGCCGACCACTTCTTTCTGACGCAGGAATTTCTCGGCAACATGCTCGGGGTGCGCCGCGTAGGTGTGACCCATGCCGCCCACCTGCTCAAGCAGTTGCGCCTGATCGACTACAGCCGTGGCCACATCGAGATCACCAATGGCCATGGACTGGAGGCGCAGGCCTGCTCTTGTTATGAAATGGTCAAGGGGCGCCATGGCAAAGGGTGAGTGGTGCGTGTTATGTACGTTGCAGGACATACACGCTTGTTCGGCACCTTCTGCGATAGCCTAGGCGCATGACGTAGCTCTGACCTTGTGTTGGCCTCTCCGAATACCGTGCCCTGATGTTTCGGCGGCATGCGACAACTACCAGAGAGTGCCTGATGCTGCCGAGCCAATTCCCCATTGCCAACCGACTGCTTGCGGCCATGGCACGTCTGGACTACCAGCGCCTGGCCCTGGACCTGGAGCCGGTGGAGCTGGCCGTGGGGCAGGAGCTGCACCAGACGGACCAGCCCATTCAACATGTCTACTTTGCCAGTGATGCCCTGGTGTGTTTGCTCACACACGCAGACAAACACAGCGCCCTGGCCGTGGGCCTGGTGGGCAACGAGGGGGTGGTGGGGGTGGCCACCGTACTGGGCGTGAAGGCCTCACCCCTTCGGGCCCTGGTGCAGGTGCCTGGCAAGGCACTGCGCATGCAAACCGCCGTGTTTGTCTGGGAATTTCAGCAAAACGCACTGCTGCGCCAGGCCGTTCTGGGATACGTCCACGCGCTAACGGTGCAAGTAGCCCAAACGGCGGCCTGCAACCGCTTCCATGCGATTGAAGAACGCCTGGCCCGTTGGCTGTTGATGACGCGGGACCGGTTGTCGTCGGACCAACTGCAGCTGACCCATGAGTTTTTGGGGTATCTGCTGGGGGTGCGCCGGGCCGGGGTTGGCACCGCCGCGCAAGCGCTCAAGGCGCGTGGACTGATTGACTACAGCCGGGGCAACATCGAAATTGTGGATGGGCCCGGGCTGGAAGCAGCATCTTGCCTGTGTTATGCCATGGACCGGCGCCACCGACAGACGCCCTGACGCGACGCACAGAAAACGCGCTATGTACGCAAGCGTACGGAGTGTTTGGGTGAAAAGCGTAAGCTGCAATACGTCATTGCCCGTGGATTGCATCCCGCAGTCGGAACCAGGGCGTCTTACTGCAGCCCATGCCAACAAAACCGACCCCTTTCCAAAACCATCTACTTGCAGCCCTGCCCGCGGCGGAGTTTGAGCGACTGTGCCCCCACCTGGAGCTGGTGCCTCTGCCATTGGGGGAGGTGTTGTACGAATCGGGCTGTGCGCTGCACCACGTTTACTTTCCAACCGATGCCATCGTGTCGCTGCTGTATGTGCTGGAGGACGGAGCCTCCGCCGAGATCGCCGTGGTCGGGAACGAAGGCATTTTGGGAGTCTCGCTGTTCATGGGGGGCGAAACCACGCCCAGCCGGGCTGTGGTGCAAAGCGCGGGCTACGGTTTCCGCCTCAAGGCGCATGTCATCAAGACCGAGTTCAACCGCGCCGGGCCGGTGCTGCGCCTGCTGCTGCGTTACACCCAAGCCCTGATCACGCAGATGAGCCAGACCGCGGTGTGCAACCGCCACCACTCGATCGAACAGCAGCTGTGCCGCTGGCTGTTGCTGAGCCTGGATCGCCTGCCCACGCAATCATTGATCATGACGCAAGACCTGATCGCCAACATGCTGGGGGTGCGCCGCGAGGGGGTGACCGAAGCGGCGGGCAAGCTGGGGCGTGCGGGCTTGATCCGCTACGCACGGGGCCACATTGATGTGCTGGACCGCCCAGGGCTGGAGAAGCGGGTGTGTGAGTGTTACGCCGTGGTCAAGCTGGAGTTCGACCGCTTGCTGGCAGACATTCCCCATGGCGACCCGTTCCACGTGTTGGGGGCCTCGAAAACCGACGCACCGGCCCCTGTTCGACTATGACCGCGCCCGCTGACCCGCCCGACCCTGGCGTTCCGTCGGCGACGCACACGGTGACCCAACTCACCGAGCAGGCCCAGGTGCTGCGGGCCGAGCTCAGTGACCTGCAACGCACCTTGACCGAGGCACGGCAAGACCTCCATGGCACACGGGTCACCCAGATCGTGCAGGCCAACGCCCACTTGGTGCAGGCTGCGTTGGCTGCACAAGCCGCGATGGACCTGGCCAATGCGGACCTGGACCGCCTGACCCGCCTGAGCCAGCGCGATGGGCTGACCGACACCCCCAACCGCACCCTGATGCTGGACCGCTTGCAGAGCGCCATCACCATGGCGCAGCGGCGCAGCACCCTGGCCGCGGTGTTTTTTCTGGATGTGGACCACTTCAAGACCATCAACGACACGCTGGGCCATGCGGTGGGGGATGCCGTGCTGCAGCTGGTGGCGCGTCGCCTGGAGGCGTCGGTGCGCGACTCCGATGCGGTGGGGCGCCACGGGGGGGACGAGTTTTTGGTGCTCCTGCCCGAGGTCTCCAAACTCGCCGACACCACGGTGATTGCAGAAAAAATTCTGCTCGACATTGCGGCCCCCGTGGTCATCGAGGGCCATCCCTTGCAGCTCTCGGTGAGCGTGGGCATTGCCATCTACCCCAGCGACAGCGAAGACGCCGCCACCTTGATTGCCCTGGCCGATGCCGCCATGTACTGCTCCAAGCGCCAGGGGGGCGGCCGGTATGCCTTCCACGCCAGTGCGGTGCCGACCCCTCAGGTTTTAAAATAGCCGTTGCATCGTTCGCTGGCATACAGACACCCCCGCAAGGGTTGGCTACCGTAGTGGGCATGATCACCACCGCCCCCTCCAGCACGTCCTGCACCGGCACCGGTGTGGACGACACCCGCCTGAATGCGGCCAAAGACACTTTGTCGCACGCACTCAAGGCCCTGACCGCCAGGGACTATGCGCTGGCCGACCTGCTGGCCGAGCAGGCCCAGCGGGAAGCCGAGGTGGCCGAGCACCATGCCCAGTCGGCAGGCACGCGCAAGGCGGCTCACGAGTCGCAGGCTGCGGCGCAGGTGCTGCGCCTGCAAATAGACCGTATAGACGTGCTGCTGTTCGACCACAAGCCCGCCCACTGAGCCGGGGCGGGGACCCTGGGCGTTTCAACTGGCAGGGTTGCGCAGCAGCTGGGTGGTCAGGGCGGTACCAATCAAGCTATTCAGGAGCTGGCGAAAAATGCCCAGCAAGGCATGCACCGCTGCGCTGGCGCTGCGCAGGGTTTGGCGGGAGACCGCTTTCTCCAGCACCACGAGCGGATCGGTCTGTGTCCAACTGCCGTAAGCGAGCGCCAGCCACGGATGTTCGGAGCGGGTGAGGAGCAGGCTGCGCTGGTACAACGCACCCACGCTGTGCGGCCCCAGGATGGGGGCGAGCGCAACGTCGGCATGGCGAAAAAAACCCACCACCAGTTCTGCCAGGTCGCGCACTGCGGCCTCCTCAGAGGCCCATTGGATCCGGTAGGCATCATTCAGGCGACTTTCGAACAGCGACTGGGGCCGCTGTACCCGGTGGCTGGGGCGCGGGATATGAACCGAGGCATGGGGCTGCATGGGACTCCTTTCGCTGCATGGGCGAGGCGTTGCAAAGCAGCCAGTGTGGGCCTGCTGCCGGCCGGCGTCCGTGTACCAGCGAACACAAGGCGATTCTTCTTGGGTATGCCATCGCACAGACGGGTGAAGGCGGGCGCTCTACCCTGCGTGGACCCCCGGCAGTGTGTGGCATTGCGAGTGGTTGGTTTTCTCCGTTTCCACTTTTACCAAGGATGCAGCATGCAAAAAATACCCACCCTTCTGGCCGTTGTTACGGTTGCCGCCGCCTTCGTGCCCGTGCACGCCCTGGCTGCGCCCCCCACCCAACCGGTGTTGGGTTATTTGCTGGACGGCAGCGGCGAGTTTGTGACCAACGCGTCCCGCGAGTGCTGGCGCTTGGGCGCCTGGACGCCCGCCCTGGCCCTGGAGCCGTGTGACCCCGCCATCAAGTCGGCGGCCGTGGTGCCACCGCCGCCGGCCGCCCCGCAGCCGGTTGCAGCGGCTCCCACACCTGTGCCCGTACCCATGGCCCCGGTGAGGCAAAACCTGCGGTATTCGGGGGACGCCTTGTTTGGTTTCGACAAGGCCACGCTGCAGCCCGAAGGCAAAACCGTGCTGGACGATCTGGTGCGCGAGTTGCGGGGGGCCACCTATGACAAGGTGATCGTCATCGGCCACACCGACCGGCTGGGCAGCGCGGCCTACAACCAAAAGTTGTCGGACCAACGTGCCCAGACGGTGCGCGACTACCTGGTCGGGCAGAGCGTAGGTACCAACGTGATTGAAGCTCGGGGCCTGGGCGAGACGCAACCCACCGAGGAGACGGCGGCCTGCAAGGGCAACACCAAAAGCGCCAAGCTGATTGCCTGCCTGCAGCCAGACCGCCGGGTTGAGGTGGAGATGCAGGGCAGCAAAACCCAGATGTCCGCCCAGTAAAGGGCCTGGCCGGTCCCCGTTGTGCTGCGATCTGCTATTAAATCAATAGCTGTTCGCGCATAT
>Ga0209211_10011954_pt1 | contig 11012 bp, 8 predicted proteins | sample RifGroA2_FD_183992 | JGI IMG/M metagenome (GOLD analysis project Ga0209211, IMG submission 183992) | Groundwater microbial communities from Rifle, Colorado, USA - Groundwater A2 (SPAdes) (version 2) | ecosystem: Environmental > Aquatic > Deep subsurface > Groundwater | place: Rifle, Colorado...
CTCCGCCGGAGGAAGCCAATGGCCCGACTTGTCGATACCGATAGCAATGACTTCGTATTTATTTTTGTCTATCGCTTCGGCGACGTTTTTGGCTGAGCGCAGAGAGATCTCATGCTCGGCAGATCTGCCGCCGAAGAGGAGGGCGACCCGGATTTTTCGCTTCATTATCGGTACTGTACGCTATTCGCGGTATTTGGGCAAAAGCGGTAGGATACGGACATGGCCGGAAAAAGGAAAGTAGCGGTATTCGACGTGGACGGGACAATATTCCGCTCCAGCCTCCTCATACAGGTAGTCGACAAGCTCATCGAAGACGGGGCATTCCCCCCGAAGGCGCGCGACGTCTATGAGCGCGAGCAGGAACGTTGGCTCGACCGCGAGGGGGACTACCAGGAGTATATCGATGCCGTGGTGGAGGCGTTCCTCAAGCATCTCAAGGGTCTGCACTACAGCGTCCTGGCGGATGCGGCCGAGGAGGTCGTCGAAAAACAATGGAAGCAGGTGTACCGCTATACGCGCGATCTTCTCAAGGACTTGAAAAAGCGCGGCTACTTTCTACTTGCCGTCTCGCATTCGCCGAAGACCGTGTTGGATAAATTCTGTCCGCGTCTCGGTTTCGACAAGGCGTACGGAACTATCTACGAACTCGGTCCGCAAGAATGTTTTACCGGCGAGGTCGTCGACCCGCATCTCATATTCAACAAGGCGGCTATTTTGAAGCGCGCGGTCGAGAAGGGCGGACTCACCTTATCCCACTCCATCGGAGTAGGCGACACGGAATCAGATATTTCTTTTCTGGAGGCTGTAGCGAAGCCCATTTGTTTTAATCCGAACGCGAAACTCTACCGGTATGCGAAGCGGATGAAGTGGGATGTAGTTGTTGAACGAAAAGATGTCGTCTATAAACTCTAAAAAAATCTCGGAGTTCCGGCGAACGGTCTGGAAGTATTACAATGAGAACGGGCGGCACGACCTGCCGTGGAGAAAAACGAAAGACCCATACCGCATTCTTGTTTCCGAGGTGATGCTGCAGCAGACACAAGTTGCGCGTGTACTTGAGAAATACAAGCAGTTCTTAAAAAGATTTCCGACCGTCCGCGCACTGGCAAAGGCATCGCTTGCCGATGTTCTCAAGATATGGAGCGGCCTCGGCTACAACAGGCGAGCGAAGTATCTGCACGACACCGCAAAACAGCTCATGCTATTTTCGCGCGGTCGCGTATTTATAGCATCTGACGAATTACAGAAATTGCCGGGGATCGGACCATACACCCGCGCGGCAGTGCGGGTCTTCGCTTTCAACGAACCCGATATCCTCATCGAAACCAACATCCGCGCGGCCTATATTCATCACTTTTACCCATTTAGGACACGGCGTGTCCTAAATGGGTTGGTAAGTGATAAGAAGATTTTGCCGCTGGCGCAAAAGGCGGCGGAGGGGCAGGATCCGCGGGAGTGGCACTGGGCGCTGATGGATTATGGCGCATACCTCAAACGCTCCGGCGTCCGCAACAACAGTCGTAGCGCGCACTACACAAAGCAATCAAAATTTGAAGGTAGCTTGCGCCAAGTCCGTGGTGAAATTTTGCGGGAGTTGCACAAAGGTCCTGTAAATCCGATGAGGTCAGACCTCATCGGATTTGGCAAAGAAAAGGTGAAAAAGGCGCTGGTGGGGCTCAAGCGCGACGGGCTTATCGTGAAAGAAAAAGGGAAGTGGCGGATTGCATAAAAAGCAAGACGGCAAGGGAGACCTCGCCGCCTTGCCGCCAGTTCGCTTGTCGAAGTTTTATTTGGGCACGCAGACCCCCTTCACTTCCAAGGACGGGACGCTAGTCGCGGAACCTTTGTCGATTTTTCCCGCGAGCATGACAAGGGCGCTCTGGCAATTGTCCTTCGTCGAGAACTCGACAGGGTGCATCGGCACGGCGGATCCCGCCACAACGACGATGGCGATAAGAATGAACATGGCTTCCTCCACTGGCAAACGGGAAAATACATCATACACCTAGAACTGTATTCTGTCAACTTTATACGGACACAATCACGGGAATAACGATGGGGCGCTTCATGGTGCGCTGGAGGAGGAATTGGGAGACCGAATCGGCGAGGTCGTCGCGCGCGGCGTCGAGGTCGGCCGCGCGCGGATTGCGCATCGAAGTTTCCACCGACTTCCTGATGATGAGGCGCGTCTGGTCCATCAAGTCTTTGTTGTCGCGCAGATAGACGAATCCGCGCGAGATAATGTCAGGGGATTTGTGGAGCTTGCCCGTGCGGCGGTCGATAGTGGCGACGACGACACAGAATCCTTCCTGTCCTAAGGCTTTCCTGTCGCGCATGAGGACGTCGGAGAGCTCGGAGACGGTATGGCCTTCGACGACGCGCAGTTCGGCGGGGGCTTTGAGCGAATGCTTCGATATTTTTTCGCCGTTCTTGATATCGACGAGCGAGCTGTTGTCGGGGATGCAGATGTTTTCGGGCTTCACACCCATTTCGACCGCGAGGTCGGCGTGCACGCGGAGCATGTAGTGATACCCGTGGACGGGAATAAAGAATTTCGGCTTTATCTGGCTGTGTATCCACGCCGCTTCTTCACGGTTGCCGTGACCTGATGCGTGCACATCGCTCGCGTGGTAGGTGATGATGTGCGCTCCCTGCCGCGAGAGATTGTCTTTCAATTTTTGTACCGCGCGCTCGTTGCCGGGGATGACCGAAGAGGAGAGTACGACGGTATCGGTCGGCTGGAGGCGGATGTATTTGTGCGTCTTGTTGCCGATGCGCGCGAGCGAAGCGAATTCATCGCCTTGGGCGCCGGTCGCGAGGATGATGAGTTTCTCCGAGGGGTACTGACCCATATTCTCAACGGCAATGACGGTATCGTCTTTGTATTTGATGAGGCCTATCTCGCGCGCTATTTCGATGTTGGTGCGCATTGAGCGTCCGTCGATGACGATTTTCTTGCCGTATTCCTCGGCGAAGTGCACGACGCGGATGAGCCGTTCAAGGTGCGATGCGAACATCGCGATGACAAGCCTGCCTTTCGAATCTTTGATTATTTTCTCAAGCGTCGTGTAGACGATCGATTCGGGAATCGAGAATCCCGGTTGCCAGACGTTCGTGCTATCCATGAGAAGGGCGAGCACTTTGCGGTTCTTGAATACGCCGAATTCGCGCTTTTCCTCGGCCGACGGTTCGCCGTCGAGGTGGTTCAGTTTGATGTCGCCCGTGAAGACGACGTCGCCGTACGGAGTCTCGATGATGATGCCCATCGAATCTGGCACCGTGTGTGTGACACCGAAGAAGCGTATCGTCGCGCCCCCTAGTTTGATGACCTCGTCCTTTTCCACCTCGCGGATATTTACCGGGGAAGTCTGTGTGAATTCTTCCTGGCGTTTCTTTATCATCATGCCCGTGAGCTTTCGGGTGTAGATGGTCGGATTACCGATGCGGTCGATGATGTAGGGGATGCCGCCGATGTGGTCGAGGTGGCCGTGCGAAATGAGGAGTCCGCGTATCTTATCGCGGCGCTCTTCGAGATAGCCCGTGTTCGGCAGAATGTAATCAATGCCGGGCGTTTCGCCTTCGGAAAATGCGAAGCCGCAATCGAGGATGAAAATATCATCGCCGAATTCGACGGCGGTCATGTTGCGGCCGATTTCTTCAACGCCGCCGAGCGGGATAATACGCACCGTATCGGGTGCCGGTGGAGGAATAGTTGCGGCCGTTTGTTTACGCTGTGTCGGTGCCTGATGTTCGACGCGTGCCTTTCCGCGGCGCGGCGGATGAAGCGGACGCCGGCCCGAGCGGCCGACGGAGCGCCGGTCGGCGCCTCCGGGGCGCGAAGGATGCCGCGGCGGACGCGTACCCCCTCCGTGTCCGCCTCGTGGTGGGTAGTGCGGGCGGGGCGTATGCGAGCCGCCCGTGCGCGGCGCGCCTGCTCCGCCGGAAAAGCCGGCGGACTGCGCATCCGCTCCGGCGGAGAGGGGGCCCTGCCTACCGGCAGGCAGGCGCGGCGGGCGTGTGTTGTCGTTAGTAGGTGTCATGTTCGATCATTTTTTGTGTTAGTGAATATATTCCATACGCGCTCGGTATCGGTGTACCATTCGTATGCGTTGAGAAACCGCTCCGACGGGCTCGAGAGCGTGCCGAGCTTGATGCCCTGCAAACGCTTCGGCACGACGTAGATAAACTCCGGTGCGTAGAGGAAGATCGCCGGCTGATCTTTCTCGATGATGGAGGCGAAAGAATTATAGAGCTTTGCGCGGTTGGCCGGATCGGTCGTCACGCGTGCTTCCGCGAGGATGCCGTCGGCTTTCGTGTTGGCGTAGAGGGCGAGATTCAATCCCGGATCATTGCGTTGGGAGGAGTGCCAGAAAGCGAACAGGTCCATGGTGCGCCCCACGACTTCCCCGAAGAGTATCGTTTCGTAGGCGCGCGGCCTGATGATAGTAGTGTTCAATTCGGACAGGGGATACACGTGTACGTCGACTTTGATACCGGCGGCGCGCCACGCATCCGCGACCATTTGTGCGGTGGCCGAAAGTTCGGGGTCGTCACTGGTCGCGAGAGTGACGAGGAGAACATCTTTCTTCTTGCTCCACTCGCCCTTGTCTTCGTCGAATTTCCACCCTCCGCGGCTAAGGATGGCGCGGGCATTTTCGGCTCTATCCGTCGCGACGGGGGTCTCCGGTGCTTTTGCGGGAAGCGGCACGGGCACGTGAGGCACGACCTCACCCAAGGTGTCAGGAGGGATAGGTCCCGAAAGCGCCGAGCCGAAACCTCCGAGGACGTTCTCGACGATAGCGTCGGTGTCTACCGCCGCGTTCAGGGCCGCCCGCACGGACGCATCGGCGAGAATGGGATTCTTGTTCTGATTGAAGAATACGCCGAACGTGCGCGGCAGGGCGGCCCGCACGATCATGGTATCGGTGCGCGTCAACTTTTCGAGTTGGGCCGGCGTCACGCCCGCGAAGCTATCAATGCGTCCCGCATTGTATGCCGACACAAGCGCTTCCTCGTTGGGGTAGAAGAGAAAGACGATTTCTTTCAGGAATGCGGTCCCAAGGGCGAACTCCTTAAAAGGAGTGAGCTTATAGCGTGTCGCGGCTCCCGTCGCGTCGGTGTCGAAACCGGCCACGCGGTACGGTCCGCTTCCCACCGGATGTGTATTCAAAGGGCTGAACGGGAATTCCTCGGCCGGCACGTCTTTCCAGAGATGCCGGGGCAATATGCCGAGCGTCGTGTTCTCAAGGAAGGGCGCGTATGCGTGCGCCAAGGTGAACACGACCGTCCGCGGGTCGGGGCTCGAAGCGAGCACCCCCTCCCAATCGGCGCGCTTGCGGCTCTTGATATCCGGACTTTGCGCTTTCTGGACCGTGAAGATAATGTCTTCGGCGGTTACGGGCGTCCCGTCGTGGAATGTGGCGGCCTGGCGCAGGGTAAACGTGTATACCGTGCCGTCGGAAGATATGTCGTACGATGAGGCGAGGTCGGGAATGAGCGAGCCGTCGGGAGCGGCGCGCATAAGACCGGAGTATACGAGCGCGGAGAGGTCCTCGTCGGGTCCTGAAAGCGCGAGAAGCGGATTGATGAAGCGCGCCGAACCCACGACGCCTTCGACCTCCGTCCCGCCCGCCGCAGGGACGACGACGGAGACCGCGGTGTTGGCGAACACCAAGAGGACGAAAGCGCTCGCCGCGAGCACTATCGAGAAGGTATACAAAAGGAGGCGTTCACCTGGAGTGAATTTTCGCAGGAGGTCCTCGAATATCGATAAGCGGGAGAGTCTGCGCGGCTTCGTGAGCCGCACCTTGAGGTCTTCCGCCTGCGCCCCTTCGGGTTTTGACGATACGGGATCAGGTGTACTGAATGGTGAAAGAGGATCCATTGTCACGGCGCGCCACCAACATCCACAATGAGGGGTGTGCGCGTTTGGCTAACTAATAATCAGATTGACGAGTGCCGACAAGGCAAAGAGGATACCGAGAACGATTGTCGCATAGAAGAGCGTTTTCTCAAAGCCCCGTCGCGTGTGGAAGCCCGACGAGAAATTGTCGGCGCCGAATGCCCCGCCGAGCGATGCTCCCGTGCGCTGCAGAAGGATGGCAACTATGAGTAGAGCGGACAGCCCGATCTGCACGAGGGGCAGAATTCCTTGGAGGAGATCCATGCGGGGCTATAATAGCAGGTCCATCCGAAAAGTCAAAACAGTACGGCGGCGTCATTTGCGACGCCGCCGTTTGGCCTTTCCCGTCTTCTGCCGCGCTGGTTTCTTCCTCTTACGCGGTAGAACCGGCGCCAACGCGGGCCGGTTCGCGAGTGCCGATGCGGCCAGGCGCATCGGGCCATCTTTTGTCTGCGTGGGTGTTCCACGCCCCAGTCGAAGCGCCGTCATGGTAAAGATCCTCTTTCGATTACGGGAGGTGCCATCCTGCTACATTTCAAAAAAGAAGCAACCCTTGACGCCCGCGTCGATGTTCACTATATTGACCCCTCGATAGGCATTGTCTCCTGTCCAATAATTATTAGTTTTTCACATTTATAGATATGAAAAAAGAATCCAAGACGAGCAAGATAAATGTCCACCCGCTGGCTGACCGCATATTGGTCAAGCCCGACGACAGCACCGACGAGAAATCACCGTCCGGCATCATCATTCCCGACACGGCGCGCAAGGAGAAGCCCGAGCGCGGACGCGTGGTCGCGGTGGGCGGAGGGAAGCGCGGAGACGACAACGAGATAATCCCCGTCGCGGTCAAGGTGGGCGACACGGTGATGTAGCAGGATGACGGGTACGATGAAGTGAAGATCAATGACGAGGACTACTACATCGTCGCCGAGTCCAACATTCTTGCCATCATTAAATAATTATTTTCGTACACTCCTATGGCAAAACAAGTTATCTTCGATCAGGACGTGAGGAATGCATTGAAGCGCGGCGTCGACATCGTCGCGGGCGCGGTGAAGGTCACCATCGGTCCGCGGGGGCGCAACGTCGCACTCGACAAATCATGGGGCGGGCCGACCATCACCAACGACGGTGTTTCCATCGCCAAAGAGATCACGCTCGCCGATAAATTCGAGAACATGGGTGCGAGCATCGTGAAAGAGGTAGCGACGAAGACCAACGATAAGGCAGGCGACGGCACGACCACCGCGGTCATCCTCACGCAAGCCATCGTCCACGAGGGGCTCAAGCGCACGGCGCTCGGCGCCAATGCCATGATGGTGCGCCACGGTATCGAAGCGGCCGCCAAGGACGCAGTCGCGGCCTTGCGTGCCATGGCGAAGCCGGTGCAGGGGAAGTCCGACATCCGGCAAGTCGCCACGATTTCCGCGGAATCCGAGGAACTCGGCAAGACGATTGCCGACACGGTGGAGAAAGTGGGTAAGAACGGCGTTGTCACCGTCGAAGAGTCGCAGTCGTTCGGCATCGAATCGGAATATGTCGAGGGAATGGAATTCGACAAAGGCTACGTTTCCGCATACATGATAACGAACGCCGAGCGGATGGAGGCCGAGACGAAGGATGCCGCCATCCTCATCACCGACAGGAAGATCTCTACCGTTAAAGACATCCTCCCGCTTTTGGAGAAGATAGCGCAGAGCGGTAAGCGTGACCTCGTCATCATCGCCGATGACGTGGACGGAGAGGCGCTCGCCACATTTGTCGTCAACAAACTGAAAGGCGTATTCAACGTGCTCGCGATCAAGGCGCCGGGATACGGCGACCGCAAGAAAGAAATGCTCGCGGATATCGCCATCACGGTGGGCGCCTCGGTGGTCTCGGAGGATCTCGGTATCAAACTTGAGAATACGGAACTCAACATGCTCGGGCGCGCGAACCGCGTGGTCGCGACCAAGGATTCGACCGTTATCGTCGGCGGAAAGGGCAAGAAAGCCGACATTGAGGCGCGCGTGGCACAGCTCAGGAAGCAAGTCGAGAACACCGATTCGAAATTCGATAAGGAAAAACTCGAAGAGCGCATCGCGAAGCTCTCCGGCGGTGTCGCGGTCATCCGCGTCGGTGCGGCGACTGAGACCGAGATGAAATATTTGAAGGATAAGATAGAGGATGCGGTCAATGCGACCAAGGCCGCCATCGCCGAAGGCATCGTGCCGGGCGGCGGCGCCGCGCTCGCGAAGGTAGGTCACTCGCTCGCAAAGAAGATCGACCCGAAGGCGCACGATGAATACACGATCGGTTACCGTATTCTGCTCTCAGCGCTCTCGGCCCCGCTCCTACAGATCGCGAACAATGCCGGACGCGAAGACGCGACGGTTATTTTGCGGGATGTCGTGAAGAAAGGAGGAGCATTCGGATTTGACGCGTCGAGCGAAAGCGAAGATGCGCACATCGTCGACATGTACGAAGCGGGCATCATCGATCCGGTGAAGGTCACCCGCAGTTGCGTGGAGAATTCCGCATCGGCCGCCGCAGTACTTCTCACGACCGAAGCGGCCGTCGCCGACCTGCCTGAAGACAAGAAGCCGGCGGCGGGTGGCGGTATGGGTGGGGGGATGGGGGATGAGCTTTAATCGTTAGTAAATTTTTTCTCACACCGCGGCCGCCCTTCGGGCGGCCGCGTCTGGTATCATTGGAGGACATGGGAACCGACGCCCGTGGCGTTTTGTGTTACGCAATACTGTATTGCGGTCTTCTCCTCGTGCTTGCACCGCTTTGGGTCTCCGCGGGCGCCAGCCTGAAAGCGGACGCCATGTGCACGGCGGGGAATTATGAGTGTCTGTACGGTAATCAGCCGCCGCAGGGCCAAAAGGGTCCCTGCATGCTCAAGAAATATTGTTTCGACATCCCCGCACCGAAATTGTTCGTGCACGGAGAGTGCATCAAGCTCAACGACTGCCTCGGCACAAGTTACGTCGGTCAGGACGGCAAGGTGCATCAGATGGATACGGATACAAAAAAACAATTGGATTTTTTGAGAGGTCTGCAATCTTCGTCCGGCCAGACCCCCGATAGCGGGCAGCCTTCATCGCAGACCGACAACACGCAGACCGTGACGTCTCCGAGCGACACGGGCACACACGTAGACGGTGCTCTCAATCCGGTAAGCGGAGAGCCCGCCACCGGCGGGCTCGAACCCGGCGAAAGTATTCTTCAACAGGTTGAAAAATACATAGATCCGCTGGGGGGATGGGGTGAACCGTATTCTTCAGGTCCGGAGAGCACAGCTTCCGATCAATCTTCTTCTCCGGACGCGGACAATGCGGTATCGCAAACACCGGTGCAGCCGTTACAAGCAGAGCCTGACGGGCGCATTGACCCGCAAAAGGTGTATGAAGCGGCGCTCAAGAAAGTCGAGAATTCTGAATTGAACGGAAAGGTGCCGGAAGAATCTTTGCGAAAACTTGGAGTCAACGGCAGTCCTGAAAGTTGGGCGAAACTCTTTACCCAACTCCAACAGCAGGAGTCGGGTAACCGCATTGCCGAAGTAAATGCCGACGGCTCGTTACAAAAATTTCCTTCAACTCCTGCGGGAGAACAATCCTACGGGCCGGGTCAATTCAATAAGGGGGAATACGGACTGAGCACATGGGCCGATGTAAACAATCCGGATAAAGTCCTTGACGCATATATCAAAGTTGCAGAGGCGGGTAAGATGGGGGCATATTTTGGCCCGGTGCAGAATCCCCAATTGATTACACAGCATGACGGGTGGTTCGCAGGAACTGTCGACACCACAAGTGGAAGTTATGACCCGTTTACTCCGAGAGGAGACTTCAGTAAATTTACTTTTGATACGGCACTTCAGAACCAAAGTTTTCCGGAGCCCGAGACGGTCAATTATCCCCAAAGTCAGTATGCCTACGGTCCGGGAGAAGCATCCGGATTTAATAATCTGGCGGCATACAACTACTTCACCGCCGACAACACGGACGCGTGGAACGCCATCGCGCTCAACGAGAACAGCGCCAGCTTCCTCTACGGCGACAACCCCGCCGACTGGAGGGATGTTGCGGCCAACGCCAACTTCTTTAGCGACAACACTGGCGTCGCCGACGAAAGTCTCACGGACTTGTCGAATGACATCGCAAACGACCAAGCCGCACGTTCTTTCGGCGAAGAAGCCGCAACGGTACCGGAGCCCGAGCCGACCTACGTCTTCGAGAACCCGTATGCGGTGTCTCCCGAGGAACAGCAAGCCTTCATCGAACAGGACTCCCGCGACCTCGCCACCCGCAACTACTTCTCCGGCGACAACGCGGACGAGTGGGCCAAGATCGCACTCAACGAGAACAATGCCAACTTCTTCTACGGCGACAATTCCGCCGAATGGAATACTGTCGCCGCCAACGAAAACCTCCTCAGCAATAACAATGCCGGCGCGCCCGACGAGAGCCTTACGGACCTTTCGAACGACATCGCCGACCAACAAGCAGTGAACGCCCTCAACGCCCAGCCCGACTCGTGGCCCGAGACGAAAACGCCCGCTCCTCTCCCGACCCCTCTTCCGCAACCGAAGGAAATAACGCCGCCGACTCCGCCCGAGACGAAGGATGGTCCGCTTCCCCCCGCCCGTCCGCCGATAACTCCGCAACCGAAAGTAATCGCACCCCGGACACCCACGCAACCGCCCGTCCCTATTCCACTTCCTCGCCCGCAGATACGGCCGCCGGCGGAAAGGACACCGCAAGGGGAAACGCCCAGTGCTCCGAGCGGCGGCGGGGGCATCGGAGGAATATTGAGCTCACTCGGACAAACGTTCGGACAAATGCTCGGCAAATTATTCGGGGGCGGCGGGAGCGGTAGCGCGGCGGGGCAGACCTTCGCACAGAATACCTACTGCATTACCAGCACCGACCCCCTGATCGTTCAGAATGTTCCGGCCGGAGTACCGTTCCCCTCTGGTTGTTACAACAACCCGCTTGTCGACGGAGTGCCACTTGCACAAAGGCCGCAAGCTCCGGTACCGCAGAGCCCCGCACCGGCCGCTATAAGGCCGGCACCGTCTTCGCCCGTGCAAACACCGACTACGCAAAATCCTTCCGCCTTC
>Ga0209211_10011955_pt1 | contig 11011 bp, 8 predicted proteins | sample RifGroA2_FD_183992 | JGI IMG/M metagenome (GOLD analysis project Ga0209211, IMG submission 183992) | Groundwater microbial communities from Rifle, Colorado, USA - Groundwater A2 (SPAdes) (version 2) | ecosystem: Environmental > Aquatic > Deep subsurface > Groundwater | place: Rifle, Colorado...
CCAACACCGGATTGGGTTCGTAATCCTCCGCCGGGATGGCGAACATCATCTGCATCAGGTTTTCCACATAGCTGAGCTTGTTTTTCGGATACATGAACGGAAAACCGGTGTGATATTTATGCGCCATCGCCGCAATAGTCGGCACCTTGGCCAGCATGCGCATCGCGGAAATCTCGCGGTGTTCCGGATCGTTGATGTCCAGCGAGTCGTGGTAGAAAGCCGACAGCGCGCCGACCACGCCGACCATCACCGCCATCGGGTGTGCATCGCGGCGGAAGCCGGTGAAAAATTTATTCATCTGGTCATGCACCATGGTGTGTTCCTTCACCTTGGCATCGAAGGCAGTTTTTTGCGCGGCATCCGGCAGTTCACCGTTCAACAGCAGGTAGCACACTTCCAGGAAATCCGAATGCTTGGCCAATTGCTCGATGGGATAGCCGCGGTAATAAAGCAACCCGGCATCGCCGTCGATAAAGGCAATTCGGGAGGAGCAGCTCGCCGTGACAAAAAACGCCGGATCGTAAGTGAATAACCCCAGCTTGCCGAGATTGCGGATATCGATGACATCCGGACCCAATGTGCCGGACAGGATCGGCAATTCGATGCTGCGGCCATCGTCCAGAGTCAGTGTTGCAACACGTTTGCTTTCCATAAGTCCTCTCCCATGTAGGTGCGAATGAATTCGCCTACTTGAACGTATAACCCTGCTCGCTGAATAACGTCAGGCACGCATCCACCACCTGCGGGTCGTAAAACTTTCCGCGGTTTTTGGTGATTTCCTCCATCGCTACCTCGATCCCCAATCCGGGGCGATACGGACGGTGCGCCGCAATCGCTTCGACCACATCGGCTACGGCGAGGATGCGCGCTTCGAGCAGGATGTCTTCACCCTTGAGCCCTTGCGGGTAACCTGAACCATCCATTCGTTCATGGTGCTGCAATACCATCTGCGCGATCGGCCAGGGGAAGTCGATGTCTTTCAAAATGTCATAACCCGCCTGCGGATGGATTTTGATCAGGCTGAACTCGATATCGGTGATCTTGCCTGGCTTGCTGAGGATTTCCGCCGGAATCTGGATTTTCCCCAGGTCATGCACAATCCCGGCGAGATGGATGGCATGCACCTGTTCATCAGGCAGCCCCATTTGCATAGCAATGGCGGATGCCAGATCGGCGACTCGGACTTGGTGCCCAGAGGTATAGGGATCGCGCATTTCGACGATGGTGGCGATTGTCCGTACCGTATCTTCCAGACTGTCTTCCAGTTGTACCAATTGCTCCTGGTTTTTCACCAGCGCGAGATCGCGTTCCTGACGCATGCGCAGACTGCGCACCCCGAACGCCATATCCCCGGCCATTTCTTCCAGCAAAGCGATTTCGGCGGGAGTGAAGGCATTCACTTCGCCGGCATAGACAGCGAGAACGCCAAACACCGTGTTGTCGCCATTCAGCAGCGGCAGCGCGATGTTGGCCGCATAGCCTTGCTTGAGCGCAGCATCACGCCACGGCGAATAATCCTGATCGCTGGCAATATCCTGGCACAACTGTGTTGTACCGTTGCGGGCGGCGCGTCCGGCCGGCCCCATGCCGCGCTCGGTCTCCGCCCAGGTGATCCGCAGGGCATCCAGATAGCCTTCGTCATGGCCGGCACTCGCCATGATCTTGATGGACTTGCTCTCGTCATGTTGCTTATAGCCTACCCAGGCCAGCCGATAACCGCGCTGTTCGACGATAACCTGGCAGATCGCTTGCAGCAGTTCATTCTCGTCAGTGGCATACACCAGGCTGCGGTTCACCGCGCTCAGCGTGGCGAGGGCGCGGTTGGCATGTTCGATCGCGGCTTCCGCCGCCTTGCGCTCGGTGATCACATCGAACACGGCCACGAAATAGCCTTTCCCCGGGCTATATACCGATATCCAGAACCACTGTTGCAAGGCCTCTACATATATTTCAAACCGCTCCGGCTTGCCGGACAGGGATGCTCGCCCATAGATTTCAAATAATCCGGGGTCGGACTGCCGTATGCCCGGAATGACTTCAGACACTTTTTTACCAGCGACATTCTTCAATCCCGTCAGCGTTTCAAAAGCAGCATTGACGCTGAGATAAATGAAATCCTGCGGCTGGTCCTGCTCGAAAATCATCTGGCAATAGGCGAATCCGTTCAGCATGTTCTCAAACAGGGAACGGTATAGTTTCTCGCTCTCGCGCAGCTTTTCCTCCGCGCGCTTGCGTTCGGTGATGTCGCGCACGATGCCGATGGCGTGCCACTGGCCGCCGAATTGCGTCGCGGAAACGGACAGCTCTGCTGGAAATTCCTCGCCGCCCTTGCGCAGCGCAATGACCTCGACCACCTTGCCGATGATCGGTCCCTCGCCGCTCGCCTGAAAATGCGGGAAGGCTTGTGTAAATTTGGCGTGCGCCAGTTCCGGCACGATCAGGGCATGCAGTTCCTGCCCCAGCGCCTCTGCGGCGGTATAGCCGAATATCCGCTCGGCGGCCGCGTTCCAGAACGAGATGCACCGATCCGCCCCCATCATCATGATGGCGTCCTGCGCCGACTCGCTGATCTTGCGGAATTTTTCCTCGCTCTCATGCAGCGCCGCCTCGGCGCGGCGGCTCTCGGTGATGTCTTCGAGGGTGTGCACAGAGTTGAGATAAGCGCCCTGCTCATCTTTTACGGAAAAGGCGCGCGAGCGGTATATCGTCTCGCCTACCGTCATCTCCTCTTCCTCTTCCTCATTATCCAGCGCGTGCAGGCAACTGGATAATGGCCCGCCGGTTTTCGGAAAGACCTCGTAGTAAAGCTGGCCGATGAGCTCATTGAACGGAATCCCGGCGCGTTGCTGGTAAGCCTTGTTGCAGCGCAGGATGCGGAACTCCTTGTCGTGCAGGAAAATCGGATCGTCCACCACATCCATTGCGGACATCCATTCCCGGTGCGCCTGCTCGACTTGATGCCGGCTCCGCTCGAGATCTTCCAGCATGAATAGCAGCGTGTCGAGTTGCATCTCTTCTATCGATTGGGCTGCTGACTGCGCTGTTACACGTTGCGGAGCAGCTTCCAGAGAACCGCTTGTGACTGGAATATCGCCGTCCGGCCCGGCGGAAAGCTGACTGCGCAGTGCGGTATTTTCCTCCGCCAATTCTTTCATGCGCAGTTCGCGTCCGACGGTGAGTTTCTGGAAGCGGCGCAATTCGTCGAGTTGCCGTTCGAGTTCGGCTTGCTGGTTCAGTGCTCGGAAAATCAGGAGATAGAGGGCAGGAGCAACAAATGCGGCGAGCATGATGGGATCGACGAATTTCCAGGCTACATTCCCCAGAAAGCCGGATTCCATGGCAGTGGTATGGATGCTTTCGATCAGCAGCATGATCAAAAATTCGCCCATCAGGATAATCAAACCCACCACGATCACTACTCTCGCAGGGGTGTTCAGAAATGCGGGCAATTTTTTCACAAGGTGTTCTCCCATCCAGGTTTTTCAACGACGGTGGAGAGCAGGCGTACAAGCCCTATCCTGAGCGCACATGAGAGGCCGCAGAATGGCGTGTGCGCGGAGTTTGCGGGGGGGGGGTAGCTTGCCGGCATAAATGTTTCCCAGGGCATATTGCGGCGCCGGTATGCGGGAACACCCGCCAGAATCTGCTCACATTTTATGAAAAGTGGAATCATTAAAAGCCCCAATTCATTTGCAGCGCCGGAATTTACAGCAAATTTTGAGCCTTGAGTAAATTATTTTGCCTGTGCGGAATCTGCATTTTTCATTGTGCATCGGCGAAGCACGGGATGGCGTCCATTGTTGTAGAATTTCAAATATGAGCAAGGCATTCACACGCGAAGACGACGTCGCTGACGACGAACCGGAGCCATCGGCTCAGTTGCCGGCGGGCGTCAGAAATTACATCACGCCCAACGGTTACCATAAGCTGAAAGAGGAGCTGGACCAGCTTTGGAAAGTTGAGCGCCCGGCCTTGGTGAAAACGGTTACCTGGGCGGCTTCCAATGGCGACCGCTCCGAAAATGGCGATTATATTTACGGCAAGAAACGCCTGCGTGAAATTGATCGCCGCGTGCGTTTCTTGCGCAAGCGTCTGGAGCAGGCAGAGGTGGTCGATCCGGCACGACGCGGGGAATGCGAGCAGATATTTTTCGGCGCAACGGTAACGGTTTGCGACAGCAGCGGCTGCGAGAATGTTTACTGTATTGTCGGCGTGGATGAAGCGGATGCCGGAAACGGCATGATTAGCTGGGTATCGCCGCTGGCGCGTGCATTGATCAAGCTGCGCGAAGGCGAGGTGGCCATATTGCGCACGCCGTCGGGTTCGCAGGAACTGGAAATCCTGTCGGTGGCCTACAGGCAGATATGAGCGAACCGCCGCGCGTTGCCGGCCTGTGATCGGAAGCATCCCGCAAGGCTTCCTGCTGATACAATGAACAATATCCGGGCAGCAACAATAAAATACAGTCAACGCAATATAGGGAGCGCACCATGAAAAAAATCGAAGCGATTATCAAGCCATTCAAACTGGACGAAGTGCGTGAAGCGCTTTCTGAACTGGGCGTGAGCGGTTTGACGGTTACTGAAGTAAAGGGTTTCGGGCGGCAGAAAGGGCACACCGAGCTGTATCGCGGCGCCGAGTATGTGGTGGATTTCCTGCCCAAGATCAAAGTGGAAGTGGTATTGCCGGCCAATCTGCTCGATACGGCCGTCGAAGCGGTTATCAAGGCTGCACATACCGGAAAAATCGGCGACGGCAAGATTTTCATCTCGACGGTGGAGCAGGTAATCCGCATTCGCACCAGTGAAATCAACGAGAACGCACTGTAATCCGATCATGTTTGACGGTGGCGATCAGCAAGCGTGGATAAGCTGGAACATTGCCGTGACGGCATGATTCATTGCGCCCCGGACCTGGGGGATACCAAGGCATGAAGTTTATCGAATCGCGCGACAACGCTTTCTTCAGGGAGGTGTCCAAACTGGCCGGTTCGGCGCGACAGCGGGGCAAACAGAATCGAACTTTGCTGGACGGCGCACATTTGCTGGCGGCGTACCTGGATAGCGGTTTGCGGCCATTGCATATCCTGGTGAACAGCGCGGCACTGGGCGATGCGGAGGTGGGGGCGCTGCTCGAACGCGCAGCGGGCATTCCGGTGACGCAACTGGACGACAGGTTGTTTGCCGCATTGAGCGAACTGAAAACGCCGACCGGCATTCTCGCGCTGATCGACTTGCCACAGCCATCTGCCGCAGTTTCAGAGAGCCGCTTTGCATTATTGCTGGAGGATATACAGGATCCCGGCAATCTTGGTTCGATGCTGCGCTCGGCAGCAGCAGCGGGGTGCGATGCGGTTTTTTTGTCCGGCGGTTGCGCTGATGCGTGGTCGCCAAAAGTGCTGCGCGCCGCGATGGGTGGTCATTTTGTGCTGAATGTTCATGAGCGGCAGAACTTGCCGGGTGTGGCCAGCGCATTCCCAGGCGTGTTGCTGGCAGCCACTTTGCAGGCTACAGGTAATCTGTATGACTGTGACTTGCGTGGCAATGTCGCGTTTATGATTGGCAATGAAGGGGCAGGGCTGTCTGCCGGTCTGCTGAATCTCGCCACGCAAACAATGGCCATTCCAATGTCCGGCAGGATCGAGTCGTTGAATGCTGCGGCAGCGACGGCGATATGCTTGTTTGAAGCGGTGCGGCAACGGCAGACGCTCTGATCTTCCTCTGTTTTTGCTTTCAACCCAGATAATCCATTAGGCCGTCATTCCGGCGAAGGCCGGAATCCAGCAATGAAAAACACTCCGCAAAGCGGACAAAACGAGCCGCTTGCGGCGAGTTTCGAGGAATGGCCAAACCAAGGTGTTGTTCCACTTACGTGGGAAATTGTTTAATCATCTGGATACCGGCCTTCGCCGGTATGACGCAATTTTTATAATGAATTATCCGGGTTCAATAATGGCAGGGTTGCCAGTCGAATGGCCTGTAGTTATATTAGCGGCTCGCGTACCGAAAGTTTTTTAATTTCCAATTTCAATCCATACCGGCTGATTGCCCGGAGTAAAACAATATGACAACCATCCATCAAGAAGACTTCATTGCCAGCGTTGCCGATGCGCTGCAATATATTTCCTACTATCACCCGCTCGATTACATCAAGGCGCTGGGCAAGGCCTACGAACGGGAACAGTCACCCGCCGCGCGCGACGCCATCGCGCAGATACTCACCAACTCGCGCATGAGCGCGCAGGGGCACCGGCCGATTTGCCAGGATACCGGCATCGTGGTGGCCTTCGTCAAGGTTGGCATGGAGGTGCGCTGGGACGCTGCCGGCATGGGGGTTGGCGACATGGTCAACGAGGGAGTGCGCCGCGCTTACCTGAATCCGGACAACCTGCTGCGCGCCTCGGTGCTGAGCGACCCGGCCGGCGCGCGCAAGAACACCCGCGACAACACCCCGGCGGTGATTCATTACGAGATTGTCCCCGGCGATAAAGTTGAAGTGACGCTGGCTGCGAAAGGCGGCGGTTCGGAGAATAAATCCAAATTTACCGTGCTCAACCCCTCGGACAGTCTGGTCGATTGGGTGCTGAAGACCGTTCCGACGATGGGTGCGGGATGGTGCCCGCCGGGCATGCTGGGCATCGGGCTCGGCGGCACGGCGGAGAAGGCGATGCTGCTCGCCAAGGAAGCGCTGATGGAGCCGGTGGATATTCACGAACTGCAAGCGCGCGGGGCGAGCAACCGGGCGGAAGAGCTGCGCCTGGAGCTATATGAGAAAGTCAATGCGCTGGGCATCGGTGCGCAAGGGCTGGGCGGCCTCACTACCGTGCTGGACGTCAAAATCAAGGACTACCCGACCCATGCCGCCGGGTTGCCGGTTGCGATGATCCCCAACTGCGCCGCCACCCGCCACATTCACTTCACCCTCGACGGCAACGGCCCGGCCGTGTTGGTTCCGCCTTCGCTGGACGAATGGCCAAAAGTCGAATGGCAGCCCGCCGCCGATTCGCGCCGCGTCAACCTGGACTCAATTACGCGGGAAGAAATCGCAAGCTGGAAACCGGGCGAGACGCTGTTGCTGTCCGGCAAGCTGCTCACCGGACGCGATGCCGCACACAAGCGCATTGCCGAGATGCTGGCGCGCGGCGAAACCTTGCCGGTGGATTTCACCGGACGCTTCATCTACTACGTTGGCCCGGTTGACCCGGTGCGCGACGAAGTGGTCGGCCCCGCCGGCCCGACGACCGCGACGCGCATGGATAAATTCACCGATCTGATGCTGGAAAAAACCGGCCTGATCGGCATGGTTGGCAAGGCCGAGCGCGGCCCGGAAGCGATCGCGAGCATCAAGCAGCACAAGGCCGTTTACCTGATGGCGGTCGGCGGCGCAGCCTATCTGGTGTCCAAGGCGATCAAGGCATCGAAGGTGCTGGCCTTCGCCGACCTGGGGATGGAAGCCATCTACGAATTCACCGTGCAGGACATGCCGGTCACCGTGGCGGTGGACAGCAACGGCGTATCAGTGCATGAAACCGGCCCGGCGGAATGGCGTATGAAGATCAGCAAGATTTCCTAGCGCCGCGCCGAATTCGCGCGCAGTTCCGGGTGTGAAGCGGTTTTTCCTCTCGGGTGTCCGCAGTATTGATAGGCTGGTATTCATGGCGATACGATACAATTCGAAGAGATGAATAACAAGCCAGAGGTTAAGCCATGAATACTCTCCCCGCAGCGTCCACCGCACGGGTTTCGGGCTGCGCCGTTTGGGTAATCGGATGCGTAAACCCAACTTCCGGGTTGTGGATGAAACCGGCGCAGCGGTGAACTGATGCGCGACACGGCACCACATCCGCATGGCGCAAACCTGTCCATGGCAGCGTTTTTGAAACAACCGGCACAGTGGAAAAACAGCGTGCTGGGCGCGATCTGTTTTTCTGCAGATGAGGTCGAAATCCGGATGCAAGCCGGCATGGAGGTTCCCTGCATGTGCGTACCCATGCAGAGACTGGATGCGGGCGATTCAATCTGCGAAATCTGGCATGGTAGCGGGCATCCGACGCAGGGGCAGAGTGGTGATATCCATTATCGCCATGACGATGGCGTGTTGTTTGGCGTGATTGTATTACCTGAAACCCTGTTTGCAGCCGACGCTGACAAAACGCCGCTGCAGCAAGCCACCGAGTCGGCCTATCGCCAGGTGTTTGCGCTGCTCGACACGCTGCACTACCCGTATCTGTTCCGCTTCTGGAATTACATCGCCGACATCAACACCCACAGCTTCGGGCTGGAGCGCTATCACCAGTTCAACCTGGGACGGCATGACGCTTTCCTTGCTCATGGACGCGATGTGGTGGGGAATGTTCCCGCTGCTTGTGCGCTGGGTTCGGTTCAGGGGCCGTTGAGCATTGCCTTTTTAGCTGGACGTGTGGCACCGCTGAGCATTGAAAACCCGCGTCAGATCAGTGCGTACGATTATCCGCAGCAATATGGCCCGCGCAGCCCGACGTTTTCGCGTGCCAGTCTGGTGCGGCTGGGGCAAGACGAAGTGTTGTTTGTATCCGGCACCGCCAGTGTTGTTGGTCACGCAACCCTGCACTCCGCTGATGTCGTGGCACAAACCCGCGAAACCATGACCAATATTGAGGCCGTGCTGGCCGAGGCAAATCGTCTGGCGAGCCAGCCCGGGTTTGATCTGGCCAGCCTGCATTACAAGGTCTACGTGCGCCACCCTGCCGATCTGGTGCAGATTCGCGCCGAGCTGGCACGCTGCGTGGGCGGCGCGCTCAAGGCGGTCTATCTGCAGGCTGATGTGTGCCGCCAGGATCTGCTGCTGGAAATCGAGGCCACTGCCGCGCATCCGTCCCTGCCCGGCCAGCGGGACTGATCATGCGCGCCGCATTGCGTGTGTTGCTGAATGGCTACGATTACCTGGTGCTGTATCTCGGCCTGGCCTGGCTGGGGATACTGTGCCTGGCATGGACGCTGATGGCGACGATTATTTACCCGCTGCTGTCCGAGCGCCGGGGACAGGCGCTGGGGCGTTACGCCATCATGGTGGTGTTTCGAATTTACCTTGCCAGTCTCAGAGCGTCGCGCCGTTGCAGCTTTGACCTGGAGGCATTGGATGTCCTGCGCGATGAACCGTCGCTGATTATTGCGCCCAATCATCCGTGCCTGCTGGATGCCGTGATGGTGATTTCACGCTTGCCGAATGTCGCCTGCGTGCTTAAAGCTGAGCTGATGAACAATATTTTTCTCGGTGGGGGTAGCCGGCTGGCGCGCTATATCCGCAATGAACCGGTGCGGCGCATGGTGCAGCAGGCAGCCCAGGATTTTGACAGCGGCAGCCATCTGCTGCTGTTCCCGGAAGGCACCCGTACCATCACTTCCCCGGTCAATCCGCTCAAGGGCAGTATCGGCCTGATTGCGCATCATGCGCAGGTGCCGGTGCAGACGGTTCTGATAGAAACCGATTCGGCGTATCTGAGCAAAGGCTGGCCGCTGTTCCGCAAGCCGCCGATGCCGATCCATTACCGGGTGCGCCTGGGGCGGCGCTTTGATCCGCCGCAGCATACCCAGCGTTTCATGGCTGAACTGGAACAATACTTTGCGCATGAGCTGATCCAGGGCTCGGCGTTTTACCCGGCCAACTCCCTGCCCGCGCAGGCTGACCGCACCCTGCCATGACGACTCCCCTTGTCATGATGACCTCATCGACCACGCATCTCGTCCTCATTCCCAGTTATAACCCCGGCGCCAAAGTCTATGAAACCGTGCGCGCGGCACGCCAATACTGGACCCCGGTGTGGGTGGTGGTGGATGGCAGCAACGATGGCAGTGCCGAGGGTTTGCTGGCGATGGCCGCGCAGGATGCCGGCCTGCGCGTGATGCTTTTGCCGAGCAATCAGGGCAAGGGTGCGGCGGTGTTGCATGGCCTGGAACAGGCGGCAGCGGCGGGATTCAGCCATGTGTTAACCATGGATTCGGACGGCCAGCATCCGCCCGAGCTTATCCCGGCATTCATGGCGGAATCCTCCAGACAACCGGCGGCAATGATATTGGGCGTGCCGGTATTCGATGCCAGCGCGCCGAGCTTGCGTGTAAAAGGACGGCAAATATCCAACTGGTGGGCCAACCTGGAAACGCTGTGGGCGGGCATCGGCGATTCGCTGTTCGGGTTCCGCGTATATCCGGTTGAACCGTTGCGGCAGGTGATGCGCGCCCAGATGTGGATGCGCCACTTCGACTTCGATCCCGAGGCCGTGGTGCGTCTGTGTTGGCGCGGAGTCAGGCCGGTCAATCTGCCCGCCCCGGTGCGTTACTACCGCGCGGAGGAGGGCGGCGTGTCGCATTTCCGCTACCTGCGCGACAACGTGCTGTTGACCTGGATGCACACGCGCCTGTTTATCGGCTTTGTGTTGCGCTTACCCGTTTTGCTGGCAAGGCGTGTGCGGGGACGGTTTTAACGTTCGTTTTTGTAGGAGCGTGCCCTGCACGCGACATCCCCGGTCGCGTGCAGGGCACGCTCCTACATGGTGGTGTTCCATTATTCAGGGCGGCGATTCGCCATGACCGTGATTTTTCTGTTCGATCTTACTCGGGCCGTTCGGCCTTGACCGCTTGATATTCTGAAAAGATGCCGACTTCCAGATGGCGTTTAATCTGGGTCAGTCCCGCAGTGCTGAGTGTAGCCAGGACTCGTTCCGGGGGTACGCAGGCTTCGATGCTGTCCCAGAAATAGCGCCACAGCGTCTCGTTATCTTTTTGAGTGGAAACGAATTTGGTCAGTAGCGGTATCACGCCGCGCATGTAGCTTTTAAGCAGCCATCGCCAAAAACGGTTTTGCGGCCGGGTAATTTCAAGCAGGCATAAGCGGCCGCCGGGTTTCAAAACTCGTTCAAACTCCGCAAAGGCCACGCTCAGATCGCTGATATGGCGCAGCGCATAGCCCATGCTCAAAAAATCAAAATGATTGTCGGGAAAAGGCAAAGACTCGGCGCGGCCTTCTATCAGCACCA
>Ga0209211_10011956_pt1 | contig 11010 bp, 7 predicted proteins | sample RifGroA2_FD_183992 | JGI IMG/M metagenome (GOLD analysis project Ga0209211, IMG submission 183992) | Groundwater microbial communities from Rifle, Colorado, USA - Groundwater A2 (SPAdes) (version 2) | ecosystem: Environmental > Aquatic > Deep subsurface > Groundwater | place: Rifle, Colorado...
TCAATATGATCAGCAATGCAATAAAGTTTACGGATAATGGAGAGATAAAATTGATGATTAAAAAGATAAGATACAGCAAAATGGGTTTTATAGAAGATAACAGAAGCAGCTATTGTCCGAAGAGGATGATACATGGAGATGGAGATTTTATACTGGTTTCTATTAAGGATTCGGGCATTGGCATAAAAAGGGACGATATGCCAAAGGTGTTTGAGGAGTTCCGCCAGATAGATTCATCATCAGTCAGGAAAGAGGGGGGGACTGGGCTGGGGATGGCAATAAGCAGAAAATTTATTGAGCTCCACGGAGGCGAGATATGGGTTGAGAGCAGGCTTGGCAACGGCTCAATATTTCATTTTATTGTTCCAGCAGGTGAGACAGTTGCAAGAGAAAAGGGAGGGAGGATTGAAAAGGCAATAACTCCGATTGATAAAAAGGAAATGGTTGTAATGGTTATTGATGATGAGGTAAATTCTATAATCCTTTTCAGCAAGATATTGGAAAGAGAGGGTTATAAAGTTATTGGCATTCACTCTCCTGTGAAGGCGGTTGAGCAGGTAATTGAGCTGATGCCTGATATTATTATACTTGATGTAATAATGCCTGGGATTGATGGATGGGATATAATCCAAAAATTAAAATCAAATCCACAGACAAAGGGGATTCCTGTTATATTCTGCAGTATAATGGCTGATAAGAAGAAGGGCTTCAGTCTCGGCGCATCAGAATATCTTGTAAAACCTGTGAGCGATGAAGACCTAATACGGGCATTGAATAGACTTAACGGCACTATAAAAAATATTCTGGTGATAGACGATAATCCAAGAGATGCAGAACTTGTGGGAAGATTTTTAATTAATCGTGGGTATAATGTAAAGCTTGCATACAGCGGGATGGAGGGTATAAACCAGATAAAGAAATATAATCCGGGGATGATAATAGTTGACCTTATGATGCCTGATATAGATGGATTTGCAGTTATAGAGGAGGTAAAGAGGGACCCTCTTACAAAGGATATGCCTATAATTGTAATATCGGCAAAGGATATTACAGTAGATGATAAAAAAAGGATGAATGGTCATATAGAGGGGTTTATAAGCAAAGGGTTTTTGAGTGAGGAGGAACTTATAGGGCAGGTGATGAATGCATTTGCAAAGGCGGCCAGTAAGATATGAAAGAGAATAATTTTAAAACTATTCTCTATATTGAAGATGACAGGGCAAGTCTGATATTAGTCAGGAGGATATTAGAGTCCCATGGATACAAGCTTATAGAGGCATCTAATGCAAAGGACGGCATAAGCAAAGCTGAATCTTATAAACCCGACCTTATACTAATGGATATTAACATACCAGGCATGAATGGATATGAGGTAACGACAAAATTAAAGGCTACCTATCATCTATCTTCAATTCCAATAGTTGCCCTTACATCTCTATCAGGTAATGGCGAGAAGGAGATGGCTATAATGGCAGGATGTGATGGCTTTATATATAAGCCTATTGATGTGGAAAAATTTCCGAATCTTATAGCTCAGTATCTATCAGGGAAGAAGGATGAAGTGGCACATCAGAAGAAATCTGATTATTTGAAGGAATACAGCAGAAGGCTTGTAGCAAGGCTTGAGGAAAAGATAGATGAAGTGTCAAAGGCAGAGAAAGAGTGGGAGGATACCTTTAATGCCATAGCCGATATGATATCTATCCATGATAAGAATGGGAGGGTTATAAAGGCGAATCTCTCTTTTTATAATAGAGTTGGCATATCTCCTGATAAGGTTGTGGGACAGATGTGTAATAAGATATTCTACAATCATGATGGAATGAATAATGACTTTCCATGTGACAGAACTATAAAAAGCTTAAAACCCGTATCAATTGAGATGCAAAACTCCCATCTTGATGGCGTGTTCCTTGTCAAAACATATCCGATTCTTGATGAAAAAATGGAATTCATCGGTTTTGTGCATGTGGCAATAGATATTACGGAAAAGAAACAGATGGAGGAGCAGGTTTTACAGATGGAAAAACTCTCCGAGGTTGGTGAGTTAGTTTCAAGTCTGGCTCATGAACTCAACAACCCTATAACGGGGATAATGGGTTATATTGAACACATGATGGATTTAGACAAAAGCGAAGAGATAGAAAAGGGATTAAAGGTTATACAAGGAGAGGCGGAGAGGTCTGCAAAAATAATCCGTTCACTCCTTGATTTTTCCCGCAAACATTCACATGAAAAGGTGGAGATTAATGTAAATAATATGATTGAAACAGTTCTCACGCTTAAAGGACACCAGATGAGGAATGACAGCATAAAAATTGTAAGAGAATTTGAAGAACCGGGTCCTATTGTAATTGGGGATTTTAATCAGATCCAGCAGGTGGTATTAAATATTATAAATAATTCCCATTACGCAATGTACCATCACAAGCAGAAGGGAACGCTTGTCATAAAGACATCTGAAAGTGATTCGTCAGTTCTATTAATTTTTGAGGATGACGGGATGGGGATTAGGAAGGAAGATATAAAGAGGATATTTGAGAAATTCTTTACAACTAAAGAGGTTGGAAAAGGGACAGGTCTTGGATTATCTATATGCAAGAAGATTATTGCAGAACATGGCGGGACTATTGAGGTGGAGAGTGAGGTAGGGAAGGGTAGCAGATTTATTGTAAAACTGCCAAAGGCATAAGCCACAGAAACACAGAGAAGGAAAAAATAATTTTTGCCACTGACTAACACAGACTTAAGAAAAAGAAAGAAGTTGAGATGTTAAGAGGATAAGAAGTTAAGTTTCTAAACCTCATAACTTCATAACTTCTTATCTTCTTTTTTTATTTTGTAAGTGTAAGTCTGTGGCTAATTTTTTTATTATGAAAAAGAAATTATTAAAAAGGCTTGAATCGGAGATACTTATTTTAGATGGTGCGACAGGGACAATGCTTCAGAAAAAGGGGATGAAGCCTGGCTCATGTCCTGAGGAGCTTAATCTGTCAAACCCTGCCATAATAAAAGAGGTGCACAGGGAATATATAGAGGCAGGTGTAGATATCATAACAAGCAATACATTCGGTGGGAACAGAATCAAGCTTTCAGAATATGGGATTGAGGGGAAATTGGCTGAGATAAATACTGCTGCTGTAAAGATTGCAAAAGAAGTTGTCGGTTCGGCAGGGTCAAGAGGGAAAAAATGTCTTGTTATGTCAACCATAGGTCCTACGGGGAAGTTTTTGAAGCCTATCGGGGACTTAAGTTTTGATGATGCATATGCCATTTTTAAAGAGCAGATTTCTGTCTGTGTCAAGGCGGGTGCGGATATAATTGGATTTGAAACATTCTCTGATATGAAAGAGATAAGGGCAGGATTAATAGCGGCACGGGATGTGTCTCCTGATATACCGATACTTGCAATGATGACATTTCAGAATGATATGAGGACAGTTGTTGGGACAGACCCCGAAACAGCCTCTATAGTTTTAAATGCATTAGGTGCTGACCTCGTCGGCGGAAATTGTAGTCTTGGTCCCGAAGGCCTTATTGAGATATTCAGGAGGATGAATAGTATCAGTCGTAAGCCTCTTGTATTTCAGCCGAATGCAGGGATGCCTGAACTGTGCAATGGAGTTACCTGTTATCCTGCATTGCCTGAAACCATGGCAGAGTATGCGGTGAAATTTGCAAAGGAGGGTGTGAATATAATAGGCGGATGCTGTGGCACAACACCTGAACATCTTAAGGCAATAGTTAAGGCGGTAAAGAGGATAAAACCAAGGAAGAGAAAGATGCCTTCTTATACTGCAGTATCAAGCAGAACAAAGAGTGTATTTTTTGGATATAGTAACCCACCTGTAAGGATTGGTGAGAGAATTAATCCCACAGGGAAAAAACTATTGTCTGCCGAATTGAAAGAGGGGAATGTATCTATTATCCGCGATGAGGCAAAGAGAGAGGCAGACGCAGGGGCGGATATACTTGATGTGAATGTGGGGGCACCAAGGGTTGATGAGATTAAGATGATGGAAAAAGCAGTCTTTACGATTCAAGATGCTGTTAATCTTCCATTGATGCTTGATTCAAATAATCCTTCTGTTCTGGAGGCAGGTCTTAAGGCTTCAGACGGCAAGGTAATAATAAACTCCGTTAATGGAGAGGAGAAAAGCTTAAAGACCATACTCCCTCTTGCTAAGAAGTATGGCGCTGCAGTCCTTGGGCTTACCCTTGATGAGAAAGGGATTCCAAAGACCGCCGAGGGGAGATTTAAAATTGCAGATAGAATCTTAAAAAGGGCTGTAAAGCTCGGCATTCCGAAGGAGGATGTATTGATAGACTGTCTCACGCTTACTGTCAGTGCCGAGCCGACACAGGCATTAGAGACACTGAAGGCATTAAAGATGATAAAAGGAAGACTTGGACTATCAACAATTCTTGGTGTGAGTAATGTTTCATTTGGACTGCCTTCCCGTCCAATAATTAATTCTACATTTCTGACAATGGCATTGGAGTCAGGGCTTGATGCATCAATTATAAACCCTATGGACAGCAGGATGATGGAGGCATTTGATGCCTCTCTTGTCCTGATTAACAGGGATTTGAGGGCAGAGAGATATATAAAAAGATATGCACAGAAGACAGAAGACAGAAGTCAGAAGACAGAAGTTGAAGAAAAACCAAAAACAATAACTGAAAGACTTAAAAGGGCAATCATTGAAGGAGATAAAGAAAGGATTGCTGTATTGGTGGACGAGGCGTTAAAGGAAGGAATGAAGCCAATGGATGTGAGCAGTATTGCACTCATACCAGGACTTGAAGAGGTTGGGAGGAGGTTTGAAAAGGGGATATATTTTCTCCCCCAGATTATACTCTCTGCAGAGACAATGCAGTCTGCCTTCGGGAGATTGAAGCTGGAATTTAAAAAGACTGAATTTGCCTCTCTTGGAAAAGTTGTTATGGCAACAGTGCAGGGGGATATACATGACATTGGAAAAAATATTGTCTGCACATTATTGCAGAATTATGGGTTTGATGTAATAGACCTCGGCAAGAATGTGCCGGCTAAGACAATTTTAGATGAAGCAGTCCAGAGAGATGCAGATATTGTAGGACTCTCGGCACTTATGACGACTACAATGGTTGAGATGGAGAGTGTAATAAGGCTTTTCAGGTCGGAAGGGGTTGAGTTGCCTATAATGGTAGGCGGTGCAGTCCTTACGCGGAAATATGCAGAGGAGATAGGGGCGGATGGATATGCAAAAGATGCAATGGAGGCTGTGGCAAAGGCAAAGGAGTTAATGAGTTTAAGAGTTGAGGAGTTAAAGAAGTGACAAAGATAAAAAGGTTATATGAAATTTATAGAAAAGATAAAAAACTCAGACAGGGTATTATTTACGCTGGAGATAGTTCCGCCTGAAAAGGGTTACAGCCTCAGAGAACTCTTTGATACTATAGAAAGTGTAAAGGAATTTAGTCCTGCAGTCATTGATGTTACCTACCACAGGGCTGATTGTATACAGGTTAGAGATAAAAATGGCTTAACCATAAAGACGATGAAGAGAAAGAGGCCCGGGACTGTAGGAATCTGCTCTGCAATAATTAATAAGTTCGGCATTGATCCCATCCCCCATATAATCTGCGGAGGTTTTACAAAGGAGGAGGTAGAGGATATATTGATTGACCTCCATTTTCTCGGTATAAATAATCTCTTGCTGCTTCAGGGGGATAAATTGGCAGACGAGCCTCACTTTATGTCAACGAAAGGGGGATATTCCTATGCGTATGAGCTCGTTGAAAGTGTCTCTAATATGAATAAGGGATTGTTTCTTGGCGATGAGACGATTATGGAAGAGAAGTTTGATTTCTGCATCGGGGTTGCAGGGTATCCTGAAAAGCATTATGCGGCAAAGAGCTTTGAAGAAGACCTGAAAAATTTAAAGAACAAGGTTGATAAGGGGGCAGACTATATAGTCACCCAGATGTTTTTTGATAATCAGAAATATTTCAATTTTGTAAGAGAGGCGAGGAGGCTCGGAATTTCTGTTCCGATAATCCCGGGCATTAAGCCTATAACAAGCAAGAAACAGCTCAAGATTGTGCCGCAGAAATTCTTTACAGATATTCCTGTGGAATTGTCAAGGGAGATTAATTCATCCGATGATAGTGAAAGAATAAAAGAGATTGGCATACAATGGTGTGTAGAGCAGTGCAAGGAGCTTATGAAAAATAAAGTTCCGGCACTTCACTTTTACACACTGGGAAAGGCTTATCCGACTGTTGATGTCTTAAGAAGAATCTTTTAAAAGAGAGTGTCAGTAATTAGTGTCAGTGTCAGTTAAAGAAATTGATTTTCTTCTCACACTCACACTGACACTTACACTGTTCCTTTATACAGGGCACACATTACAGGGTCGGGTGATGTTGAAGTATCAGCCCTGAACCTGCAGCCGCCCTGGCATTCCTTAATATATATACAGTCATGACATTGTAAATCTTTTAAAGGCATGTGGTAGTTTCTCTCCCAGCAGTTTTTTAAACCCTCTTCTATATTCCCGAGCGGCCTGTCTTCATAAAAGCCGCACTTACAAACTTTACCGTTTGGCATTATTGTGCATATATGCCTCCCGCATACATACCCTTCTGAGCCGCCGTGATAACTCCCTCCATAGGCAAATTTTAAATACTCCCCTCCCTTTTCAGGCGATACTATAAAATCCTTTGCAGATTTAAGATTTCCTGTCTGTAATGGCACATCTATACCCCATTCCCTTACATTATAACTATTAAACAGGTCAGACATCTTTTGAAAGTCATTTAGATTATATTGATGAACCATAGTTGCTATAGAGAGGTCTATCCCAGCCTCCTTTACATATTTTATAGCATTTATCGCCCTCTTGTAACTCCCCTTCCCCCTTAAGGTATCGTGCCCGTCTTCAAGACCGTCAAGGCTCACCTGAACTTCATTTACATTTAATTTTAGAGCCTCTTTTTTACCGAGAAACCATCCGCTTGTTAATAAAACTTTGCGGAAGTTATACTCAGGAAGGAAATTATTAAACTCCCAAAAATTGGAATAAAGCATTGGTTCGCCGCCTGATATTATAAGCCTTAAGCCCTGAACATCTTCAAACTCTTTTAAGATTTTCCTGACAGAATCAAGATTTAATTCTATGTTTTTAGGTTTCCCGAGATAACAGTGCCTGCATGAGAGGTTGCATCTTGCTGTGAGTTGAAGCTCAAGGTATCTGAGGGAAGGAATTGGAGATTTAAGATTGAAGATTGAAGATTGAAGATTTGGGATTATAGGTATTTCTGATATTTGGAGGAGATTTTCTTTAATGCATAAATCTATAAATTCCCTATCCTGACCTTTGATGGAAAAACTACTTGTACCGTCACAGCTTTTTATAAACTCTTCCGCCTTATCATCAATCTCATATAGTTCGTCATTTTTTATATCGTATATGTAAGGTTTTTCAAGCCTCTTGAGAGAGCAGTGTGGTGAAAGCCTTAAATATCTATTCATATGAATTTGCCACAGAGGCACGGAGCCACAGAGAGAAGATAAATAAATGGGACACAGATTTACACAGATCAAACACAGATAAAAATTATTTTCTTTTTAAATCCTAAAAAATCTGTGTTCATCTGTGTCCAAAATTAATCTTTTAATTTTTTTTCTCTGTGACTCTGTGTCTGGTTTGTTAGGTTTTTTGTTCCTCCATTATTCTGTGGAGCAAAATAAATCCACCGCATGGTGTCGCCTCGCCATGATATTTTTCATCCCTGTAATCACAGCCATCTACCAAGAAATCACACTTTTTACAGAGGATATTCATCAGGACAGAATCATATTTAAAAGTTTCAGGTAAGCTGTATTTATTAGTATTATCTATTGAAGGTGGACTGAATGACCTTTCAAAAAATCTGAATCCTTCACAGGCGAGCTCTTCATTCTTTGATTCTTTATAAAACTTACAGTATCCCTTACAGACTAAATCTATGAGGTGCTTTTTGTTATCCATAAAATAAGTTATGGAGTTAGAGAGTTGAGGAGTTTAAGAGTTTTTAACTCCCTAACTCCACAACTCCTTAACCTGTCTCTTTAGCATGAACCTTTGCATTTGCAAAGACCCTTTGATACCTTTGCCACCTTTTTTATCTTCATCTTGCTTCACCTCCTTTCATCTTTCCCCAAAATCCTAAGTTGGCTTTTGGGTCTCTCTTATCTTTTTAACTACATCAACAGTTATGTTAGCAATATTGTTAGTTTTGGCGTAATCCTCAACATTTTTTACCACTGTCTTTCTGATAAAGAATGGGATTTTTGCAATAATACCCTTTGCATCCCCGCTCCATGACAGGCTAAATTCAGGCATAACACCCTCAGCCTCAGTATGTGCTGATTCCACATCTGCGAGGCTGAAGCCACGCTCTACATTTTTGTCAGAAGGGTTGTAAGAGCAAAATGGTTCTTCATCCAAATAGTCGCCTGTGGCGCTATATGCCCTTGCCCTGCACCCCAGGCATATATGTTTAAACTCGCAAATACCGCATTTCCCTTTAAGCAGGTCAGGATTTCTCAGATTGCCGAATACCTTGGAGAAGTGCCAAATATCTTTAAACTGTTCCTTTCTAACATCTCCTGCCTTTGCGGGCAGATAACCGCATGGGAAGACCTCCCCTTTATGAGAGATAAAACATACGCCTGTCCCTGCAAGACACCCCTTTGTCATGGCAGAAAGCCCATGTGTAGAAGCCTTTACCGTCCCTCCTGATTTTGGTATTGTTACCTTATCAACATGACCTGCCTTTAATCTTGTGCCGTGTGGTATAAATGGTGTCGGTTTGAGTCCTGCTTTTTTCTCCTTAAGTATCCTCTCTGCCCTCACCCTGAAATAATGAGGGGCGCATGTAGCCTTTAAATCAATCGGGTGAAGCTTTGACTGGTCATAAAACCAGTTGAGTATCTCTTCATAGACATCCGCACTGACCATCTGGTCTTCGGCAATATCAACACCGCATCCCACTGGAACTAATAAGAATGTATGGAGTGCATCAACACCGAGTTTTAAAGCCAAATCCAAGATTTCCGGCAGTTCTTTATAGTTATGTTTTGCGATGGTTGTATTTATCTGTGCAGACACACCCCTTTCTATCAGATTTTTTATCCCCTCAACTGCCTTATTAAATGAACCGGGGATTGCCCTGAATTTATCATGCGTTGCGGCATTCCCGCCGTCAAGGCTTATTGCCACACGGGCAAAACCTGTATCCCGTATCTTATCCGCCATTTTACTGTCTATCAGCGTCCCATTTGTAGCGAGTGAAAGTCTCAGCCCCTTGTTTATGCCGTATGCTGCCAAATCAAATATATCCCTCCTGTAGAGAGGCTCACCGCCAGACAGTACGAGTATCGGATTTGAGAATTCTACAATCTGGTCAATCAGCTTAAAACCTTCTTCTGTAGATAAATCCTCTTTTGAGGTCATCATCTCAGGTACCGCCCTGCAGTGAAGGCATTTAAGGTTGCATCCCTTGGTTGTCTCCCAAAATATTAATCTCGGGATAAATTTACTATTATCCATTTCTTACATCCCCATCCTTTCTCTTGCCTCTAACAAAACTTCTTCAGTAATCTCCTTATACCCTCTCTCTATAGCATAGCCTGTTACAGCCTTTTTTGCCATATTTCTTGCAAAGGGAGGCACCCTCTCAAGACGGGTCAACGCCTCCTTTGTCCACGGCAGTTCCTGACTTCTGTCTTCTGACTTCTGTCTTCTGTCTTCTTTTAATATATGCCCCTCTGTAACAATGAGGAGGTTGCATTGTGACTGGAATAGAAGATTTTCTGTCATTGAGCCAAGGTCAAGCCCGTTATCCGTGTGATACCCTATCTTTCCGACTGCCACCAATGAAGGATTCTCCTTTTCTACATACTCCAGTACCTTATCAAATGGCCTTCCTGAAAGGAGGACTGTGTTTATGTCAATTCCTTCATCTTTTGCAATTTTTTTTGCATTGTCAAGATGCTCCTGATAAATCTTTTCAAGTCCTTTATCAATTATCTCATCATGGAGTTTCTCCTGCTCTTTAAATCTGAATATCTTTCCTGCCTCTTCTGACATGACCCCGGCAATACTCCTGAATGCTACTACATGAAACTGGGGGTCAAATACTGCAATTGCCAATAGTGGGATATTAAATGCCTTTGATAGAACAGCACAGGTCTTTACTGCTGCAAAGGATTGAGGGCTCCCATCTATAGCCACGACAATCTTTCTATTCCAATTATCAGGTCTTTTCACAATGAGGATATTGCTTTTAGACCTCCTTGCCACCCTTGATGTTACACTACCTATGACGCTCCTCTTTAATGCACCAAGTCCAAGGGCACCTATTATTACCAGATTGTAGTTGTTATCGTTTATATCTTTTACAATCTGTGAGTAGTTCTTTCCCTCTAATGCCTTACGCTCAAATAAGACGCCTGCCTCCTTACATTTGTTTTCAAAGTAATCAAGGTATGAGTCTGATATTATCTGGAGCCCCTTTGTTATTAGTGAATCATGTATATTTCTCTGTCTTTCCAATTCCTGAGGCTCCTGATATTCAGGCGGGAGGCCGCTCTCCATCTGGACGAATCTCTGGTCATGCAGCCTTGCGGCATATACATGGTTGCCTATTAGTGTTGAATTGAATTTTTTAGCAAATGAGATTCCCATTTCTATTGCAAAGTTGGAATGTTCTGAGTTGTCCACAGGAATCAATATGGTTTTAAATTGTGATGATGCCATTTACCTGCTCCTTCCTTTTTTTAATATCTCTCTTATGATTGACTTGAGTTCAACCATATCTGATGATTTTACCACATATGCCTCTGATGCCCATGTTCTGAAGTCCTGTTTATAGTCGCTGTATGCAGAACACATGACTATAGGTATATTTTTATCATGTTCTCTTACTTTTCTCAAGAAATCTATTCCATCCATTCCTGGCATTTTTATGTCAAGGGTA
>Ga0209211_10011958_pt1 | contig 11008 bp, 8 predicted proteins | sample RifGroA2_FD_183992 | JGI IMG/M metagenome (GOLD analysis project Ga0209211, IMG submission 183992) | Groundwater microbial communities from Rifle, Colorado, USA - Groundwater A2 (SPAdes) (version 2) | ecosystem: Environmental > Aquatic > Deep subsurface > Groundwater | place: Rifle, Colorado...
CTTTATATTTATGAAATCTTCCTATATATGAAATAATAAATTTGTTTTTTAAATTGTATTTTTTTATAAATTCTTCTTTATTGTAATTTTTAAAAATTGACTTGTCTATACCATTTGGAACATAAACAATATTTTTTAAATTATAATCCTTTTTTAGCCATTCTACCTGATATGGGTTAACTTGGATAGTTAAATTATAGATATTATTAATTAATTTTTCAAATAATTTTACTTTAAATTTTAATATTTTTTGCCATAATGGATAATCTTTTAATGCCATAAATGGGCCATGAGGTGTAATCACAAATTTTGTTTTTGGATTTTTTAATTTTTTTAATAATAAAACTATGTCGTGCCAGATGAATCCCAAAGAATGAGTATGGATAATATCAAAATTTTCTTTTAAAATTTTTGTTAATAATAAAGGATAAAAAGCAAAATAATATTTGTATCTGAATAAGGTTTTGCATCTATGGATCTTTATGTTATCTATTATTTCTTCTTTTTTATTTATTATGTTATTGTCTTTTCTATCTGATGTAAATACGTGTACTTCATGCTTTTTAGCTAATTCTTTTGCTAGATAAAAACAATTTGCTTCAGCTCCGCCTGTAAATGGGTAAAAATATGTGGAAATAAATGCAATTTTCATAACCAATACCTATTAGTAAATTTCTTAAACATTTCTAAAGCCTGAATCTTAATTTTAGAGCATATTTTATCATTGGTAATTCTTTTTTAAAAGTTAATGCAGATTTCGGGCCTTCAACCCAAGCAACCGGGATTTCTAGAATCTTTAATTTATTTCTCTGTGCCCTTACAAGCATTTCGCTATCCCAAAACATTTTTCTTTCATAATTTATTCCCATTTCTTTAACTAAATCTTTTAATATTTTTGCTTTAAAAAATTTGAAACCGCATTCATGATCTCTTATCTTTGAATTAAAATATATTCTTACAGATAAATTAAATAAAAATGATATTATTCTCCTGTCTAATTTTCTTTTTATTTTTGCACCTTTTACATATCTGCTTCCTATTACAATATCATAATTATTTTCTATTGCTTTTATTGCTAAATCCAAAGCTTCTTCTCCAGTAGATCTATCTGCATCCATGAAACCGATTAAATCGTTATTATTTGAATATCTGCACATGGATTGGACTAAATTTTCCCTTCTCGATGGACCGTTGCATCTCACATATACAAAATTTTTTAGTTTTAATCTTTTTAATATTTCAGAAGTTTTATCTTTTGAACCATCATCAATTACATATAATTTAAAATTCTTAAATTTAGAAGATAATATTTCGTATACTTTTTTAGTATTTTTTTCTATTGCTTTTTCTTCATTATAACATGGTATAAATATTTTTAACATTTTTATTCTTACAACTGTTTTCTTTTTAAACTTTATGAATGCGAATTATGAAAAGACATTTAAATTAAACTGATATCTTTTATTTATGAAATTTGACAAATACTTTTTCACTTTATTAATTATATTATTATTTGGGTTTTTAGTAAGATTAAATTTTACTGATTTTAATGCTGAAGTATCTTCTTCTGATGAAGGAGAATATCTTGTGATGGCAAAATCTTTTCTTAAAGGAGATATAATGCTTCAATGGAATTATTATAGGCCATTTCTTTTTCCATTAATCTGGTCTGGAATTTTTGGTCTTGGTCTTGGAGAGAATGCAGTAAGGATAATGATTATTTTATTTTCATTATTATCTATAGTTTATGCTTATTTATTTGCAAGACTTTTATTTAATAATAAAACCATTGGATTATTTAGTGCACTTTTTATAGCTGTTTTCAGTCAGGATATATTTTTCTCTACAAAAATATTATTAAATACTTCTGTTTTAGCAAGCTGGATTGTTACATGTTATTACTTTTATTATGGGTTGATTAATAATTCAAATAAGTCTCTTTACCTTTCTGCTATATTAGCAGGCATTTCAGCATTGATATATAGCCAAAATATAGTATTATTCTTATTTTTATTATCATTTTTAATATTTTATTCAGGATTGAATTTATTTACTATTAAAAAATATCAAATATTTATTTTATTATTCTTTTTAGTTTATATATTAAACTTTTTATATAGCTTTATTATTTTTGGTGAACCATTCAGAATGTTTATTTATGGTTTATGGGGAAGTTATACAAGCACTGAAATAAATGGACAAGGAATCTTATTTTCGATATTTAGTTTTTTTATATATTTTCCAAATTATTTCGGATATTTATTTTTGATTTTTGCCATATTATCTTTAGTAATATTTTTTAAACCAATTTCTATTTTAATAAAAACATTTATTTTTTTAATCTTGTCTTTAGGTCTGCTGTATCTAATCAAATCTTTATACTTTACAGAAAATGATATAATTAAACAATTTATTTTTTCAAATATTGTAACTTTTATATTTGCATGTATTGCAGTTGTCCTTCTAATTATATTTAGAGATTATTTCAATAATTTTAACAAAAATATATTATTCAAAAATTTGGATATGAAATATTTATTTTTATTTTTATGGTTTATAACTTCCTTAATCGGGATATTAAAAACATCAAATCATTTTGAGCCCAGATACCTTATGACTACATTAGTGCCTTTATTTTTTTTAATTTCAAATATTTTATATAAATTTTATAAAAAAATTATTAATTTTATACCTAAATTTATTGGCATTTCTTTTATTATTATAATACTTATCTTTGGTAGTTTTTTTCAAATTTTGAATGTAAATTCTCTTATTATTCAACATAATACTACTAATGGAATTAAAGAAGGAAGTTATTGGATTAATAACAATTCAAACCCAGATGACCTGATACTTGGACCATGGAATTTTGCTATAACTTATTATGCTGATAGAAAATTCACTTATTTTCCAAAAGGCAGATCAGGGAATAAAGATTATGATTATTTTTTTAGTGAAGTAAACTCTTTGAAACCAAGTTATCTTGTATTGTATGATGTTAAACGTCATGAAGAAGAAAATTATTATTATAAACAACTTTTAAATGATACAAGGTTGCAAATTGATTCTTTAGCTGTTTTTGATACCTCTAATGGAAATCAAACTTTTAAAATTTATAAGATTAATTATTAATGGCACTTTTTAATATATCTTCTGTGATTTTTAACCAATTGTAGTTTTTTTCAATTTCTTTTCTGTTGTTTATACTGATTTTTCTATATAAATCCTTATTTTTTAATAATATAATTATTTTATTGCATATATCTTCTATTTTATTCTCATTTACTGTTAATCCATTTTCATTATTTTTAACCAAATTTTTTAAATTTCCTATATTACTTGCAATTATTGGTTTCCCGCATGCTTTGTATTCGTGTACTTTTATAGGAGAGAAATAATAATCATTAGCAAAATAATTTCTATCAAATAATGCAAGACAAATTGTTGAAGCATTGATATATTTTGGCATATCTGAATATTCGATTTTTCCAGTAAATATTATACTTTTATGAATTTTTAATATTTTAGTTAATTCTCTACATTTTTCTAATTTTTCACCATCACCGACCATTAAGAATTTTATTTTTTTATCTTTTTTTATTATTAACTCTGCCGCTTTTATTATATTTTCACATGAATGCCATTTTGCAAAACTCCCAATGTACAATATAACATTACTATTTTCTAAATTATATTTTTTTATAATTTCGCTACTATTTACTTCTGGAGAAAACTTTTCAGGATCAATACCATAATGCACTAATTTTTGTTTTGATTTTTCTATTCCTAAAAAGAATTTTGGATGAGTCCCTGTAACTAAATTTGATAATCTGCTTATAATCATGTGCCAATTAAAAATTATCTTTTTTAATTTATTATTATCTTCACCTATTGGCTCATTCATTTCATATATTGATTTTATATCAAATAATTTACCTGCTAATATTGCACCACCACCAAAGATTCTTGCCCTTTCATATATTATGTCTGGTTTTTCCTTTAAACATAAATAAACTGTAATAAAAAATGGTGAAAAAAAGTAATTTAATACTCTAAATAAACCTGACTTGAACTTTTTAATCTTAATTATATTATCAATTTCTCCTGAGTTGCATATTAAATTTACATTATGGCCTGCTTTGTGCATTGCATTAATAACACCACTAACGTGAGCTGAGCCACCATTACAATCATTTAAACCTATGTCTGGGGCTGAGTATATTATTTTCATATATTTATTAGAATGCAAACAAATATAAAATATTTGAAAATTAGTAATATTCCATATTTATGAATCATTGATTAGAAACAATTATAAAGCTTCCATTTTTCTTGTTTTTTATGATTATTTTAGGTATTCACGATGGGCATGATGCGGGTGCAAGCTTAATAAAAGATGGTAAAATAATAGCAGCAATAAATGAAGAAAGATTAAACAGGACTAAATTATATTTGGGTATACCCCAACAAGCTATAGATAAAGTTTTACAAATAGCTAATATAGAAAAAAATAAGATAGATGCAATTGCATTATCCGGAACTTCTGGTTTGATGGCAAATATAGGCTGGGAAAATATATCTTTTAAAAAGAAGATTTATCAAAATCTTGCTAATTATACTCCATTTCCTGCCTCAATGCATTTTGCAAATCTACAGAGAAAGATTTTTAATAATTTTAGAGATAAAAAAAGTTTACATTATGTTAAAAGCCTTGGATTTGATTGTGAATTAAAATATTTTGATCACCATAAATGTCATGCAGCAACTGCTTATTACACATCTGGAAAAAATGAATGTTTAGTCTTTACTTCTGATGGAAGCGGTGATGGATTAAGTGCAAGTGTTTATCATTGTAAAGATGGCGTAATGAATTTAATTAAAGAAATTCCAACTTTTCATTCTTTAGGATATTTTTATGCTTATGTTACAATGATATTTGGATTTAAAATGTTTAAGCATGAAGGAAAGGTTACTGGTTTAGCTGCATTTGGAGATCCCAATAAATGTTATAGTGTTTTTGAGAAATGTTTTACTTTTGAAAATGGGGCATTAAAGAATAATTTAGGATTAATTGGAAGAAATGCTTTTGAATACTTACAAAGGGAATTGAAAAATTTTTCTAGAGAAGATATTGCTGCAGCTGTCCAGAAGAGATTAGAAGATGTAATGACCAAATTCGTTGCTTATTATGTCAATAAATTAAAAATAAATGATGTTGCATTAGCAGGCGGAGTATTTGCAAATGTAAAACTAAACCAAAAAATTTTAGAACTTCCAGAAGTAAATTCAGTATTTATTTATCCAAATATGGGTGATGGTGGATTAGCAAGTGGTGCAGCATTTAATTATTATTCTTTAAAGAAGACTTTACTGCCTTATAGATTAGAGAATGTTTATTTTGGTCCTGAATATTCAAATGATGAAATTGCTCAGAGTATGAAAATTGAAGGTGTCAAAGGCGAATATATTAAAGATCCAGAAAAATATGCTGCTGAATTACTTGCAAATAAGAAAGTTGTCGGGCACTTTGATGGAAGAATGGAATATGGACCAAGAGCTTTGGGAAATAGAAGCATAATAGCAGATCCAACTGATAAAAGTATAAACGACTGGCTAAATAAAAGGATGCGTCGTTCAGAATTTATGCCTTTCGCACCTTCCATACTTAAAGAAAGAGCTCATGAATTTTTTGAAAATTTTGATAAAGGAAATTATCCTGCAGAATTTATGACAATTACTTTTAATTGTAAAGATATAATAAAAAAGGCTGAAGCTGTTGTTCATGTTGATAATACTGCAAGGCCTCAAGCTGTGACTAAGGAAAGTAATCCAAGATATTACAATATATTAAAACATTATGAAAAACTTACTGGCCTGCCTATTGTTGTTAATACAAGCTTTAATATGCATGAAGAACCTATAGTTTGTAATCCTGTAGATGCAATAAAATCTTTAAAGCAAGGTTGTGTAGATTATTTAATTATGGGTAATTGGCTTGTTAAAAATGAAAAATAAAATCTCTGTTGCTATGCTTACGACTTCTTATCCTTCCTATTTAGGAGACTTACGTGGAATATTTATCTATAAATTAGTTAAATCTCTGAAAAATTATATAAATGTAAACTTAATTACTCTTAAAGGATATGATTCCTTAATTTCTGGTGCAGGCATAATTGAAAAACTTAATCATTCATGGATGGCAAGATTTATTTTTTCCATTTATTTTATTCATTTATATCTTAAAATTTTATTTAATGTTCCAAAATGTGATATAATTCATGCAAACTGGGGACTGACTGCATTTTTAGCATTATTGACTAAGCCTTTTTATAAAAGAAAAATATTACTGACTGAGAGAAGCAGTTTTATGTTAATGACAGATAATAAATTTTTGATAATGTTAAATAAATTTATTTATTCTCATGTAGATTCTTTAGTACTTATTAGTAATTTTTCTAAGAAGTTGTTATATAATAAATATAATATTAATAATGTTAAGGTAATAATGAATGGTGTTGATAATATAGAAAAAAAAGATAAAAATTCATTGAGAACTAAATTAAAATTACCTAAAGCTGATAAGATTTTTTTATATGTTGGCAGAATAGATGAAAAAAAAGGAATACAATATCTTATTGAAGCTTTTAATAAAATTGTTCTGGAATACAAAAATGTTTACTTAATTATTATTGGCAGGGGAGATTATGCTGAAAGACTTAAATTGGACAATGAGAAAATAATTTTTTTAGGAGAAAAACTCCAGAATGAAGTATTTGATTATATGCTTGCTTCAGATGTGTTTGTCTTGCCAAGCCTTAATGAAACAGGAGGTAATGTATTGCTTGAAGCAAGATCTTGTGGTTTGCCAATTATTTCCACTAAAGTTGGCTGGGCTGAAGATTTAATTAATGATAGTAAAGATGGATTTTTCATTAACAAACAAGATCCTAAAGATATTTATAATAAAATAATCAAAATTTTAGATAATAAAACCTTTTCCAAGCTTTTAAAAAATAGTAAAAATATAAAACTTAATGACTGGGATGATTGTGCTAAAGCTTATGCAAAGGAATATAAAAGGTTAATTCATGCATCTAAATATGACTAATTCCTGGATGTTTAAAAAAAGTTTGGAAATAAGATTTAAAAAAATAATGAAGCTATGCAATTTTTCTTTAGGTATGAATGTGCTTGATGTTGGCTGCAGGGAAATGCAACTTTCCAAATATTTACCTAAAGATATTAAGTATAATGCTGTAGATTTAGAACCAAAAGATAAAAAGGTTATAAAAATTGATCTTAATGAACAAAAACTTCCTTTTAAAGATAAATCATTTGATTATGTATTCTGCTTAGAAGTTCTTGAACATATACATGCCCCATTTAAAGTCTTAAGTGAACTTAAAAGAGTAAGTAAGAAATATGTAATTATTTCTGTTCCAAATCCTTATCATTACAGGGACGTTATTAAACACATACTAAAAAGGCCTGATAAACAAGGACATATTAATAGTTTCATATATTCAAATGTCTGGAGACAATGCGAAGACTTGAATATTAAGATAAAAAAAGTTAAAGGGAGTTTTTTCTTACCTTTTTGGCCATGCAATAATTTTATTTTTACAAGACATTTAATCTATCTTCTTGAAGTTTAAAGCCCCAATAAGCAAACCTATTAAGGCTGTTGCATAATTTATTATGAGATAGATCAAATAAACACTTAATATAACTTCTCTTGGGATCAGATAAGGCGTGTATAGTGTTACTGCTATAGCTTCCTTTACTCCTATGCCATTAAATGTTATTGGCAAGAGTGAAATAAATCTGGATATAGAGGTTATTACCAAGACTATTAATATATTAATATTATATCCAAAGCCTAAGATTAATATTTTTATTCCTATTGCTGTTATAAACCATTTTGCCATTGAAATTAAAAAATTTATTATTATTTCTTTTTTTCCATATTTTAAGTATTCATGTATTGTTGAATATATCAAATCTACTTTTTTTGATTTTATTATTAATTTTATTAATTTTTTCCCAATATCTGAAATTATTATAATTCCCAAGATAAAAATAATTATTGCTGAAATTACTAATTTAATTGGGTCTATAATATTTTTAAATAAGAAAATTGAGCCTATTATACTTATAGTTGCTAATGTAGCTGCAGTTATTATTTTGTCTAAAAGAGCAATTGTTAAACCCTGATCAATACTTATACCTTCCTTTTTTAATAATCTGATAATATAGAATTCTCCTAAATTTCCGAAACTAAATAAACCTAAAGTATAACTTATTAATTGATATTTCCATATGGTCTTAATAGATATATTTTTGTATTTATTTAAAAGTAATTTGATATTAATTGCACCCATTAACATTATTATTGGATAAATAATTATAATTGGAATTGTATAATATATGTTTGCTGTCTTTATTGCATTAAAAATATCTAAAATTCCTATCTTATAGATTAGTGTGAATAGTATGATTATTCCTATTGTAAATTTTATAAGATTTTTTATTTTTGTATTCATAATTTTCTCATATCTGCTAAAAAGCCAAATATAATTATCTGTATGCCTGCAATTATTAGTAACATTGTTAAGATTGTAAGTGGAATATGCCCCACTTTTCCTTTAGTTATAAATAAATATGTAAGCCATAATCCTATTACTATACCTATAATAATTAGAGTAAATCCTATCCTGCCAAAAAATTTTAATGGTTCATAATCCCTATAAATCCTTAAGATATTTATCCATGCTTTTATTGCATATTCAAATGGGTTCTTAAATAATCTGCTTTTTCTTTTTGTAATTCTTGCATTTATTGGTATTTCCTTAATTTTGAAATTCTGCTTTGCTGCTTTTATAATCTGCTCCTGAGTATAAGTAAATGTATTAATAAACTGTATATTTTCTGCAACTTCTCTGGTAAATGCCCTGAAGCCTGTTGTTGTATCTGTTAATTTTACTTTTAGAAGTCTTGAAAGAACCTTTGCAAAACTTTTATTTCCAAACTGGTTCATAAATGGCATTACTTTATTTTTTTCTATAAACCTAGAACCTAATACTAAATCATATCCATTTTCAATTTCATTAATTAATCCTGGTATATATTTAGCATTGTATTGGCCATCTGCATCTGTATGAACTATAACATCAGCTTTTAATTCTAAAGCTTTTTTAATTTCTTTTTTGAATGTTTCTGCTAATCCAATATTATGTGAATTTGATTCAACTAAGACATTTGCTTTTTTTGCTATTTTAATAGTATGATCAATACTTCCATCATCTAAAACCAGTATTTGATAATTGTACTTAGTTTTATTCATTGAATTTTTTATTTCTTCTATTGTTTTGCCAATATTCTCTTCTTCATTATAAGCTGGTATGCAGATTATTATTTTCATATTGTCTTTGTTTTATACAGGTATATATCATTTTCTGTTTTTTTAATAACTTCTAAGCTTAATTGTTTTTTAGTTATGATATAATCATAATTATTAGAATTTATTTTATCTATGAATACTGTATTAGTAATCCATAATGCTGTCAATGCTGTTGATTTTCCTTTAGGGCATAAAACATCAATATTTTCCTTATTGAAAATTCCACAATAATCTTCATCAATCAGGATTTTAGCTGTTTTTGGGATGTTATCATTTATCCACTCACTTAATTTTACTTGAGGGTTATTTTCCCAAATCTTAGAACTATAAGATGTAATTGCTAAACTTGTTATTCCTGTTAATATAAATATTAAAAATATTATTGGAATTAGTTTTTTATTATTGTATAATTTGCAGGCTATTGCGATTAATATCAATATTAAAATTGTAACTATTATTATGGCTGTAATTTTGTTGATTAGTGTTTCTATAATAAAATCAATAACACCAAATAATGTAAGTGATATATTATTTACAGGGAATAATTTAAAAAATAATAATTGTGAACTTATTATTGCAGGTATTGCTGATATTAAAAATAATTTTTTTATTTGTTTTTTATTGTTATATTTATAGTAACTGATTAATCCCAGAATTATTATTATGGGTAAGGCAGTGTCAACATATCTTCCTATTGATCTTCCATTAATTTCTGGAATTAACAATTTTTCTTTTACATATCCTTTAGCTGCATGCTGGGATGCTCCAAAAATCACTATAGTTATTGTTATAAAAGTCAGCAATAATAAAATTTTCATTTTTGGGTCCTTAAATTTCTCTTTTAAATTTGATAATAAGAATACTGGAAATATTATTAATGCTGCAATCCATAAGTAGCTTAAATAAGTAATTATCCAGAACATTAAGCTTCTAAAATAATATGTGCTTTGATTTGTTATTTCTCCTGTATAATGGCCAAGAAATCCTGATATTGAAAATCCGAAATTAATTATATTTCTTATAATCCATGGAGATATTACCAGTAAAACAATTAATCCCATAACTAATTTTTTATTTATTTCTGAATATTCTTTTTTTATTAGTTTGTATATAAACAAGGCAATTACTATAAATACTAATGATACTCCTGCGAATCTTGTTAAGAAACATAATCCTATAAAAATTCCTGCAAGTATATCATAAATATATTTTTTTTCAGTAAAAGACCTGTATATGAAGTAAATTGAAAATAAAAATAATGTATAAAATATATTTTCTGACATTATATATGGCGTAAAAGCAAAACTCATGGGTAATATTGCTATAATTAATGAAACCAATGTTGATTTTTTTTCATCTAAAAAATCCCTTGATATTAAATAAGCAGGTATAAAAATTAATGATGAGAATATTGCATTCAATAGTTTCATGAATATATAAGCTATTTTTACATCATTGAAAATAAATGTAATTGACAGCAATATGGAATAAAACGGAGGATAATTTAAGATTCTTAAGTTGTGTACATCGAAATTTAAATTCTGGAAGAAACTCTGGGCTGTTTTAATGTAAACGTATTCATCTGAATAAATTGTTGGTGTGCTGATA
>Ga0209211_10011960_pt1 | contig 11007 bp, 11 predicted proteins | sample RifGroA2_FD_183992 | JGI IMG/M metagenome (GOLD analysis project Ga0209211, IMG submission 183992) | Groundwater microbial communities from Rifle, Colorado, USA - Groundwater A2 (SPAdes) (version 2) | ecosystem: Environmental > Aquatic > Deep subsurface > Groundwater | place: Rifle, Colorado...
ACCTTCTTGTAAATGTTTCCAAGGGCGAAATCATCGGCGAGAAACTCAGGCTCAAATATACAGTTGATGAAAAAACAGGGGCAAAAATAACCGGAATTCTCGGAAGAAGGAACATGCTAGACAGGGAATATTATGACAACCTTGAAAGGGAATCCCTGGAGATGGAAGATGGCTTCAAGATTTTCATGTTTCACACTGGCCTAAATGAATTCAAGCCAAAAGGGCAGGAGCATCTCATATATTCTCCGCTTTCAATTTTTCCAAAGGGCTTTGACTATTATGCAGGCGGACATGTTCATATGGTCATGAATGAAGATGCAAAAGGATATGGCAAGATTGTATATCCTGGTCCGATGTTTCCAAACAGCTTCCAGGAGCTGGAGGAATTACATAATGGCGGCTTCTTTGTCTATGAAGATGGAAAAATGGAATTTGTGCCAATAAAAATTTACGATTCTGTGCATATTAAGCAAGACTGCAACCAAAAAAATGCTGGAAAAATCAAGGAAGAATTGATGGAAAAAATAGATTCAATTGATGTGCAGCACAAGATTATCACAATAAGGTTGCATGGGAACATGGACGGCAAGGTCTCAGACCTTGACACAAGGGAAATTTTTAATGCTTTATATGAAAGAAAGGCATATTTTGTGATGAAGAACACAAACAAGCTCGAGTCCCAGAGTTTTGAGGAAATAAAAGTTGAGCATGCTTCAGTTGACGAAATTGAGGATGCAATAATAAAGGAGCACCTTGGCCAAATCAAGGTCGAGGGGCTCGGCATTGAGCATGAAAAAGCGCTGGTTCATGAATTGATGAGGATTCTATATGCCGAGAAGAATGAAGGCGAAAGGGTTGTTGATTTTGAAAACAGGGTAAAGGCAGAGGCAGGCAGGATTATCGATGTTTAGAATATAATTGTTTTAATATATGAAAATAATTATCTGTTCAATCTTTTTTTGAATGATAGCTTCAACCTGGATTGAAGCCTAGGACAGGTATTTATATGTAGCCATATTACATTATTTCATAGATTAATGCTTAAAATTGTTAAAATTAATTATTGCGAGGGATAAACATGAAACAAACAAAAAAATCAGGAGATTCAATGAGAAGAGGTACAAGTTTTATTTTCGCGTTAATTGCCATAAGCATGCTTGCATTGGCTGCGTGCACATCAATAGCGCCTGACGGAAACCTTCAAACATCATCTTCATCTTCATCCGGTACAGGAGCATCACAGAATAATGCTGTTCCAGTCATGACTTTTTCCGACACTGGTGAAGTCAAGGAAGCAAGCCAGGAGATGATAAAATTCAAGGATATAAATGAAGTCAGAAAATTCCTCATGGAAAGGGCAGCATCTGGCCAAAGCATGTCAAATTCCCTCAGGTCATTTGGGGCTGTAATGAAGGGTGGAGTTGCTCCGATGATGGAAACAGTTGCCATGGCAGATTCTGCTGGAACAACTGAAAGCTCAGCAGCATATGATGAGGGCGCATCTGACTATTCCCAGACAAATGTGCAATATGCAAATGTAGATGAAGGCGATTTTGTCAAGAATGATGATAGGTATATTTACATCATATCAGACAACAGCCTTGTAATTGTTGATGCGTATGATGCAAAAAATGCCGAGATTGTATCAACAACAAATATATGGAGCAAGCCGCAGCCAACAAGTTCAGGAGAAAATGATGTTGTGTCATCTGGCAAACTGGCTGAGCCAACTGCTTCTGACACTGTAGTTTCAAGCAAGATGGCAATCATGCCGCCAATATATTACCAGCCGCAGGAGACAGCAAGAGAGCTATTTGTTGACGGAAACAAGCTCATCTTGATAACAGAAAGCAGCGAGCAGACATATTATTTTCCAAAATATGATGTGAGGCCGCAGCCTTCATACAGGCAGATAACAAATGTCTACCTTTTTGACATAACGGACAGAAAAAATCCAGAGTTGATAAAGCAATTTTCAACAACTGGAAGCTATTACCAGTCCAGGATGATTGACGGCATTGCCTACATTGTTGCGCAGGAAGGAGTCAATTATGGGCCGATTTTATACGGGCCAATGGTCAGGGAAGGCGCCACAATGATACAGCCTGACATATATTATTTTGACAATCCTGAGGAGAATTACAACTTCAACACCATAATGTCAGTGGATCTTGCAAATGAGAAAGTCATTGACAGCAAGACCTTCATGCTTGGCTATGCAAATACGCTTATGGTTTCAGACAAGAACATCTACATTGCCTACCAGAAGCAAAGATACTGGTGGGGATGGTATGGCCAGCAATATGACAAGGAGAGATTTTACGATGTTGTATTGCCATTGCTCCCAGCCAGCCTGAAATCAGATGTGAATGAGATTGTTGCGAAAGGCTTGGATGACAATGAGGAATGGCAGCAAATCGCAGTAAAACTTGGCGAATATTTTGCAAGAATAGAGAGCGATGATGCTTTTGCAGAAAGCCAGGCAGCTTACCTTGAGCAGATAAGCGATGCCCTTGACGAATATGACACCAAGAAGACAATGGAGGACAGGAAGACAATTGTCCACAAGATTGCAATTGACAATGGCATGATTGAATACAAGGCAAAAGGAGAAGTTGATGGAAGCCTGCTCAACCAGTTCTCATTGGATGAGAATGAGGGCTACCTTAGGCTAGCAACAACTGTAGATGTGTGGACAAGCAAGAGCATACAATACAACAATGTCTATGTGCTTGACGACCAGATGGAAATTGTTGGCGAGCTAACAGGCGTTGCAAAGGATGAAAGGATTTATTCGACCAGGTTCATCGGTGACAAGCTTTACATGGTGACTTTCAGGCAGGTTGACCCGTTCTTTGTCATTGACCTTGCTGACCCGACAAATCCTGAAGTGCTCGGAGCATTGAAAATACCAGGCTTCAGCAATTATTTGCATCCCTATGATGAAAATCACATAATTGGTGTTGGCAAAGAAACAAAGGAGAGCGAATTCGGCGGGGTCACAACAGGCGGGATAAAGATTGCATTGTTTGATGTGACAGATTTCAGCGACCCGCAGCTGGTTGATCAGGTTGTTATAGGTGACCAGGGAAGCGATAGCCCTGCTTTGTATGACCATAAGGCATTCCTCTTTAGCAAGAGCAAGGATTTGCTTGTCTTGCCAATAACCGAGATAACAAGAAGGGAGAAGCTTGACCAGTGGCGATACAGCAATACTGTATGGCATGGCGCCTATGTCTTTAAGGTTACCACAGATGGTTTCACCGAAATGGGCAAAGTTACCCATTCCTCAACCAAGTCAGATTACTGGGACTGGTGGAATGCAGCAAGCGTCATGAGAAGTTTGTATATGGATGATAACTTGTATACAATCTCCAACAAGTACATCAAGATAAACGACCTTGCAAACAGCCTTGAGGAGCTGAACACAGTCAAGCTTCCATACACAGAGAACTCGCCTTACTATTGGAGGTAAGGCGATAATTTTTTGTTTTTATTTTTTATTTGATTTTTTTATTATTTTAGGCATTGAAGCTATTGCTACAATTTCTTTAAAATTCTATTTCAATTTAAAGGCATAGCTTTAAAAATGGAAAGCCTGTTTTTTAATGCATGGAACAGGCAATGATATTTCCAGGATTGAAGAAGAAATCAGTGAAGGAGATAGTCTTCAATATTTTATGCACAGATTATCCTCTTAGCCTGACAAAATTGCATGACATCATATCAAAGAAATACAATCTTAAAGTGAGCTATCAGGGCATAAGGTTTGCGATAAATGAGCTTCTTGGAGAAAACATAATCCAAAAAGTTGGAAAAGAATATATGCTGAATCAGGACTGGATCAACAGCCTGAACAAATTTGCCGAGACATTAAAAGAAAATTATTCGCAAACAGGAAGGTTTAAACGGTTTAGCCTGGACACAACCCAGCTAACAGTGAACAATTTGTCCGAGATGGCAGATTTTCTTCTCTATGCAATTGAAAATGACCTTTTCGATACGGGCCATAAGCGGGAACTATACATGCAATTCGTCCATCTTTGGATTCCATATTCCCACAAGAATAAACGCGAAAGGCTTAAAAAGCAGTTCAAGGAAAACAAAGTTTTTTGCCTGTGCCAGGAGAAAACATTCGGCGACATAGTGCTAGCAAATTATTTCAAGACTTGGGGGCAGAACATGAAGATCGGAATCAATCTCGGACTTGACGCTGATGTGTGGGTGCATGGGGACTGCATAATCCAGATATTCATGCCGCAGAAGCTGAGGGCACAGATGAAAGAAGTCTATTCACTGAACAAAGGGATATTGAATTTTGAAAAAATTGACCAGCTGACTGACATGACCTTTGGCAAGAACAACATAGAAATCATTATAACAAGAAGCCATGCTGTTGCTGAAAAAATCAAGGAGAAGGTTTTGAAATATTTCGGCAAATAAATTAAATTGCAGGCTTCAATTTTTTTGTAGCAATTGCATATTATAAAGTGGCTTCTTTATTTTTCCATGGGGATTGAAGAAAAACTTGCTGACAATACAAAACATGAAGGGATTGCTGCAAAAACAAACAGCATTTGGCAGGCATGGAAGAATCTCAGCTGGAAAGGGAAAATGATTGCAGGATTAGCTGTTGGCGCTTCCACATTATTGACAGGGGGCCTGTCAACGGTTGCCGGCGCATCATTCCTGCAGGGCGCAATAACAACTCCCATTACCATGACGGCAAATATTGTTGTCTATAAAATGGTCCAGAAAAAGAACAGAATGTTCGTGACATCAAAAGGGCTTCTGGCTGAAATATTGTTTGGTTCATTGATGGCTCCATATGGCATAGCAGGATATGCAGGCTTCAATCTTCTTCCCAGTTGGACTATAAAAATGGCTGTTGGCTTTGGCGCATTAATCCCGTTTTCTTATGCAATGTATTTTCCAATCAGGCATTTGCTGCATAATTACACATTCAAGGAATTCACTGCAAATCCAGATGCAGCAATGAGCGAGGCATTAGAGTCATTGAAGCAGAATTTCTGGAAGGCATACATGAAATCGCTTATCTATCTGCCAATTCCATTGGGGCTTTACTGGCATTATACATCTAATTGGTCAGTCCCAGCACAAGCCCAAACTCAATCCCTTGCAGGAGTTGGCGGGAGGGTATTCCTCAAGTATAATGTTGACAAGGACATAAAATCAGATAAGAAATATTCTTACTCTCAACCGGCTTACAGAATGGCAGCATAAAAGAATAAAAGAAATTTACGGGCTCTTTCTCAGCATAGTTCTTGGGAATGGAAACATTTAAATACATCTGGAATTTATTATTTACACATGGAAAAAATTATTGCCATCATGAAAAATTATTTTGAACATCCGGAAACAACATTCCATATAAGGGAAATTGCCAGGCTATCAAAGATGAGCCATACTGCTGCTAGGATATACCATAGACGCTTGGAACAGGACGGTTACTTGACAATCAGACCGTCAAAGCCTTACCCAACATACAGGGCCAATACTTCTTCTAGGAAATACCTTAACTTAAAGCTGTTTTACAATCTAGAGAAGTTGGCAAATTCTGGGATAATTGAAATTTTGGAAAAGCATTTTAATTATCCAACAATTACAGTCTTTGGCAGCTTTGCCAAAGCTATGGATAATGATAAGAGCGATATTGACATATTCATACTTTCGGAGATAGATAGCACGCCAGAAATTGAGGCATGTGAAAAAAAATTGAATAGAAATATCAGCCTTCATTTATACAATAAAAAGCAGTGGAAAATAACAAAAGCTAAAAATCCTGGGCTTGTAAACAGTATCTGTAATGGGTTTGTACTTTCAGGTGAGTTAGAGGTTCTATGACACGATTTCAACAGTCAATCGAAGATGGTTACGTAAGGTCCATGGGAGCTAACAAAATCAAAGCTAAAAGTCTGCTTGCATCATCCGAAGAGGCAATTTATTCAGCAGGAAAAATCACCATTGAGGACAAAACATTGAAATCTATTTTGAGGGAATTGTATGAGGGACTGAGGCAATTCTGTGAAGCCATCGGCTACTTGCATGGTTACAAGTTTTTGTCGCATGAGGCGATAACTTATTTCCTCGAAGACATTCTGCACGAATCTACTATATCTATAAAGTTTGACAGATATCGGAAAATCAGGAATGGAATAAATTATTATGGAGATGATGTGGAAATAGAAACAGTCAAAGATGCTTTGAAAGAGATCCCCTTACTGATATCGAAACTGAAACAGCATGTGAAGATTTAATGCATTTATCATAGGCATTGCAAAGCTGTTTGTAGTTGACTATGGGCTCTTCCTGAGCATTGTCCTTGGGAAGGGGATTGCATCCTTTATGTTGTCAAGATGGCAGAGCCATGAAACAACCCTTTCCACACCCAAACCGTAGCCTGCATGTGGCACGCTTCCGTATTTCCTCAAATCAAAATAAAAATTATAATTCTTAGGATCCTCTCCGTCCCTTTTGAGCTTTTTTGCCATTTCTTCAACGTCAAGGTCCCTCTGGCTTCCGCCCACAATCTCACCATAACCTTCAGGCGCCAAGACATCGACACATAAAGCAGTTTCGGGATCCCTTGGATCAGATGGCTTGTAGAAAGCCATTATATCTTTTGGATAATTTGTAACCAAAACAGGCTTGTCAAAATGCTTGACTATCAAATCTTCCTCAATAGTCCTTAAATCTTTACCAAACTCAACATCCATGTTTTCCTTTTCCTTCAGGAGCTTTAGTGCATCCCTATATGTTATCCTTGGAAAAGGTGGAACTATTTTCTTCAATTTATCAATGTCCTGGCCAAGAATCTTGAGCTCATCTGGATTCTTATCAACAACTTCCTTTACAATGAATGCAATGCATGCTTCGATTGAATCAAGCAGCTGCGGAAGGCCAATCCATGCCTGCTCCATCTCAGCCATCCAAAACTCGCTTAGGTGCCTTGATGTCTTGCTTTTCTCTGCCCTGAAGCAAGGAGAAATACAGAATAATTTTTCATATGCAAAAATAGCTGCCTCGCCATAAAGCTGCCAGGTCTGGGCAAGGAATGTTTTTTCCTTGTAGTATTTTACCTCAAATAATGTGGCTCCGCCTTCAGACTGGTTTGGCTGCAAAACCGGAGGAGAAAACTCAAGAAAGCCATTTTGCAAATAGAAATTCCTGAAGGCTTGAAGCACAGTGTTCCTTACTTTCATTACTGCCAGCATCTTCCTGCTTCTTATCCAAAGATGCCTGTTGTCGAGCAGGAATTCCGGCGACTGGTCTTTTTGTATTGGGAAGGGCTCGGCAATTTGCTCAACATGGAATTTTTCAACCTGTATTTCATAGCCAGACGGTGCTCGCTTGTCTTCTTTTATTTCCCCTGTCACTTCAAGGGATGATTCGATTAGCATGGCATCAATCTGCTTCCATTCTTCCACTGAGAATTTTTCACGGTCAAAGACACATTGTATTATGTTTGTGCCGTCGCGCAGTACAATAAAGGCTAGCTTGTTACTCTTCCTTTCACGCCAGGCCCAGCCCCTGATTGAAACCTTGCCGTGCCCTTTCTGCATAGCCTCCTGAATTGAGACATAATGGCCAGCATGTGTTTTTTCCGTCATAGCATGTTGATGAATGGGAAGGTATAAAAATCTTGCCCATATATGTGCTTCAGTCTAAGGATTTTTCCAGTAAAAGAGGGTGAAAAATGAAAATTCCGCCATTGGTAATTCTGGGTGTTGGAGCTTTTGTGACATTGATGAGCCTTGTCTCTTTTGAACGAGGCACAAGAATAATGTTTATGATTGTTGGAATTGGTTTCCTGGTATATGGCATTGTTAGGCTGTTTGACAACCAGGGGGAGGCAACAACAAAACATGCCGCACAGACAATGGCATCAATGGATGAGGAACATATAACACATCATGCAGGCAAGAATCCGACTTTCAAGCAGGTGCTGCACAAGACCCAGCATGAGCATCCTTATGCTTCTTGCCCGAGATGCAATGCAAAGATTCACATGCACCAGGCTTTTTGCCACAGCTGCGGGACAAGATTGAAATAGAATTATTGCAAATCAATTAAGACTAATCGGAAGACCTAAGGAACTCTTGGACAATATTAGCTATGGTTTCCTTATTAATTTTCTTCTTTTGGCAGTATGGAGAATTTAACCATTCAGATAATCTTTTTGTTCCTTTACTAGCATTACAAGAAGCACAACATAAAACAATATTTGTTTCTGAAATATTTTTTGCATTATTGTCTATGTGTTCCCAGGTTGCTTTTTGTGTGTATGACTCTCTATTAAATTTTGAACCACAATAAACACACGAATTATCTCTATTTTTAATCTTATTTTCAAGAGTTTTAGGAATTTTCCATCTATTCATAATTATTACCTATATCAGTTTAAGATTCAAAATTATAAATTTTATTATCCGAACATAAATTTACATTGCAAATTCTTCAATAATTGGCTTCACAGCTTTAAGATAATCTTCTGTTTTCATTATCATTGAGATTGTCTGAGTTCCTGCATTGAAGGCGATTTCCTCGTTTCTCAATATGTTTTTTTCAAGGTAAATTGGTATATTGAACAGATTTCCAAAGGGAGGCACACCTCCTATCTTGCAGCCTGTAACTTTTTCAACTTCTTCCGGAGTTGCCATTGACAAGCTTTTTTCTCCAATGAGGCGCCTTACCTTTGCAAGGTCAACTTTCAAGTTGCCGGGCAAAACACACATAAGAAAATTTCCCCTGCTCCGTAAAACAAGGGCCTTGGCGCCCTGGCTTTCGCTTGTTCCCCTGACTTTTGCAGCAATCTGGGATGTTGGAGTCGGCTCATGTTCCATAATCTTAAAATTCAGGTTCATTGATTCAAGAAATTCCTTTATCTGAAGAGTAACATGATTCGTCATTATGATTAAGGCGTCAATCTTTCCGGATCCCTTGGCAAAAGGATAGCTTCCCTTATGTTGCCCAAATTCAGCATTTGCTCAATAATCCTGTCTACTCCAAGGCCAACGCCTCCATGCGGAATTGCACCAAACCTGAAGATGTCCCTGTAAAAATTAAGCTTTTTCATGTCAATGCCTTTTTCAGCTGCCTGGGATTCAAGAACATCAAGCCGATGCTCCCTTTGCGCGCCTGTGCCTATCTCAACTCCCCTGTAAATTAGGTCGAATGAATGTGTACCACGCTGGTTTCCAGCCTGTCGCATATGGTAGAAAGGCCTTTTTGCCCACGGATAATTGAGCGCAAAAACAAATTCTGACCCATACTTTTCGCTTATGATGTCCCCTAGCATTTTTTCAGCCTCAGCATCAAGGTCGTCATTCTCATGTATTGTCTTGCCCTTCTCTTTCAGCAGTTCCCTTATTTCAGAAATATCCAGTCTTGGTATTTTGTCCGGGACATTAACTTCAGCCCCTAAGATTTCGAGCTCATGCTTGCATTCATGCGCAACAATTTTTGTAGTATGCCTAAGGAACCTTTCAATGACATCCATCACATCATGCTCGTCCTTGATGAAGCCCATCTCAAAGTCAATCCCGACAAACTCTGTAAGATGCCTTGTTGTGTGTGATTTTTCAGCGCGGAAAATTGTGCCGATTTCAAAAACCTTTTCCAGCCCGGAAATGACAAACATCTGCTTGTAAATCTGGGGCGACTGCGCTAAGGAAGCTTTTTTGCCGAAATAGTCAATCTTGAATTCTTCTGCGCCTGATTCAACGCCGCTTTGTGTCAGCTTTGGCGTGTTGATGTTGATGAAGCCTTCCTTTATGAAAAATTCAGTTGTGGCGCCAAGTAGCCTGCTTCTCACCTTGAAAATTGCCTCAATTTTTTTCCTTCTCAAGTCAAGAAACCTGTAATCAAGCCTTTTGTCTATGACTGTTGTTGTTTCTTCTGCAATTTCAATCGGCAAGGGCGTTTCTGACCTGCTAAGCAATTCTATTTTGGAGGCAGCAACTTCGACTTCTCCCGTTAGCATCTCCTTCCTTACTTGGTTATCCGGTCTTTTGTTTACAATGCCCTCGACAAGGAGGACAGACTCTTTTGGAATTGTGCCGAATTCCTTTGCAAGAGAGGGATTGAGGAAAAACTGAGTTATACCGTATCTGTCCCTTAGGAGAAGAAAGCCAATCTTGCCTTGGACTCTTATTGTGTCTACCCAGCCGCATAATGTTACATTTTCGCCGACATGGCTTAATCCGAGTTCGCCGCAGTTGTGTGTTCTTAGCATGGAGAAAAGATTGATTATTTCTTATTTAAAGATTGGGATTTTGCTCAATAAAGCTCCTTATTTACCAAGCTGACAAGCGCCATGAAAACAGACAATTCAACATATTCCTGCCTTTTCATCTTGTTTTTTGAGAGCCAACCTATTGCGCCTTCGTCATGCTTCACATTCTTTCTGTTGAGGTGATCGTCAAGTATATGGCCGACTTCCTTGCCTTCCTTGAATATTTTTTCAACAATAAACTTCGGATATTCAAAAATGGGAGAGCCACCATAATAGAATTCCTTGCCATCATAAATTATTGAAATGCAATTATCTACATAGCCCGTTCTTCCGGGAAATTCAAATATGCCAGCCTCAATTCCTATAGAATAATCACACTTTTGTTTTTTGTATGCAGCTATTGCCCGATTTTTTGTGCCAGTCACAATCTCCTGCATTGATTTAGGCTGATGGCTGACTTTTGAATCAACTTCAAAGCCATGAACTTCAATCTCATCAAAGAATTTCCTGAAGGCATGCTCAACTGCCTTTATTTTTGCAGGATTATTCGAGCCAACATTCACTACAAGAATTTTTGGCATCTTATTTCACCGGAACCATCACATTGATTTTGCCTTCCAATAATTCCTTGACCATCTCAGCATCCTTAATTGTGCCGATGATGCTGCCCCAATGCATTGGGATGACAAGCTTTGGCTTTATAATTTCAGCTGCTTTGGCGCATTCTGTAGCTGTCATGACAGCTACAGAAT
>Ga0209211_10011962_pt1 | contig 11005 bp, 12 predicted proteins | sample RifGroA2_FD_183992 | JGI IMG/M metagenome (GOLD analysis project Ga0209211, IMG submission 183992) | Groundwater microbial communities from Rifle, Colorado, USA - Groundwater A2 (SPAdes) (version 2) | ecosystem: Environmental > Aquatic > Deep subsurface > Groundwater | place: Rifle, Colorado...
TTTAATAGAATTAAACAGATAGCGCATGACAAATGAGAACGTTGCTAGAGTCAATATTGTATAGGCGAGAGGAGTGGACCGTAGCCGTTCCCAAGTATTCGCAACACCTGGCATCATGTAGTAAATTATGAAACCTAAAATACCCAGTATATCCGCTATAAAACTGACAATGGTTAGCTTGCTCTTACTAAAATTCTAACAGTTGGTCTTCTGCGGAAAAGATGAATTAAAGTTACCACGGTTGGTTAACGGGTACGGGAATTGCTTGAGGATGATTACTGCCGACCAAGGGGATCCATTTATCTGCTAAGAAGCGCTCCACTCCATTCCTGTAAATAATTGGAACCTGCGCCCAAGTAACATAAAGACCATACTGCCGGTAGGCTAAAATCGATTGCTCATTTCGGTGCGCGGTTACTCGATCGCGGATATTTCCCTGGCCGACGTACACCACGGCGGGGTTTGGTGCCCCATGCCAAATTATATAGATACCTTCTAAACCGTCAAAGTGGGAATGGTTTAAATTCAAATTAAAAAAGTTACACCATTGGTTAGTTTCACATTTTATCCAGTCTAGTATCATTTCCTTACCTCACTTCCTGATGTGGCCGGCCCTTGCGGTTCATCAGCTCCTGGTTCCTTTATAAACAATTGTTTTGTGGCAAAGTTAACTAGAAGAACGTAACCGTGTAAAAGGCCCCCACCGATTAGGGGCGTATCGCTGTTTACCACATTGACGGTGGCTATCTGGCTTTTTGTGCCCCACTCAACATTGGCCCTGAATAGCATTTGTTGGGATGTGGAACCATCTGCAAGTTGATAAGGAGCAACACCGAATAATTGAAGTCCGAGAGGAATGGCTACTTGCAGTGGTAATAAAAGTTCACCATTGAATCCAGTATCGATGAGGGCATCTATGACCTGTTTATTATTGGCACCACTAACTGTCAGCCTTACCCAAAGCTGATTTCGTTCATCGATGTAACCAGCTAAGGTCATAGGCCGGTTTTTTACCCAACAAATTACTAACTCTAACAGACTGAATACCGAAAGCGGCGGGAGATCCTACCTGGACAAGGTAAAAAATCTTTTCCGGGTACTTTTCCTTGGCTTTAGACAGAGCTTCGGAAGCTGTTTCCCCAAGCCAGTAGGATTGAGTTTCGTAGTCAAGGGCGGCGTATTTGCTCATAGCTTCGGTCTCAAGCTTGGTCTTAATTTGGTTATAGAAATCAATGGATTTTTTGCCGAATTCTTCTAAATTCACATTGGGTTGAACTTGGTCGGTCATAATAAAAAATAGGGGTAGGTCTTTATTTAATATAACACCAGGATCCTAATTTTTCCACCGTTAGTCTTGTACAATACAACATGAGCCTGAAACAGGTCTTGATTTCTAATAGGGGTTGAGCCTGTAGAAAGTGGGAGTCATAATCTGATTTATGACGATCAGTATGAATGACTCCCAACTAAATACACTAGAGTCTTTAGGCTCATTTATCAATGGCAGCCAGGAGATTGATTTCAAGGGTCAGGGCCGGAAGGAAGTTTATGAGTGGGTTGAGGCAACTCTCAAAAGGTTCAAATACGTAAACCTTCCCAAAAAGGATAAAGGCACCTTAAAAGAATACATTGAAAAGGTCACCGGCTACTCCCGAGCTCAGGTCACAAGGCTCACAGGACAATACAAGGAATCCGGAAGGGTTAAGCTCTCGGATAAGGTCAAACACGGGTTTCCCAAGAAATACAGGAAGGAGGATGTAAAACTTCTGGCTCAAACGGATAGTCTTCATAACTATCCCAACGGAGCTTCTCTTAAGGCCGTCTTTAAAAGGATGGTGACCGTGTTTGGGGTGGTGGCTTTCCTTAATCTTTCCAAAATCTCGGTAGCCCACATTTACAACCTGAGGGCAAGCCGGGAGTACCTAAAGATTAACCGGGACTACACCCCCACCAAACCTTCGGTGGAGAGGAGTATCGGGGAAAGGCGGAAACCCTGCCCCAATGGTAAACCCGGCTACATCCGGGTGGACTCCGTTCACCAGGGAGACCAGGATAAAGTTAAGGGGGTCTACCACATTAACACAGTGGATGAGGTGACCCAAACCGAGATCCTTGGAGCCGTGGAAGGCATTTCCGAAGCTTACCTTCTGCCCCTCCTTAAAAAACTGATCGGGGCATATCACTTCCGTATTCTGGAGTTCCACTCGGACAACGGGAGTGAATACATTAACTTTCAGGTGGCCGCCCTTTTAAACAGGCTCCTCATTAAGCTCACCAAGAGTAGGAGTCGGGAAACCAATGACAACGCCCTGATCGAGGGTAAGAACGGCAGTGTGGTCAGGAAGTGGGTGGGTTACGGATTCATCTCCCAAAGGCACGCGGGGAGGATCAACAAGTTCTACTTTGGGTACTTTAACGAGTACTTAAACTACCATCGTCCCTGCGCCTATCCGACGGAAGTTGAAGATAAAAAGAAGAAAGGGAAGATCAAAAAGATTTACAGGGTAGAAGATTACCAGACTCCCTACGGGAAGTTTAAAAGCTTACCAAGGGCTACAAGTTATTTAAAGCCGGGAGTTACTTTTGAGGAGTTGGACAGAATCTCTAAAAGGTACACGGACAATGAAATGGCCGGGATTGTCCAGAGGGAAAGAGATAAATTGTTTGAGGAAGTATTGTTTAAAAAGGATCTTGAATCAGCTTAGAGTATTCCAACGTTCAGGCTCATTACTTGACTGGAAAATACTGACTTAGGTATTTTTAAAGACGCGTCTTTTGATGTCGTATTTATTATTGAGGCACTCTGCTATAGCCAGAAAAAGTGGGACGTTTTTAAGGAAGTTAAAAGGATACTCAACCTGGTGGGGTGTTTATAGTTTTTGATGCCTATAATCGGTTTAATCCGGAAACGTTAGATAGCACACTTTTGCTCACGGCAGACCTTATTGCCAAGGGAATGCTAGTGGAAAAGTTCGATTACTACGAAGATTTTAAAAACTGGGGCAGGGAAGCAGGCTTTAAAATTGTTTATGATGAAGATATTACTCCGTTTGTTTTTCCCACCGTGGAACGTTTTGAGAAGTTAATGGGGACTCTTTTAAAGTTTCCGTTCCTGGTGAAGATCCTACAGCGTTTGCTACCTGCGCCGTTTATGAATAACGGAGTTTCAGGATATCTCATGGCCGATTCTATTAGACTAGATATTGCCCTTTACGCCATTACAGTATTTCAATCCTAGTTACATATCTCTAATTCCTCCAAAGGCAATGCGGTCTAGGATTCTTTTGGAAAGGCCGGAGGTTGCGCCAAAACTTACGGAAAAGTTGCCGTATTTGTTGTTGATTTGGTCTAACGCTTGAACCAGCTGTTTCTTTTTACCCTGATCTTCAAAAAGAGTTTGCTGCTGGTAGAGAGATTGTGAAAGTTCAAAGACACCCACGGCGATATTAGTTATTAGTCCGGAGTTGATAGTTGTTAGTCGGCTTCGGGAGGAGAGGAGGCGGGTGGCGTGTAAAAATATGTCCGGCGTGGAAAAAATGGGCTGGGATATTTTTTGGCTTTTGCCAAAATGTCCGCCTTCTTTAAAATATAACCAAAGATAAATTCCCCGGGCTTCAAGATTATTGTTTCTAAGTCTCATACCCACTTTTTCACACAACCTAAAAAGGATTTTCCCCAGCTCCCTGTCGTCGCTTGTGGCCTTAGGCAGCGCGTAGGAATGCCCGATGCTTTTCCTTCCTGTGGACCAATCGTCCGTTTCGAATCCCCTTAAACGCATGTACCAGTGGTAAGAAGAAACAGAACGAAAGACTGCGTTTAGCGTATAGCGATCAGCGTTAAGAAATTCTAGGGCGGAGTAGATGCCAGAGGCATTGAGGCGGGATTTTAAGGCTACGTTAATGCCACACAGGTCTTCCACTTTTAATTTTCTAAATATTTCTGCGGCATTAGTATGGTTTATTTCCTCCAGACCGTCGGGTTTTTTGAGTCCCGCGGCTGTTTTGGCCAAAAATCGGTTGGGCCCAATGCCAATACTTACGGTTAGCCACTCACCAATTTTTTCCTTGATGTCCTCTTTTATTTGTCGTCCGATTTGGAAGAGCGGGGATTGTTCCGGTAATGTGGGTCCTCGGGTAAGCACTGATCTGGCCGCTGTCTCCGCCAGGAAAGACACTGGCGGAGCGCTAAGCCTCGCTTCGGCTGCGGGTTGCCATCTCAGCGTCTTACCCTGCGGATTCTGTCCGTGTAGTCCGCGAATGGTAGTCCGTGGGAGGCTTTCGTTAAAATTGAGAACGGCCTCGTCGATGCTTTTGGGGACCACATCGCCACAATAAGATTCAAATATTTTCATCATCTCTTTGTGAACGTGACGGTATTTTTGCGGGTCCGGGGTGAGTACTACAATTTGCGGGTAGACCTTCTGCGCCTCCCTCACTCTCCATCCGGTCTTTATGCCAAGCCTTTTAGCCTCTACGCTCGCGGCCAACACACAGCCGCCGCCGGTAGGGTAGGTGGCCACAACCGTTGGAACACCCCGAAGCTTGGGGTTAGCCTGTTGCTCAATGGAAGCAAAGCAGCTGTTAAGGTCTATGTGCATCACAGTAGAAGGGTGTGTGTTGAATGAGGAGTTTACTAAATCTGTCATGGAGAAAATTTGAAATTTTCAATTTTCAATTTGAATTGAATTTTCTAATGTTTCAAATTGGGTCATTGTGATTTCATTTCAAATTTTGAATTTTAAATTGAAAACTGGTCACTGGTTATAGATCTGATTCAGCTTCCAGGTTAGCAAGTTTGGGTTGAAGGAGATTTTAAAGGTTCCGCCCTGGTCCGTGGAAACGGAGTAGGCATGAATAATGTCCTGGCCCGTGCGGAATTTGTGGTAAAGGTTAATTTTACTGATTTTAAATAGGAGTCTCTGCCATCTAAAGGCAACGGGGTTTGCCTTACCGGCTTGGAAACACGTGGCTACTTCAATTGGTTCGTTTACCTCATCATACATACCGAAAATATACCGAATGTAAAGAATCTTGTCAAGTCTTTTCTTCCCGTCATCCTAAGCGTAGCGAAGCTTGCCTGCGCAAGCAGGGATCTAGATTCTTCGGGTGCCTTAGACCTCCCTGGCCGCCCTGGCCGTTCCGTGTACGGCCGGTCAGGCATCCGGGCAGGCAGAATGACGGGGGGTGGTATTAAGACCGACTTAAATTTTTGTAGAGAAGAAGTTTTCTAAGCTCTGACACAAAAAAGGCAACCAGGGAAAGCAGAAAGACCAGGCCTAAAGTCATTAAGCTTACCGGTTCCAAATCGAATATTTTTGCCGTTTGGGGAATGTATAGGAGCGCAGGTTGCAGGAAAAAGGGAAAGGCGAAGGCCAAAAGAAACGTGGGATTCTTAAAGAGATAAACATTGAGGCCTGATTTATTGTGGCTCCAAACGTCCAGCAGGACAAAATGCTGCACAAACACCAAAACGGTCATAGCCAGAGTTCTGGCTACTGTTACATTTAATTGTAACCCAAAGTAAAAGGTGAGGAGCGTTAGGAAAGCCGTGATGATTGAGATTTCCGCAAACCAGGCAACGTCAAATTTGGTAATAATACCTTCCTCCTTGCGTGGCTTTTTACGCATAATGTCCGCGTGCTTTGGTGTGAGGGCTAGGACAATGGCCGGCAGTCCGTCGGTGATGAGATTGACGTAGAGAAGTTGAATGGGTGTAAAAATGAGTGGCCAGCCAAGGATTACGCCAATGAGAACGGCCAGTACTTCGCCGGTGTTGCAGCCGATGAGATATTTAACGGCGCTTTTAACGTTTTCAAAAATAACACGACCTTCTTCTACAGCCCGCACAATTGAGGCAAAATTGTCGTCGGTTATAACAATGTCCGCGGCTTCTTTAGCCACGTCGGTTCCGGTCTTTCCCATAGCCACACCAACGTCGGCCTGCTTTAGAGCCATAGAGTCGTTGACGCCGTCTCCGGTGACGGCCACAACCTCTGGAAGAATTTTGGACAATTCTTCGTCTGAATAGTTTTCCAATTGCTGCCCCGTAACTATGTCATTTCCCTCTTCTATTATTCCCAGTTCTGTGCCTACGGCATTGGCGGTGAGCTCATTGTCCCCGGTGATCATGACAACCCGTATTCCCGCCTCCTTACAAAGCTGAACAGCTTCTTTTGCCTCTGCTCTTGGTGGGTCGGCTATGCCCACGAAACCTACAAATGCCATCTGACTTTCGGCGTCTATCCTTTCCAGGTCATTTTTAATTTCAGGAATAAACTTTTGCGAAAAAGCAATCATTCTAAGACCGGTTGAGGCGGATTTTTCGAAGGCTTGCTCAACCATCGTCTTTTTTTCTTCGTCGAGAGTTTCTTCTTTCTCATTCCAATAAATAGTAGAGCAGATTTTTAGGATAGACTCCGGGGCTCCTTTGGCGAGCACTTCTGTTTGGCCATTATGAATATAAGCCGTGCTCATTGTTTTAGAAACCGAGTCAAAAGGAAACTCGGAAAGCATCTGCTCTTCCTGCTTAATTTTTTGAGGATCGAGCCCCAATTGGTGGACCATAAGAAGCAGGGCGCCTTCGGTAGTATCACCAAGCACGTCTGCGTCCCCGTGGTCGTGTTTGAATACTAAACTGGCATTGTTACATATGGAAGAAACGTGCACGATTTTTTCTAGAATAGGTAAGCCTTGGATTCCTGTTAATTTTTTTAGTGGGTAGGTTGCCCCTCCAAACCACACTTCCTTAACTCTCATTTGATTTGTTGTAAGCGTGCCGGTTTTGTCTGTGGCAATGACGGAGGTTGATCCTAAAGCTTCCACGGCGGTCATCTTTCGCACAACGGCTTTAGCCCGGGACATACGTTGGACCCCAATAGCCAGGGTAATGGTAATGACGGTTGGTAGGCCTTCGGGTATAGCGGCGACGGCCAATGAAACGGAAGTGAGAACTGAATCAAAAAGCGGCGTACCGCGCAGGTAAGCGAGGATAAAGACGGTAATGCTCGAGGCAACCCCAACCGCGCCCAACTGCTTTCCCAAAGCCGTAATCTTCTTTTGGAGGGGCGTGTCCTCGTCAACAATGTTCTGTAGACCTTCAGCAATTTTGCCGAACTTTGTTTGCATGCCGGTGTCGGTTATCAGAACTCTGCCGCGTCCTTTGGCAATGACTGTGCCGGAAAAAACCCGATTGTTTGGCTGGTTTAGTTCTTCTCCCTTAGCCACCGGAAGGGATTCTCCTGTTAAAGAGGACTCGTTGGCTTCCAGATTGTAGGATTCCAGGATTTCTCCGTCGGCCGGAACTTTGGTACCGTCTTCCACAAAAAAGACGTCTCCCGGAACCAAATATTTACTGTCAATTTCTGACTCAACCCCGTCACGTAAGACCCTAACTTTGGAAATCGTAATCTTTTTAAGCGCCTCGATGGCCTTTTCGGCTTTAACTTCCTGTACAAAGCCCAGTGCACTATTGAGGATGACGATGAGTAGAATAAAGAACCCGTCCATGGCGTCGCCCAGAAGAAAGGAAAGGCCGGCGGCAATAATGAGCAGGATAACTAAAAAGTTGGCAAACTGCGAAATAAAAATAGTGAACTGGCTGTTCCCTTTTTTCTCGACGAGTTCGTTTAGTCCAAATTCATTTAGTCGGCTGGTAGCGTCAATTGTGCTAAGACCTTCAGGTGACATAACATTTAAATATTAACATATTAAAAGTGTACGCCTACCACGAACTTTCTTCATCATCCTTCGTTTCACTTAGGATGACGGGTGTGAATGGAAGTTCTGGTTTAGCGCTAAATTTAGTAGAATATAAGTTGCCGGCCGCCTTAGCTCATCCGCCAACCGGCGGAGGTAGAGCGCCACAAGCCGATGTAGCCCTGCCTGCATCAGCTTTGCTGAAAGCAATGCGGGCAGGTCAGTTGGATCACTCGCAGAGGTTATTAATTTAGGTTTGTGGTAAGGCAGAGCAGCTGTTTCGCCCGCCTGCAGAAGCTATCGTTTCATCGATTGCGGGCAGGTAAACAACAATGAGGAAGTTCTATTATACTTACGTTCTTGAAAGTTCTAAGGACGGTAATTTGTACATTGGTTGGTCGGACGATTTAAGGGAAAGAATTAAGAAGCATTTAAAGGGTGAGGTAAAGGCAACCAAGAGTAGGCTTCCCATCGAGTTAGTTTATTATGAGGCTTGTCTTAATAAGGAAAAGGCAATCGAGAGGGAGAAATCATTGAAGACAGGGTTTGGACGGAAGTACATAAAAAGTAGGATATGATTTCTATGCAGTCTGTGTGCCGCCTTAGCTCAGTTGGTAGAGCGACTGTTTCGTAAACAGTAGGTCCTCAGTTCGATCCTGAGAGGCGGCTCCATGTTAGGCTTGTTCGTGAGCAGTTGGTCCCTGGTCAATTTTTTATATTTTGTGAAATTAATATTTGTTCGTCACGGTGATACGGAACTGAATGTAAATGAGTATGTTCAGCCTTTTAGCAACCCACTTTCTGCGTCCGGAATTTTGCAAGCCAAGGACGTTGCTAAACGGTTAGATAATTATAATATTGATCTCATATTATCCAGTCCTCTCCCCAGAACCCGTGATACTGCAAATATAATTAATGAGGCTGTACAAAAAGACATCATCTTTAACGATTTGCTAGCGGAGGTAAAATGGCCGACGGAACTCGTAGGAAAGAAACTCGATGATCCGAAAGTTGTTCAGTATAAAAGGCTGAGAAACGAAAACAATATTGCCGGTTCAGATTGGCACTATTCTGATGAGGAAAACTTTATAGATTTAAAAATAAGGGCAAGAAGCCTTCTAAATGAACTGATGGGATTAAAAGGGGAAAACATTTTGGCGGTATCACATTCCACATTTATGAAAGTTGTTGTCAGTGTCATGTGCCACGGTGACAACGTAACCTGGCCGGTTTACTTTGATATTTTGAATTTCACCCGCCCCAAGCATACATCAATATCTACCTTTTATCCTACAAACGACGGCAAATGGCATCTTGATGGTTGGAATATATAAAATTATATGCGGGTCTTACTTGTAGATAATCATACGTCACGAATACCCGAATGGAAGTCATTACTTTCGCATTACAATTTTGAAGATGTTGGTGTAATACGTGTCGAAGAAATGAAACATGAGGAGACGGACTCTTATGATTTAGTTATTTTGACCGGGGCTACTGGATTGGCGATTCCCTCTCATATGGATATTTATAAAGAAGAACTACGACTTATTAGAGAGCGTCAAAAACCACTTCTTGGTGTTTGTGTAGGATTTCAGGTTATAGCTGTTGCCTTAGGGGGCACCCTGCAATATCGTACGGAGAGTGTAAGAGGTGTTATTGATATTAATGTTTCTAATCAAGATCAGATTTTTGGAAAAACGAATAAGTTTAAGGCATTTGTTTCGCACAAATATTATGTATCTGAAGCCCCGAAACAATGTGTGTCACTAGCAAGATCTATTTACAATGTTGAAGCCTTTAAACACGAAAGTCTTCCCATGTATGGGTTTCAATTTCATCCGGAAGTTGTTGAGCCGGCCAATGATGGGGCCACCATTTTTAGCCAGTTCATAGAACTTGTTGTAAAGCGGTATAAATCAGAGAAATGAGTTTAATTCGGACAAAGAGCTTTGAGGTAGCCGCTTTTATTAAAGGTGACATTAATTCCAAAAAATTAGCCCTCGTTTTACCCGGAAGGTTGGATACTAAGGACTACCCCAACATGAAGAGTCACGTTGAGTATTTGGCCGGTCGCGGCTACCTAGCACTTTCTTTTGACCCGCCGGGGACTTGGGAAAGCCCTGGGGACATTAGCCTTTACACAATGACAAATTACCTAAAGGCAATTAATGAATTAATTGAGCATTTTGGAAATCGACCCACTCTTACTTTGGGGCACAGTCGGGGTGGGAGCATGGCGATGCTTTCTGCCATAAATAATCAATACATTACCCATTTCGTATCTATATTTGGCCAGTACTCTTACGCGTCCAGAAATTCAGAAAGTCTTGAAAGAAAAAAGTGGAGAGAAACCGGGTTCATGGTTCATAAGCGTGACACTCCCGGCGATTCTAACAGCATTAGAGCGTTTAGTTTGCCATACGGATTTCATGAAGACGAGGTGCAGTACGATATGAGCGCCGGATTAACAAAGTGTGTTAAGCCGAAACTCTTTGTTTTTGGTACAAGCCCCGCCTAAGGAACTCCGTGAAATAGACTCAGACCACAATTATCGTCTGGTTCCTAAGTTAATAGAAGAGGTAAACACATTAGTTGGAGAGTTTTTACATAAGTATGCTTAGTAAGAAGCGGGGTATTGTTAAATCTAAGCATACGTTTATTGATTCCTATAATCGTTCTGTTTATGGTAAGTATGAGTTAGAGTCTGTCTTAATTGACCTTATTAAATCTCCCGTAATTCAAAGGCTTAGAAATATCCAACAGCACGGGCCCGATGTTTGGGTTTGGAAACATGCTAATATTACGCGTTTTGAACATAGTATTGGTGTGATGCTCTTGCTTAAAAAGTTTGGCGCGCCTTTGCAGGAGCAGGTGGCCGGTTTACTTCATGACTCATCCCACGGCGCGTTTTCCCACGCCATAGATTTTGTCTATGGAAATCAGTTGGCTGCTGATTTTGCGGACAGATTGGTGACGGAAGTTATTGGTAAATCCAATATGCCCCTGATCTTAAAAAAATATGGATTTACTCTAGAAGAAATGTTTAGGATGGAGCTATACCCACTGCTTGAAAGACCTGCCCCCGACTTATGTGCAGACAGAATTGATTATTTTTTCCGTGATTCACACAGGTACGGAGTTACCAGTCTAGACGAGATTCGCACCATGCTTGATTCGCTAACGATTGCAAATAAGGAGTTTGTCTTTTCTGATCCTTGGGCGGCCTTTATGTTTGGTAGCAAGTATCTTGAAGCGGCGGGACGGGTTTTTGGATCAAAGGAGTCAATATTTTTCCATACGATGATTGC
>Ga0209211_10011963_pt1 | contig 11004 bp, 11 predicted proteins | sample RifGroA2_FD_183992 | JGI IMG/M metagenome (GOLD analysis project Ga0209211, IMG submission 183992) | Groundwater microbial communities from Rifle, Colorado, USA - Groundwater A2 (SPAdes) (version 2) | ecosystem: Environmental > Aquatic > Deep subsurface > Groundwater | place: Rifle, Colorado...
GCGGAAGATTTCCGGGGGTTCACGGAGCCCTCAAGGCGCCGCCACTCATGCGGTGAACATGAGCGTGTTGCAGACCATTACCCTCAAGGGCAAACCCCTCATCGCAGAACTTCGGAAGCTCCTCACTCTACCAGAACAGCGGTATGCTCTGCTAAAGACTGAATAATCTCCATCAGCCGCATTGACAAAACTTCTGGCGGAGAGTATAGTTGCGCGTTAAAAAAGAAGACGAGAAAATGAAGCTCGAAAACTAACTGTTTTCTCTCCAGCAGAATGCGCGTGCAACGCGATTGTCCCCGGACAACCGTCGGGGATTTATTGTCCCCACATACTCATTCTCCTGGAGGGAAACAGAATCGTTCTTTACAAAAGAACTGGAGCGGAAATGTCGAGCCGCTGACAAAAATTCTCCTCTCCAGTTTAAAAAATAAGAAACGCATATGTACCGCGTCTTCTTATTCGCTTTGGGCCTATTGGTGCTCAAGGTGTTTTTCCCCGAACTCGTCGGGGCATTCGTTGATCTTCTCTTGAAGATCATCGGACTGCTCAAAGACGCGCTCGAGGGAGTGCCCGCCATATCCTAATATGGCAGGCTGCAAACGGAAAAGCCGAGTCAGATTTCCTTCAGGAAATTGAACTCGGCTCTTTCTTTGTAAATCACAAAAAATTATCTCTTTCTATACTCGAATTCAGAAAACGCGCTATTCATAAAATCATTAATAATAGTGAGGTGATTTTGCTTGGCATTATGACGACGCACGTAATCAAAAAAGGCATTAAGGGTGTTTATTATTTTCTCATCTTCAACCTGTTGTTCTCTCATCTGATTCACGAAATTGCCCAGACGTGAAATCATTTCATCTTCGGTCATTAATTGAAAATTTTCCTCATACCACTCAATAAATCCCGTATACCAATCGACCAAAATTTTATCACGGAGACTCGTCTCTTGATATTTTTTAACATTTTCACTTCGTCTCATAGAGTTTATTCCCAGCAAGGATTTATCATTAAATGGATATCATAAGTACACATCACGCCATGCCCTTTTTCCTCCGCGTCTCCTCGGTCTCATTCAAAATCCTCTTCCTCAATCGTATGCTCTTGGGCGTCACCTCCACCAGCTCATCGTCGCCAATATACTCAAGCGCTTCTTCGAGGGTCAGCAACCGCGGCGGCTCCAAGGTCTCTGCCGTCCCATCGCCTTTCGAGCGCATATTGGACAGTTTCTTCTCCTTGCAGACGTTTACGGAAATGTCCTCGTCCCGCGCGTTCTCGCCCACGATCATGCCTTTATAGACTTCCGTCCCGGGACGGATGAAGAGGATGCCTCTGCCTTGCGCCGTCAGCATGCCGTAGGTGACCGCGACGCCCGGCTCGTGGGCGACCAGGCTTCCGTGCGGATTGGTCACCACGTCCGCAGCCTGCGGCCGGTAGCCGTGGAAAAGCGTGTTCATTACGCCTTCTCCTTTGGTATCGGTCATGAATTCGGTGCGATAGCCCAAGAGCCCGCGGGTGGGCACGAGAAAATGCAGGTGCGCCATGGCGCGCGCGGTATGCATGTTTTTCATCTCGCCCTTGCGCTTCCCCATTTTCTCAATCACTGCGCCCACGCACGCTTCCGGCACGTCACAGTAGGCGTCTTCATACGGCTCCGCCACCACGCCGCCTTCTTCCTGATAAATGACCTGCGGACGGGACACTTGGAATTCATACCCTTCCCTTCGCATGCGTTCTATGAGAATCGCGAGATGCAGCTCGCCTCTCCCCGATACGGTCCAAGTATCCGGGCTTGCCGTGTCCTCCACTTTCAGCGCCACGTCGGTTTCCAGCTCATGAAACAGCCGTTCGCGGATTTTGCGCGACTGGCACCACGTGCCTTCCTTGCCGGAAAATGGCGAGGTATTGACGGAAAAATTCATCTTAATGGTGGGCTTCTCGATGGTGAGCGGCGGCAGAGGCTGGGGATGGTCGACATCGGTGATCGTCTCGCCGATCGAAACGCCCTCGATGCCCGCGAGCGCCACCAAGTCGCCCGCATGCGCCTCGGGCACGTCAATGCGCTCAAGCCCTTGATACGTCATGAGCGATACGATGCGCGCGCGCGCGGTACTGCCGTCGCGACGGATATGCAGGATGCTGTCGCCCTGCGCGATGCTTCCCTGCAGGATTTTTCCGGTCGCGATCTTGCCGCGGAATTTGTCGTACGCCAGCGATACCGTGAGCATCTGCAGAGGCAACTCCTTCTCCGCCGCAGGCTCGCCTCGCTTCCGCCTCGCCTCGCTTCCGCTCAGGCGAAGCGGGTCCGGCGAAGCGGGCGGCGGCACGTGCGCGAGAATGGCGTCCAACAGCGGCGTCACGTCGTGCATCGCCTCGAGGGACGGCTCCACGCCCGCCTTCCCCTGCACCGCCACCGCATAAATGATCGGGAAATCCGTCTGCGCATCCGAGGCTTCCAGATCGACAAACAAGTCAAACGTCTCATTCACCACTTCCTCCACCCGCGCGTCCTTGCGGTCAATTTTATTAATGACCACGATGGCGCGAAGCCCCATCGCCAGCGCTTTCTTGAGCACGAACCGCGTCTGCGGCATGGGACCTTCCGCGGCGTCCACGAGCAGCAATACGCCGTCCGCCATGGAGAGCACACGCTCGACTTCGCCGCCGAAATCCGCGTGCCCGGGCGTGTCGATGATGTTGATCTTCACTCCCTTCCACACGATCGCCGCATTCTTGGAAAATATGGTAATCCCCCGCTCGCGCTCCAAGTCGTTCGAATCCATGATGCGCTCGGTCTGCGCCACGCCCGCTTTCATTTTCGTTTGCGACTGCTTCAAAAGCGCGTCCACCAAGGTGGTCTTGCCATGATCCACGTGCGCGATGATTGCAATATTACGGATGTTATTTGGTTCGTGCATACGACGTATGGTACGGCAATTCCGGGTGTACGATAAAACTCCCGTCGGGGAGATCAAAAAACTGGGATGATTATAATGGAAACCACACATAAAAGCAATGGCGCGCCGTATCACAGCGCATGGCCATTGCGAAACGCGGCATTCCGCCAACCGGCGGTGTCGCTTCTCTTAACGGAATTCAACCGGCACGCTGACCGCGTCCCCTCCGGCAGGCTGCACTTCCACCGTGCCATCCTTCGTGTGGTCAAAATCGTATGCAAGCGTGATTTTGAACGGCCGCCATCCATCCACCGACGCTCCCCGCGGCGTCAGCGTCTCTTCAATGAGCGTGCTGCCGTTCCCTCCTTTTACCCGCACAACCACCGACGCAACGGCATCGCGCACGTCACCTTGAACTTGAAAGGGCGACGTGAGCGCTGCATTGAGCGCGGGCGCCTGCAGTCTGATAATTTCGTATGCGGTGGCAGGTGTTGCTGCGGGAGCGGATACGGCCTCGGTCTCTCCTTCCGCCGACGCAGGTACAGAAGGTGTCTCTGCCGTCTCCTCCTCACCGCCCGCACCCGGCGCCGTATCCGTGCTGGTCGCAGGCGCAAACGGCGGCGGCGCGCTTTCTCCCTGCGGCGCAACGGGGATCGCGACCGGAGGCGCGACGAGCGGCTCCGCTGCCGTGCCGCGCAACGACTCGAACGTATCGAGCAAGTCATTGATGCAGACTTCGTCGCGCGCGCATAATTGAGGCGCGCACACCGCCACCGCGCGATCAAACAGGCTCCCGGCGCGCGCATAGCAATCAGCCGCCGCGGTGCGGGGCGCGGGACCGGCAGGATTCCCATGCCGCACCCACGCGCCCGTCGCTTTGTCCTGAATCCACGTGTCCTCCACGCTGGTCAAACGCATGAAAGCAAACACCCCGCCCCCGATAATGGCAATAATAACCACCGCGGTGAGAAATGTTTTCATAGCGGAAATTGTTCAGCCTGTAGTGATTCGAATTTTTTCATGAGTGCCTCCAGCTGTTGTTTGAGTGCGTCGATCTGTTTCTGCACTGCACTCATCCGCTTCGCTTTGTCCTTTTCAAACGCCTCCTTCTTCAATGCCTGCTGCCGTTCCCATTCCGCCTGCGTGATATTATTGGCAACCTTCAGCGTCTGCGCGGCGGAAAACGTCCCCGTGGCGGTCTCGCCGGTGAGCGTCAAAATCAATGCGCTCACCTCATAAGGAACCAACGCGGCAATATCGGCACGGCGGAAACGGAGCCAGAGCGTGCCGTACCGGTTCAGCACCGTTTGCGTCGAAGCGGCAAATGCTTGCGTGGGCTTCACCGTGCCGTTCACGCGCAACGCATCAAATTTCATTCCCGCGCGTCCGCCTGCGGGCATTTTCAGCACGGCGGTCATCCACGTGGCGCGGCTTTTCAAATTAATCGTCGTGGGGCTGAAGACAATGGACGCCGCAGGCTTTGGCGGCCCCGCGGATGCCGTGGCCTGCGCATTCGTATGGCCCGAAAAAATGATCGGCGCCGTCGAAGAGGCAAGCGTCTGGAACGTCATGTTCACCGTTTCCGTCGCGTTGCCGTACTGATCAATCGACTTCAGCACATAATGATAGGTGGTATCGGGCGCGAGTCCTCCCACCGGCAAAGAATGTTCCGTAACCAGGCTGCTCGCAAGCGCGCGCTGGCCGTAGCCTTCGGTCTCGCCGTAATTCAATTCGGAGGTGGCAGGCTCGTGGGTGACCCACACGATTCTTCCGGAATTGTGCGTGAGATCAACCGCCTTCACCTTTTCGATCAACGGCCCGGTCGTGTCGAGCTTGGTCTCGCCCATCGCGATGTTTGAAAATTTGGCAATGTTCCCGGCGCGATCCTGGGATTTCATGACAAACCAGTATTTCGTCTGGATCTTCAGCCCTTTCACCTCCATGGTCTGCGTTTCCCCGCCCGGCCGCGGATCCGGTTCGCCGCCGACGATCGGCGCGGTCAATTCTTCGCCCGTGAGAATCTTGTATGCCGCCATACGCAGATCATACGACGACACCGTCCCCGATTTGCCATCGTCTCCCGGTGCGGTCCACGCCAGCGTGATCGTCGCGTCAGTGCTTGTGGCCGCGCGCAAATCCTCCACCGGGTCCGGCGGCGCCGTGTCCGCGGCGTCAACGGCCGGCGCGCGCGCGACGAACAGCGCGCCCATCAATGCCGCTGTCTGCAATATGCGGAGGAAGCGGAACATAGCATTTCTTTGCATGCGTCTCTTATTAATTTTTATTCTCTTTCGCGAAAAACGGAAGTATGCCACTGAAATGATAGCATAAACGCGCTATCCACACAAAATGAAACTGCCCCGTACCGTCAACCGACGGATGCAGGGCAGTCAGCGCGCCTCTCGTTTCCCATGCTCCCTCATTCCTGAACCCCATTCTTGTAATTCGTAATCGAGCGCACGACCGTGGAATCTGGCTTCAAATCCTCCCAGAAGAGAATGTGGTCGCGGTTGATGACCATGCGGTCTTCGGGCCCGTGCAGTTCGGTGCCGAATTTAATCAGCACGAGCTGTTGCTGCGCATTGGGCTGCTGCACGCCGATCACCTGGCCGGTGGTCGTGCCGGTCGCCTGCTGCAGCGGCTGCTGCACTTGGAGATAATACACTTCTTCCAGAGTGGCATACTGGCTTCCTTCATCTCCCAGGTGTCCGAAGTATACCTGGCCGTTGGAGAGAAATACCGCCTGCCACGGCTCCCCCTCTCCGGCATCCTGAAGCCCCTGGGCTACCTTCGCCCCTTCTCCCGCTTTCGGCACGCCCGGCACCTTGATGGAGGTGTAGCGGCCGAGCGCCCACAGCCCGGCGAGCGCGAGAATAACCACGATGGCAGTAATGATGCCTGCGGACGATGATTTCTTGTCCGAGGGTGTCTCTATTGACGTTGATTCGGTTGAGGTGTCCATAAACGATTGCGTATAATATAATGCCTTGCGCGTGCGATACCTATGAATAAATAATAAGTGTCTCCCGACGTTCCCCCGTTCACGACCGCAGAGCCGCAACTGCGCGCTACGCTCCGTCAGCCGTCCATGCTTGGGCAATGAGCCCTACACGCTAAATGGGGGGATGAGACAAAATGGCATCACGCACAATGCTATTTTGTGTACTCGTAGTATAGCATACTTTTCGTCCCTCCCTGTGGACAGAGCCGCAGCCCCGTACCAAGTATCGGTAAGAGCGCAATACATCTGCATACGTGAAGATACTCTCCCTCCTTGCACCGCCGCTCAAGATATGCTACAATGACCTCGGTGCGTGAGAAATTTTTCGGTACATTCATCAAAACGGCTCGCGCGCCAGGTCAGCGGTACTCAAACACCGCTGATTTTAAAAGTCCTTAAAACCAATACAAAATCGTAGTGCGTGACGATTTTGCCCATTCTTTCCTATGGAGAATGCCGCCATCGCACGCCCTTCATTCCCTTCTGTCCGTAAAATCATCGCACTCTTCACTGCCACCGCACTCCTTATGATGCTCGTTGCCGTGACCTTCGTGTATAAACAGTATAAACCGAAGATAAACCAGAAAGGCGCAAAACAGGTGATCGCCCAGCACATACAATGGTAAACGCGCGCATGCCTTCCTTCCCCGTAGCAGGGGATTTTTTATTTTTGTATACTATAACCCCATGACGCCTCTTACCAAAACGGAACGCCGCGCACGGCGGCGGGCCAAGCGAAAAGTGAAACTCCATGCGGGCGGCACCCTGGGCGGTCTGCGCACCAAGCTGGCGGTTACCAAAGGGTTCAAAGGCACGTCGCGGCGGCTGGCACAGACGCCCCGCACGCATACCTCCTGACCCATGACTCCTCATACGTCACGTACCCTTCCCCCGCTCATCGTCATCCTCGGCCCCACCGCGTCCGGCAAAACGGACCTGGCAGTGGAGCTTGCGAAGGAATTCAATGGCGAGATCATCAACGCCGACTCGCGGCAAGTATACCGAGAAATCGACATCGCAAGCGCAAAACCAAAACTAACGACTAACGACTATCAACTAACTACTTACCACGGCGTTCCCCATCATCTCTTTGATGTGGCACGCCCGGATGAAGAATTCAATGTTACCCATTTCAAAAATCTTGCCGTAAAAACAATCTGCGAGATACACGCGCGCGGCAAGCTCCCCGTGCTCGTCGGCGGCACGGGATTATGGATCGCGGCGGTCGTGGATAATTTTATTTTTCCCGACGTTACGCCGAATCCTGAATTCCGAACACACCCCACAATCCCCTCTCGAGAGGGGTCGCTAAGCGACGAGAGCGTCTCGGTGGACGCCCAGGGGGGTGTGTCGTCAACCAACGAACAACTCTACCAACAACTCATCGCCAAAGACCCCGACGCCGTAGACTTCATCAATCCCAAAAACCGCCGGCGCATCATACGCGCGCTCGAAATCATCAAGGCGACCGGCGCGCCGTTCTCCGCGCAAAGAAAAAAAGGCCCTCCCCTCTCCCATACGCTTATGCTCGGGCTGACGAGGCCGATACAGGAACTGGAAGAGAGAATCGCCGCGCGCATCAAAGAGCAATTGAACGATGGCTTGGAAGAGGAGGAGAGAAAATTATTTTTAAAATACGATGCCCGCCTTCCCGCGCTCTCTTCCATCAGCGTGCGCGAGTGGAAAGCGTATTTCGACGGCGCGCAATCCCTTGCAGAAACACTCGCGCTCATACGGCTGCACAATCGCCAATACGCCAAGCGCCAGATGACGTGGTTCAAGCGCGACAAAAGAATCCATTGGATAGAAAATAAAGAAGAGGCTGTTGGCCTCATTCATAAATTTCACTCAACCGCATAGCGATACTACTTCCTCTTCAATGTACATTGGTCATTTACACATTCAGGGGAATGGGCGACTGCAGGGCACCTGTACTGACACGTCATTGGGTACCGCTTCAATAATATACGAATATAGGACGCGCGGGATTTCCGTACCGCTATCTGGCAACCGAGCGGACACTGACCATCAATCACGGTACAATCAGATGTTTCGGTACAAGACTGCGCCTGCCTCACTTGCCACTCAATAATGGGCTTTCGTTGTAAGGAGATGGCAATAAAAAGAATGGCGAATACGGTACATGCGGCAACTATTATGAGTATTTTTTTCATAAACCTTTCTACACTATCTAAGGCAATACTCAAGAAAGTTTCTCTCTTAACAGGCTCTGCACCAACTGCGGATCAGCCTTTCCCTTCATCGTCTTCATCACCTGCCCTACCAGGTACATAATCACCGCGTCTTTGCCCGCCTTAAACTGTGCGACGATCTTCGGATTAGCATTGATCACTTCATCCACCGCCTTCCCCAATATTGCCACATCCTTCACCTGTCCTCCGCCCAGCGTTTCCAGCAGCGTGTGCGGATCATCTCCCGTCTCCACCATTTTCGCCAGCAATTCCTGCGCAATGGTCGAGGAAATCGTACGCTCGTAGATAAGCGTCAAAAATTCGGCAAAATCCTCCGGCGTCACGCGCAGGCCTTCATACGTCTCTCCCCGCGCGGCCAACACGCCGCCCAATTTTGACGTCAGCCATCCTGCCGTGAGCCGGCTCAATTTCTCTCCTTGTGTCTCCCACACTTCCGCTTCATCAAGCTCCCCGGGAAGCGCGGTGAGCCATGCAATCAGCTCGGAAATGACTTTTTCGGTATAATCGGCGAGGCGCTCGTCTGCGGTGAGCGTACGCGCGTCAAGAGGGGAGAAACGGTACTGCGCCCCAAACCGCTTCCGCTTCGCCTGCGGAAGTTCGGGAATTTCCGCCCGCATGCGCGCAATCTCTTCAAGAGAAAATCTCAACGGCGGAATATCCGGCTCGGGAAAATAACGGTAATCCTCCGCTTCCTCCTTGCTTCGCTGCAGTTCCGTCACGCCTGTCGCGTCGTTCCACCCCCTTGTTTCTTGCACGTGCGGGTACTCCCCTTTCTCCAGCAGTTCACTCAATCTCCTCTGCTCGTATTCCAGCGCGCGCTCCACTGCGCGGAAGGAATTCAGATTCTTAATCTCAATCTTCGTATTCAACTCGCCCACGCTATCTGCGCTCATCTGCGCATCTATCTGCGTTGATCTGCGCACCGATATGTTGGCGTCACAGCGCAAGTGCCCTTTCTCCATATCCGCGTCAGATACTTTGAGTGTGCGGACAATGGCGCGCAACTCCTGCAAATAGGCCTTCGCTTCTGCCGGCGTGCGTATATCAGGCTCTGACACTACTTCCATCAATGGCGTTCCTGCGCGGTTGAAATCTACCAACGTCGCATTCTCTGCGCCGTGAAGCAGCTTTGCCGTGTCTTCCTCGATATGCAGCCGGGTAATTCCGATTCTCTTTGCCTCTCCCTGCCCCATCTCAATCTCCAGCCATCCCCGCTGGGATAGCGGCTGGTCATACTGGCTGATTTGATACCCTTTCGGCAGATCGGGGTAGAAGTAATGCTTGCGGTCAAATTTTGATTCGGGCAATACTGCGCAATTGAGCGCCAACGCGGTTTTCACAGCCATTTCCAGTGCCTGACGATTTGGCACGGGGAGCGTCCCCGGATGCCCCATGCACACCTCACACACCGCAGTGTTCGGCGGTCTCTCCTCTCCCCGATTATCGCATCCGCAGAACATCTTCGATTTCGTCTTTAATTGGACATGGACTTCAAGTCCGATGATAGTCTCTACTGACATAATTTTTTATTGAGAAATAATATCAACTACCTCTATGACTCGTTCCGTTATCGTGCGCTGCTTGAGATAATGGATCTTACTTGACGGGACATGAAATATCTCAAACCCCCTTTTGATTCCCTCCTCTACTTTCACTTGATATTCCTCACTTTCTTTACGCATACCATCTGCGATAAGCGGAATAACACCTAAGGAAAAATAAATAAAAAGATCTATTTAAGGATACATAGTGTCGTGCCATGCCGGCAAGCAAGGGTTCAAATTTAAAGTCTTCTTCCGTGTTCCGCAATGCCAAGTAATACGCATAATTATCGAGCGCGGATCGGTCACACACTACCACGGCATGCTGGTCAAGAGTCGTATTGTGTTTGGGGTCAATTACACTCCACGAATTCATATTCATCAGGCCAAATGCCCCTACGCCGTACTTCTCGCATACCCCTTCAGGATCGCCATAACCGAATGCAGGAGACTGATGACGCACCCCTTCGGAAAAGTATATCAAATCCGGTCTCTGTTTTCTCATTTCCTCAAAAAATACCGTCGTTTTCCCGGTCCCGTGCGAACCGATAAGAGCAATAACCATGGGGGTAACTACTCAGGTTCTTTGACAAGACTACCCTTGAAAAATGAGAGAAAAAGGAGTATACTGGCACGCATATATGACGCCTGTGCTCCTCCGGCAGCGACTTCACGAGTTCACTCATGAACAGCTCATTGATGTAATCTGTGACCAGGTTGTCCAGATTGAAACGCTGAAGGCCGAGATCGCGCGCTTGAAGAAGGACAGCTCCACCAGTTCCAAACCTCCTTACCACCGATCGGAAGCCGAACCGCACCCAGTCCTTGCGGCAACCAAGCGGCAAATCATCCGGCGGCCAACCGGGGCACCGAGGAACCACGCGCCCGCAGGTGGACAATCCCGACGTCACGATTTCCTGCCGGCCGCACCAGTGCGCGCGCTGCAGCATGGATTTAACTGATATACCCGGTACACGCACGGGTATGCGTCAGGAAGCCGACATTCCGCCGGTCCAAGTCGCTATCACCGCCTACCAGCAGGAAGAAGTCGTCTGTCCGGGATGCGGGAAGCGTAATCAAGGATCGTTCCCTGCAGGTATCGTTGCGCCCTTCCAGATCGGTCTCAATCTCAAGTCGTTCGTGGTGTACCTCAACGTGGCGCACCACATCCCGTTTGAACGGCTCACCGGCATCCTCTCCGACCTCTTGTCGGTACGCATCAGCCGGGGTACGGTTGATAATACCCTCACCGATGCGTACCGCGTAGGCGCGTCCCTTGCTGCCGAGATTCTCCGAGCCGTTAAGCGGGAATCATGGGCAGGATCGGATGAAACCGGCACGCGCGTGAACGG
>Ga0209211_10011964_pt1 | contig 11003 bp, 12 predicted proteins | sample RifGroA2_FD_183992 | JGI IMG/M metagenome (GOLD analysis project Ga0209211, IMG submission 183992) | Groundwater microbial communities from Rifle, Colorado, USA - Groundwater A2 (SPAdes) (version 2) | ecosystem: Environmental > Aquatic > Deep subsurface > Groundwater | place: Rifle, Colorado...
AAAAGGCGGTTTGCCGGCTGGCGCAGATGTCTCGGGCCACCGGTATTCATTTAGTTCTTTCGACCCAACGCCCCTCGGTTGATGTCTTAACTGGTCTTATCAAAGCCAATATACCCTGTCGGATCGCCTTCAATGTTACCAGCCAAGTTGACTCGAGAGTTATTATCGACCAGACGGGTGCCGAAAAGTTACTGGGTCGTGGTGACATGCTTTACCTGCCGGCTGATTCTTCAAAACCGGTAAGAATTCAAGGTGTTTATGTTCATCCCAGCGAATTGCGCTCTCTTCTCGATTTTATACGTTCTAACAACGTACAGCCGACCTACGAAGAAAAAGTAACATCGTTGTCAGCCGTAAGGATGGGTATTGGGTCCTCCGATGATGATCTTTTCGCTGATGCCGTGAAAGTTATCTGTGAATATGATCGAGCCTCGGCTTCTCTGTTGCAAAGACGTCTTAAGGTCGGCTACGCTAGAGCCGCGCGTTTACTTGACGAGATGGAAAGTAAGAATATCGTCGGGGCTGCCGATGGCAGTAAGCCTAGGGAAGTTCTGATTCACGATCCGGAGGCGGTGTTAGAAGCGGATGAATAATCAAAGGTCTGTCAGTTCAATTCTACGAACGGCCCGCCAAAATAAAGGCGTCAGCCTCGCTGATGCCTCCCGTGCTTTGAAGATTCATGTCCGTTTTTTAAAGGCCTTAGAGGAGGGAAATTACTCTATCTTTTCTTCCCCCGTTCATCTTAAGGGGTTTTTGAAAAATTATTCTTCTTTTCTCGGTCTTCCCGTTGACGAAATATTGGCCTTCTTCCGGAGGGAGTACCCGATCGAAAAAAATGTGACTTTAACTGATTCGTTAAAGCCGCTCTCTTCCCCGGTGGTTTTGGTTACACCCGAAAGAATAGTTTCCGCCACGGTAATTTTTCTAACTTTCGTTTTTTTCGGCTACCTTTTTTTTCAGTATCGTTCTTTTACTAACGCTCCGGGACTGACCGTTGTTGAGCCAAGTAGGGACTTTAAAACTACCGAAAATATAACCAGCGTTTCGGGACATACCAGCAAAGACGCGACCTTGAAGATAAATGGACAGGAGATAAACGTGACCGAGGAGGGAAATTTTTCCACCGCCATTACCCTTTTAGACGGAGTTAACGTCCTGAATTTTGCGGCCAAGAACAAACTAGACAAGGAGACACGTGTGACACGGACGATCATATTAGAAAAACCCGTTTCATCACAGCCTGCTGTTGCTCAGCAAGCTTCTTCTTCGGCGGTAGTTTCGGACCGTGTGAGCGTTAAAATACATGCTAATCCTAATGCTTCCTGGATAGAAGTTTACGCTTTGGGAGTGAAAGATCCGCTTTTTCAGGGTCTCATGGTTGCCGGGGTGACGAGAGATTTTAGTGATTCTATCGGTATTAAACTGCGCACGGGCAACGGTGGTTCTACTTCTGTAACTCTTAACGGAAATAATTTAGGGCCGATGGGACAGGAGGGGGAAATCGTCGAGAAGGAATTCAAAAAATAAAGTTCTTATCGTAAGACAGTTACTTGTTTTTGATACAAAAAAAGCTCCCTGATTTTTTTATTTCTGGTATTGAATCCTCACCGGTTTGTAGAAAGGCTAAAGTCGAACCGCCGTCAAGATTTACAGCGCTAACCAATTCTAGGTTGTTGTTATCGTTTACTCCTGAGAGTATTTTTTTAAGCTGACTAAGATCCGGGCCGGAAAAAGTGTTTCCGGAGTCGTAAACGGCGAGGAAGTATATCTTCCCTTTTGAATCTTGGGCAATTAAAGACCGGCGGGCTTTTTCGTTTTCGAATCCTTGTGCGGTTTCGCTTTTTAGGGAGAAGTAAGGTCCACTTTGCAGCGCAAATTCTAAATCCGCCGTAATCGAGAGTTGACTGCGACTGAGTGTGATATCGCCTTTTCTATTTTTAGAGATAATTCCGCTCAGAAAATCGCTTTCGAGATAGTTGGCGAGTTTTTCCCCTTTGAGGAAAAAAAGTCCCAGTGGAGAATTTTCTTTCGTGTAAAAGCCGCCGTTGCTAATAAAATCGCAATGGTTAAAAGACAGTACTTCCGCGCTTGACAGAGCTTCTTTAAAGTTAGAAATGAGTGTGACTTCCTCCCCGTCCTGCAGTTTTCTTATTAATACTGTGTAAGAGTTATCTTCTATCTCTAAAAGGGCTTTCCGAATTCTGTTTCCTGCATCAGTCTCCCTTTTCTCTTTGCTAGGCACTTGCCCAGTCTTGTTGGTACTCTCAAGGGTGCTTCTGTCAGTAAGCTTTGATGACACTAAGACGCCAATTGTTATAGCTGTGAATAACAAAACCAATATTTTTCTCATTCACTCTTGATAATATCATGTTATTTTTATAGAATAAGGAAAGGTCGCTATGGATACCCAAACACTGCTCGTCATCGTCATTGCCCTTCTGGCGGTAAACCTGATCTTCGTCGGGTTTTATATCGTCCTGATTTTAAAAGAGGTTCGAACCTCGATTACCAAGATGAACACTTTTTTAGATACGGTTAACGAAGTCGGCGACGCCGTGGCCGATCCGATTGTCGGGGCGAGCGGGGCCGTTTCCGCCTTTACACAAGGGATGAAAACGTTTGGTATAATTAAGAAACTTATCGCGAATAAGAAAAGAGTTAAAAGTGACGAAGTCCGTGAGGAGGAAGAATGAGCAATAATTCGTCAGGAGGCAAAGCATTAGCTTTCTTTTTAGGTCTCTTGTTCGGCGCCCTTTTGGGCGGCGGTCTCGGGCTGGCCTTGGCCCCGGAAAAAGGTGAGGAGACGAGGAAAAAGCTTAAGAAGAAGAGCGAGGAAATAAAGGAAAAGGTTGATGAGATTTATGAGGATCTGAAAGAGGCGAGCGGGCCTTTAATGGAAGCGGCCGAGGAGTTTGAGCCGGTCGTTTCTGAAGCTTCAGAGGCGATCTCTCAAGTAGCTAAAGCGGCTCCGGCTGTTAAAGAGGAAATTAAGGATAGACTGACCGCAATTTCGGGGAGCCTCAATAGCACTAAAAAGCGCTTCTTCAAAAACGTCCGCCGTTGAATCCTCTAAAATGCTTCTTTAGGCGCGGTGGCGAAGTGGTAACGCGGGCGTCTGCAAAACGTCTATACGCCGGTTCGATTCCGGCCCGCGCCTCCAGTATTAAACTTTCCGGTTTTTTCTTCTAAAAAGAAAACAAGACTTTTCTGTGGCGTTCTGCTCTGAACGAGCAGGCGGCGGCTGCGCCCTCGCTTCGCATTTTGCAAAAGAAAAGCGAGATTGGGTTATGTAAAGTTGGTTTGACATCTCAGTTTCTAAACGCTAGACTAAAATATAAGAGGCTATGAACTATGAAGGAAACTATCAAGAACCAAGTCTACGAATTGCGGACGAAGTCCAATATTACACAAGAAGCATTAGCCGAAGCACTTGGAGTAACACGCCAAACCATTATTGCCATCGAAAAAGGCAATTATACGCCTTCGGTGATCTTGGCCTTGAAAATTGCCAAATTTTTTAAGAAATCGGTTGAGGATATTTTCCAAATCAAATATGAAAAATAACTTACTACAAGAAATCTCAATCTCCGGCATACTGATTATTCTTCTCGTCCTATTCCTTAACCCATTTGGATTTTGGATGCCGACTACATTGCTCATGATGATGGTCTTGGGGCTGGTAGTGGTGTTTGCTTTATTTGCGAGTTTTGTCTGGAGAGAAAACCACAGAGACGAACGGGAAGGACTTCACAAAATGATGGCTGGCAGAATTGCTTTTCTCGTCGGTACGGCTCTGCTTACGCTAGGCATCATAGTCCAGAGTTTCAGCCAAGAACTTGATCCGTGGCTTGTTTTCACATTAGCAGGAATGATTGTGGCAAAAGTCATTAGTCTTATCTATGGTCAAATTAAGAATTAAAAAATAAATTATGATAATCAAAATATACAAAACAACGACCTGCCCGTATTGCAAAATGGAAGCCGAATATCTTCAGTCCAAAGGAATACCATTTGAGGAAATCTATGTTGATAAGGATCCAAAAGCTGTGCAAGAAATGATAGCCGAGTCGGGGCAGATGGGAGTGCCGTTTACCGTAATTACCAAAGACGACGGCTCGAAGATTTCTATTTTGGGATTTGATAAACAAAAATTAGACAGCGCGCTGGTAGGATAAGTTATCCACAAACTAAATGTAAAGTATACTTGACATCACTTTTAGCAAGCATATCATTAAATAAATGGTCGAACGATAATTCTTTCCATACTATGGCAAAAGACAAAGAACAAACTGACAATAAAACTTATCAGTGTGGAGAGTGCGGTTTCTGGTACAAAGACAAAAAAATCAGCGAGAAGTGCCAGGCGTGGTGCAAAGAACATAAAAGTTGCAATTTAGAAATCATTAAACATTCAATTAAAAATATGACAAACAATAATTCACAAAAGGGTTTTGCGATGCCTGTAATTATCGCAATAGTTGCAGTTGTATTGGTTTTGGGCGGTGTGGTGTACTACGCCAACCAATCTCGAATACAAGAGGATAAGATGGTGCAGGAAAAAGCTATGATGGAAAAGAAGGCAATGGAGCAGAAAGAAAAAGAGGCGATGATGAATAAAAAGGACGAAGAAATGATGAAAAAAGACGAGGGAGCAATGATGGATAAAGGAGAAACCATGATGAAGTATTCTGGCGCAGTGCTTGCCGGAAAGTCAGCACCGCTTCTTGACTTTACGAAAGCCGATTACGACGCAGCAGTAAAAACCGATAAGCTCGTTGTACTTTATTTTTATGCCAACTGGTGTCCGATCTGCAAAGCTGAATTTCCGGTCATGCAAAAGGCTTTTAACGAGCTAACCACGGACAAAGTAATAGGCTTTCGTGTGAACTATAATGACGATCAAACTGACAACGACGAAAAAAATTTAGCCAAGCAATTCGGTGTTGCGTACCAACACACGAAAGTATTTGTTAAAAATGGCCAAAGAATCTTGAAATCTCCCGAGGGCTGGGACGACAAGCGTTATGACATGGAGATAAGTAAAGCTTTGGGCCAATAATCTATGACAGAAAGTCTTATCATTGGAGCATTCTTGGGTGGCCTTGTTTCGTTTCTTGCTCCCTGCGTGCTCCCCATAATCCCCGGTTTTCTCGCCTATCTTGCGGGATCAAGTACTGCGGAGGCGGGGTCGAAGCGCAAAGAAATATTCATCAACAGCGTTTTCTTTGTGCTTGGTTTTGGAATTGTCTTTGCGCTTCTCGGCGTGCTTTTGAACACGCTTCTTGAAAACATCGCCTACGATGTCCAAACATGGCTTTCGCGTATCGGAGGAGTGATGATCATTTTCTTTGGCCTTTACCTTGTAGGACTCATTAAAATTCCTTTTTTGGAGAGAGAATACAAGATGAGTGTAAACGCGAAGTTCAAGTCGCGCTATGCCACGTCATTTCTATTCGGTTTGGCATTTGCCGCTGGCTGGACGCCATGCGTTGGTCCGGCCCTCGGGGTTATCTTGGGGCTTGCGGCAACAGCGCCCGGGTCTGCATTCATTCTTTTGCTTACCTACGCTTTAGGCCTCGGCATACCGTTCCTTATCGTTGGCGCGTTTACGGGGCAGGCTACGGAGTTTATCAATCGTCATGCCGTAGGGCTTAAATATCTCAATATTGTTTTCGGGGTCATTCTCCTCGCTCTTGGTGTCCTCATATTTACCCAAAAACTTTCTTTGATTGCCAACTTTGAATTTCTCAATAAGATACTTCTCAAGTAAATGAATGCCTCAAAACCCTACATTCTTGTGGTCGTCGTTCTCCTTCTCGTCGGAACAATCTATTTCATTAACTCAAACAGCGTAAAAAAGGGCGGGTCAGGGGAATCGGTAGCGGTTGTGCCGCGAACTTCCTCGGGGCAAGACGAAATGAAGAAAGAAGACAAAATGAAACGCTATGAATTAGCAAAGGAAATTACGACTCCCGATGGTTTTATCAACACCGACGGGAAACCGATTACCATCGGTGAATTTGTCGGCAAGAAAGTAGTGCTGATTGATTTCTGGACATACAGCTGTATCAATTGCCAGCGCACCACGCCCTATCTCAACGCATGGTATGAAAAGTATAAGGAAAAAGGATTGGTTATTATCGGCATACATACGCCGGAATTTGAGTTTGAAAAAGTTTACCAAAATGTTCTTGAGGCAACAAAGAGAATGGGAATAAAATTCCCGGTCGTTCTGGATAATGATTTTTCTACATGGAACGCATATCAAAACCGATTTTGGCCAAGAAAGTATTTGATAGATATTGACGGCTACGTGATATACGACCACATTGGAGAAGGAGGATATGAGGAGACGGAACGGAAGATTCAAGAGGCGCTCACGGAACGGATGGCTGTCTTGGGAGAAAGTGGCGCCGTCAATGCGCCAGTGACGAAAGAGTTTCCTCAAGAAAGTGGCTCAAGAAGTCCTGAAACCTACTTTGGATCAGCGCGTAATAACCAGCAAGCGGACCTCCTGTTTCCCAATGAAAGCTGGAATATAACGCCTGAATTTGCCCAAAATAGCGCTCCGAACGCTAGCATTGTCTACAGATACACGGCCAAAGATGTTTTCTTTGTTGCCGAAGCGGACACGGAAACTGTTGTTGAAGTGCTCCTCGACGGAAAACCTCTTGGCCGTGAGGCGGGAGCGGATATTGTAAAGACGGCCGACGGCAAAACGGTCGTGAAAATTAAGGAGGCGCGTCTTTATAAAATTATTCAGGGTAGTCAATCAGAAACCCATACCCTAGAATTCAAAATTCCAAACTCGGGACTCAAGGCGTTCGCATTCACTTTTGGCTAGTTTCAATCCGCCGTCCTTGGCGTCTGGCGATGGCGGCTTCCATAGACTTTAGCCTTGATAAGGTTGAGCGGTTTACTTATTATGGTCTTATGGATCACAAAGAGATACGCCGAAAATTCATTGAGTTTTTTGTTAATCACGGACACCTAGAGGTGCCTTCAAACTCGCTTGTTCCCGATTACGATCCGACGCTGCTTTTGACTAATTCAGGTATGGCGCCCCTTAAGCCTTATTTCCTCGGTCTGGCGAAACCTCCTTCAAGAAGGATTACTAACGTTCAGCGTTGTCTGCGTACCAACGATATTGAAAGTGTCGGCGATATTCACCATCTTACCTTTTTCGAAATGATGGGAAATTGGAGCATTGGGGATCCGGAAGCGCAGGATGGTATTGGACCTTCGGGCTATTTTAAAAAGGAAGCGATCAATTTCGCCTGGGATTTACTTTCAGAATTCGGTATCGATAGGACCCGTATTTGGGCCGGGGTTTTCGGCGGGGATCGAAGCTGGCTAAATGTTCCGCCCGATGAAGAGAGCTTTACGGCTTGGAAAAATTTCCTCCCCGAAGAGCGAATCCTTAAACTGCCGTCTAAAGATTCTTTCTGGTTTTCCGGGCCTTCGGGCCCGTGTGGTCCGAATACCGATATCCTCTACGATTTAGGGCCGGAGCATTCCTGCGGCAAACCTGATTGCGGTCCGAATTGTGATTGTGGCCGTTTCCTGGAAATTTGGAACGCCGGGGTTTTTATGATGTATAACCGAATGCCGGACGGATCGTTTAAACCTCTGCCGGCCAAAAGCGTTGACGCCGGGGCGGGTTTAGAAAGATTTGCTATGGTTTTGCAGGATGTGGGAAGCGTTTATGAAACGGATATTTTTAAAAATCTTATCGGAGAGATAAACGCCTTGGCCGAAGTCGGTCATACTGTCGAGGAGAGATCCGTCAGGATTATTGCCGATCACACCCGCGCGGTCTCATTTTTAGCTTCTGACGGTGTCGTTCCTTCCAATACGGAGCGGGGTTACGTGATGCGTCGTCTTATCCGGCGGGCTATACTTCACGGTTTGCTACTTAATATCAACGGCTATTTCCTCAGCCAGCTCTCCGAGAGTGTTATTGACCAGTTTGGCGACATTTATCCGCTGCTTTTAAAGAGACGCCATGAAATACTTAAAGTCATCGAAGATGAAGAGAGAACTTTTGGTACAGCCCTTAAACGGGGTCTGCACGAGTTTGAAAAACTTTTACGCTCAAATGTTTCAAATGGAGTTTTTTCTGGACAAGCGGCTTTCCGCCTTTACGATAGTTACGGATTTCCACTCGAACTCAGTGAGGAACTTTCCCGCCGTAAAAGTTTATCCCTCGACAAAGTGGTCTTTGAGGAGCTCCTTAAAAAACAAAAGGAAAGATCGAGGCAGCGCCGGACGGGGGAGGAGTTTGATCCCTCGAAAATAAAAACGGCTCACACAGCCGCCCATCTACTCAACAGAGCGCTACAGGAAGTTTTAGGCGGTTCTGTCCACCAGATGGGTCAGCGTCTTTCGCAGAAACAATTTACCCACGATTTTAACTTCCCAAGGAGATTGACGTCGGAGGAACTTAGAAAAATCGAGGGTTTAGTCAACGAAAAAATTCTTGGGAACCTGCCGGTAACGGTCCGGGAGACGAGTTTTGAAGAGGCGAAAAAGGAGGGCGCGCAGGCGCAATTCGAAGAAAAATATAAAAGTGTTGATAAGGTGACACTCTACGAGATCGGAAATTTCAGTCGGGAACTGTGTGGTGGGCCTCACGCGCAATCGACGGGACAGCTCAAAAAGTTTAAGATAGTGAAAGAAGAGGCGGTCTCAGCTGGAATCCGCCGGATCAAAGCAGGGGTCGAAGGTTAATATTTATAATTATTCTCGGCATTCTGTTATGGTGTTTAACTTCTTCAAAGCGAAGAAACTTCCGGATAATTTTGCCGTTTTAGATTTTGGGAGCAGTTCGGTTGGGGCTGCTATTTTCGATTCTTCCCGTTATACAAGTTCTGGAACTCTCAGTCTTGTTGGTGTGGGTCGCGTCGAATACCCCCAAGATACTCTTGTTTCCGGAATTATTTCGAGTATTGAGCAGTTTAGAAACACGGCTAGAGCCTCGTTAAAAAAGGCGAGTACTGATTGTGGTTTTAATCCGTCCCTCATCGTTACTTGTCTCTCCGGAGAATTTTCCAAAGCCATTTCGGCCAAAGTCAAGATTGTTAGAAAAGAGGCTGGTCGGACTCTTTCCGAAAAAGAATGGGAGGGTTACGAGAAAAAGGTTAAAGAGACGCTCCTTAGCCAGGCTGAAAGTGAGATGGCCGCGATTACTGGTAACGGCGAGAGTGAGGTGGTCGTTGTTGAAAATATTCTTTCCTCTGTTACGGCTGATAACAGTGAGGGTTTAACTAAAATTCCCCTCGGTGAAATAGTTAACGAAGTGGTTGGTGATTACCTGATCACCTTCACCCAAAAGGATACCCAAAAACTCATGAAGGATGTTATCAGAAATCTGGGGAAGAAGGAGCTTTTTTGTACCTCGCGGATTGTTAGTCTAGTACGATTGCTGACGGCGGAAGATAAGAATTTAAATACTATTTTTATTAATCTTGATGGAACCGAAACGGATGTGGCCGTAGTTCTAGGGGGTTTTCTTATCGGTGTGCGTTCTATCCCTTTCGGGCACAATTATTTTAGTCCGGACTCCGGATCTGAAGTTGCCGATTGGCTTTCGATGGTATCCGTAGCTCTCTCCGATTTTGAGGGTGTTAAATCGTTTCCGGCGCGGATTATAGTCCTCGGAGAAAGATCGGAGATAACTTTGGTTGAGGTCGCGTTACGCTCATTTCCCTGGACAAAGAAATTCCCCTTCACAGGTAGCCCGGAGATTGAATATTTAGAGGATAAGTTGATCCTTCCGTTTGTTGAGGATAAGACAGGCAAGATAGATGAGTTCATGATGCTGGTAATTCTATCCCAATCTTTCAGAGATTATGCTAAAGATAGAACTTGATTTCCAGGATCTTTATAGTGTTATAAAGAAATTGCGGGAAGCGGATGATTCAGATTTTCTCCTCGAAGTTTCGGAAAATTGTCCGTTTCTGGAAAATTTATTGGCCTTTAAGATTATTAAAAGTGAGGCGAGAAATCTTGGGCGCAAAGTCGTTTTCGCGGCGAAAAGCTCTGACGCGGCTAGTTTGGTTAAAACGCTTAACGATGACGCCGAGAGCTTTGGCTTCGTCAGGGGTTTTGATGTTGGCAGCGCGCCCCCCTTTGAAAAGGTCCTCACGACTACCCGGATTAATGTTCCCCTTAGCCTCCTCTCCTTCCTTAAATCCAAACTTTCTCTGGGTAAAGATCTTGGCTTTATCGTCGCCGTGGTCGCTGGGCTGTTACTCTTCGCCTTTTATTTACTTTTTTATTATCTTCCGAAAGCGACCATCACTTTAACCGTAGAAGCTGAATCTTTGGTTGAGAGTATTGATGTCATAGCCTCCCCTTCCGCGCAAAGGATTGATAGCATCGCTCGCGTCATTCCCGCTGCTTTGATATCTTCTACCTCTAAGAAAAGTGCGAATGCTACCTCCAGTGGTATCAAGGAAGTGGGGGATAAGGCTTCTGGAGAGGTGACCGTCTACAACAAGACAGGAAGCAGTAGAACTTTTCCGGCGAAAACGGTTCTGACTAAAGGTAGAACGCAAGGGAACGATTTGAATTATTTATTGAGTAATGATGTCGTCGTGCCGGCGCAAATCTCCGGTATTTCCGGCGTGGCCACAACCTCGGCCGTCGCAGAAAAGATCGGTGATGAGTACAACATACCGGCCAACAATACTCTCACCGTTTCCGGTAATTCCACCAGCTCATTTATTGGAGAGAACACTAAAACCTTTGGCGGAGGTTCACGTCGTTCGATTACCGTCGTGACCGATGACGATCAGAAGAAGCTACTTTCTTCTGTCAAAAACGAGTTGGAGGCGGAATTGGCTTCGCAGCTGAGAACAAAATTGGTTTCTGATCAGAAGATGGATGAGGGTTCTCTGAATTTCACAATCACTTCTAAAACTTATGATAAGAATGTGGCCGAGGAGACGTCTTCTTTCAATTTGGTTCTCGAGGAAAAAGCTTCCGTGCTCGTCTACTCA
>Ga0209211_10011966_pt1 | contig 11002 bp, 10 predicted proteins | sample RifGroA2_FD_183992 | JGI IMG/M metagenome (GOLD analysis project Ga0209211, IMG submission 183992) | Groundwater microbial communities from Rifle, Colorado, USA - Groundwater A2 (SPAdes) (version 2) | ecosystem: Environmental > Aquatic > Deep subsurface > Groundwater | place: Rifle, Colorado...
GCCGGCGATAATCTATCAGGCGCTCTTTGTGGTCGCGTTGCTCCATTTCATCAAGGTCAAAATGATCCAGCACTGGTGTTTTCGCGACAACACGCGGATCATCCTGGATATGGCGGGGGTCAAATAAAACTTGTCAACAGTCTGAATATGTACTACATTGCCAAAATCGCCCAGGCAACCGGATTAACCGTCATCCTAGTCGGCTTCTTGAAGGATTTTCCGCGATTGATGAACCCGGGAATATTCGGGACAGGCGCGGTGATCTTCATGCTTGGATGGATCGTTGAGCGATTTATGCTCAAACGTCAGGGCCGATAACGTATGCGAACTATCCTTAAATTTGACACGGGTGCCGACGGGTTCCTGAAGATGATTTACGTCCTGGCCGTAATAGCGGGCATTGTGTTAATCGCGGGGGTTATCTTTATCAAGACCACTTTTTAAGAAAGCATCGCGCGTTAAAACACGTAAAGCATTAAATAAATGATAACACCGGTCACTGCAACATACATCCACACCGGTAAAAGCCACTTCGTAACGCGCACATGCCGCGCGAAATCTCCCCGCATCGCGAAATAAACGGCCCGCAGGGAAAACGGCACGATGATGACCGCCAGCGGCGTGTGCGTCAGAAGGATGAAAAAATAAATGTCCCGCATTGCTCCCTGCCCGTGGTAGCGCGTCACTCCCACTGTCGTTAAGTGATACGTCAGATAGGAAACCAGGAACAGGAACGAAGCAGTAAGCGCCGCGACCATAAACTTTTTATGGAGGGCGCTTTTTTTGTTACGGATGGCCAGCCAGCCGAAAAAAAGCAAAATGCCTGCCGTAAAATTCAGACAGGCGTTTAAGGTTGGTAAATGCAAAGTGAACATATTCGTCCCGCTTAAAATGTAACGTCAAGAATGATCAGAGCAAACAAAACAGGCAGATAAAGGACGGACGCCTTCAAAAGATTTCACTTTGCATTTACCGATCTGGTCAAGGTCAATCTCCGTCCTACCCACCACAGCGCGATGCCGGCGGCGAAAGCGCCACCCGCGTAGATCGCGCCGGATAGCCCGACCATCGCCGGAACCAGAGACACAAAAAGCAACATCCAGGAAAACGACAAGATATGCGCGAACATCCTCTTTCCATCAGGTTCAACGACCGGGAGCATTTTAAACCCGGCGCGTTTATAATCATCCTTTAATAACCAGGCGATCGAGTAAAAATGCGGGTGCTGCCATAAAAACAAAATCAAAAATAAAATACCGGCGGAGAAATTCAGGTGTCCCGTCGCGGCCGCCCACCCTCCCAAAGGCGGGATCGCGCCCGGGAACGCGCCGACGGTCGTATTCAACCAGCTGACCCTTTTCATCGGCGTGTAGACCATGATATACAAAAATGACGTGAGCAAACCCAGGAATGCCGTCAAAATATTGACCTTCACATACAGGATAAAGATCCCCGCCAACGTCAATATAATGCCAAAATTAAGCGCGTGCGCCGCCGGGATGATCCCCGCGGGGATAGGACGGTTGCGCGTGCGCAGCATCTTGGCATCGAACTCACGCTCCAGATACTGGTTAAGCGTGCTGGAACCACCGCAAGCCAACGTCACACCGATCAACAGCGCGATAAAACGCCCCACGTCATGAATACCCTGCCCACCGAGGAAGAATCCCAGCGCCGAGGTCACCAGGACAAGGCCGACGATCCGGGGTTTTGTCAGTTCTAAATACGCGGAAATGATAGTTTGTGTGTTCATGGTTTCAAGAAAATAGTGCTTTTGAATTTATTCCAGGATAACGGTGCCAAGCGCAAAATAAGCAAAACAACAACGCCCAGCGTTGCCGCTCCGGTCATAACGTGCGTACTGGTGATATGCGGTGATTTTTCCGAAAGCACGGTCAGAACACCCAGACAAAGTTGTCCGACCACAAGCGCGTTAAGCATCCAGATTGTCCTGACGATAGCCTTATCGGTAATCCGCTCACGCAACGCGACAGCATCCAGCAAAACAGCCGTTACTGCGATAAAAAGCGCTCCCACGCGGTGCACGCAATGAATAACGACTTGAGAAATATTGACCATGGGCAAATCGCGTTCAAAACGCCAGTCGTTGATATACGTCAGCATCGTATCATTAAACGGCGGGACCCAATATCCGCCCATCCTTGGAAAATCGGGGATCGCCAATCCCGACGCGGTATGGCGCATGAGCGCGCCTAAAATAAGCTGGATATAGATCAGCGCGCCTAAAACAACAGTTATCTTTATCAGGCCGCGGTGACCAATCGCTGGTTTAAATTCCCTGCGTTGCCGCTCAAGCGACAAACTATACGCGATGATAATCGTTATCACAAAAAATGTCTGCGCCAAAACAGCATGCGCGACCGAAACGGGCGTCGGGAGAAAAAATAAAACGGTCAGCCCCCCGAGGATCCCCTGAAACACGACCGCCGCCAAAGCGGCGATCCCCAAACGGCGCACCCACCTTCGTTTTTCCTTGATGCCCAGCCAAATCGTCAGACACAGGACCAAAGATCCGACAGTCGTGGCGACCATGCGGTGTCCATGTTCGTAGAAAATACCTCCCACCATCGGCGGGAACAACGTTCCGTAGGACAACGGCCAATCGGGAACAGCGAGTCCGGAACCGGTACTGGTGACCATCCCCCCGGCAAAAATAAGAAAGAGCGTGGAAAAACAGGTTAACTTGGAGAACCGCCGCAACCCTTTAGGTGAGGAAGATGCTGTCTGCCCGGTTGTATCAGGAACCCCAGAAATCATCGGTTCCTTCGTCCTGTTCGGCAGAGCTGGACTGTTCTTTCAGCCATTGATCAAATTCTTCCTGGGTATGGATGGTGAGATACCCTTTCATGCGGTAATGACCGAGTCCGCACAACTGCGCGCAGGCGATCTCGAACTTCCCGGTTTTGGTAGGTGTAAACCATGTCGGGATGCTCATCCCCGGGATGACATCCTGCTTGACGCGCATAACGGGCAAAGAAAACGAGTGCATGACATCCCGCGAGGACAAATAAATGACCGCCGGATGCCCGATCGGAAGATGCAGTTGATTGATTGTTGTGACATCATCTTTTCCGTTCGGATCTCCGGGATCCAGGCCAAGCGGATTAGCTTGTTTGTCAAAAAATTTTAAATCCGTCTTGCCAAAAATTCCGTCAAGGCCGGGATAATGAATATTCCAGGCGAACTGCTCAGCGACGACACGCACCTCAACGATATCTTTACGGTCGGGAAAGGCATTGACCTGCTTGGCCCAAAAGGGGATCGAAAAACCAACGAGCAAAATTGCCTCCGCGATAATAACACCAATTTCAATAGCGGAGGAGGCGTGGGATTCAACCCCTTGATAATTGGCCCTAATATTGTTTTTACGGCGAAACCGCCAGAGTACAACGACAAAATAGATCCCCCAGCCCAGAAACAAAACAAGCATCAGGACATGCACCAGGTAAATCATCATGTCTATCTCATGGCCGTGGGCGGAAGCAACGATCGGCAGATTCAACATTTTTGTTATGTCCATATCTCTTTCCCTGTAATCAATCCAAAAATAATTTCAATCTTTTTCGAATACCGAAAAAAAACTTGGCGAATAATGCCAGGACGAGCAAAACGATCCCCAGTAAGAATATCACGCCGTTACGCAAGCCAATGTTGACCGGATCAGACGATGCCCCTCCGAAACAAACGCTGCAGGCATAGGCCGAAGGCGTTCCAATAAAAAGAAAGTTAATCGCGAAGAAGAAAAATCTGCTCAAACGCATGACCGCTTCATTCCTTGATCTTTTTGATAAAAAGAACTTCATACACGGCCAAACCGCCGGCAACAAGAAAAGAAATTATCGCGGTTGTTAAATGCGCCCAGCCCTGCAGGAGCGCGTACTGATTGACCGCCCAATACCCGAACCCGATACTGCACAAAACCGCGGCGCTGATAAAAATAAGATGAAAATCCCTAAGAGACATAGGTCGCTCCTCCCGGCAGACTGAAGTACGAGGCGTAGATCAACAGCATCATGGACAAGAAAAAGAAAACTACAAAACCGAGGATCACATAGACCAGCTTCCTCTCGGAAATCAGGTGCATAAAAAAACACGCGATCAAGGAGCCTTTGATCAGCGCGATCGTGAGAGCGGCAATAATGGCCGCGGCCAGACCGAATTTCAAATAGCTGATGCCGACCGTAACCACCGTCAAAATCAGCAAGGCGGTAAATACGCCCCAATACTTTCGAATTTTCTGTTTGATGTCGTGCGTCCCTCTCATCATCCTTCTCCTACAGAAGATAAAGTACCGGAAACAGAAAGATCCAGACAAGGTCGACAAAATGCCAATAGATCCCTGCGATCTCAATACGGTTGGTAAACCGCTGCGGATCCGTCTGCCACATCTTGCTGCCTGGTCCCCAAAAATAGCTGTTAACGATGATCCCCCCGATGACGTGCAAGGCGTGCAGCGCGGTGAGCGTGAAATAGATCGCCAAAAATGTGTTCGTCTTGGGATACATGTGATGCTCGAACTTCGCGCCGTACTCAAACGATTTGACAACTAAAAATGTCAGCGCCAAAAGGATCGTTATGCCGAGGTTAAATTTGAACTTGCCGAATTTATTTTCTTTGAGCGCGGCCCAGGCAAAAACCATGCTCACGCTTGAGGCGATCAACACCACCGTATTAAACGCCCCCATCGGAACATTCAGGATAGACGAGCCCTGCGGCCAATGTGCCGCCCCGGTGCGTAACAAGACATAACTCGAAAATAACGCGCCAAAAAGCATGACTTCCGAGGAGAGAAACAGCCAAATCCCGAGCTTCGCGTTGTAAAGCCCGGTATCTTTACGTTCCTCGACAATGTACGGCATGAGTTCCATAAAAGATTACTCCCTATATTTAAACGCGTTCCTGATCCTGCGGCGTAAAATCCTTCGCCGCCCCCGGCACGCTGTATTCATAAGGCCCGCGATACACTTTTGGGACTTTGACAAAATTCCCGTGCCCCGGAGGCGTTGGCGTGGCCCATTCCAGGGTCGTTGCCTCCCAGGGATTGTCAGAAGCCACCTTCTTTCCCTTGAGCATGCTCCAAATAAGATTGAATATAAACGGCAATTGGAACAACCCCAGAAGCCAAGCGCATATCGAGCTCATTTCATTGAGCGGCAGTGTCGCCTGGGCGTGGGCATACTGTTGGCCTCCATCATACAACCGGCGCGAAACCCCGGCCAACCCCTGCACGAACATCGGCATGAAGATACAGTTCATCAAAAATAATGATGGCCAAAAATGGATATGCCCAAGGACCTCGCTCATTTTTCGCCCGGTAACCTTGGGGAACCAGTAATAAATGCCCGCAAAAAGAGCAAAAATTGTCCCTGGTGCGACAACATAGTGAAAATGCGCAATGACATAATATGTATCATGCAAATGGATATCCGGCGCGGCCAAACCCAACGGAAGCCCCGTCAAGCCCCCGATCCCGAACATCGGCAAAAAGGACAAGGCGAACAGCATCGGGATATTAAAACGGATCGACCCGCCCCAGAGCGAGAGGAAAAGACAAGTCAGAATAATAACTGAAGGGATCGAGATGATCATCGTCGTCGTCTGGAAGAACGCGCTGATGGCCGTCCCCATGCCCGTTAGATACATATGGTGCGCCCAGACGATAAACGACATAAACCCGAGAAAAATGACGGAATACACCATCGATTTATATCCCCACAAAGGCTTACGGATATTATTGGCGATGATCTCGGCGACAATACCCATGGCGGGCAAGATCAGCACGTACACTTCCGGATGACCCAAAAACCAGAAAAGATGCTGCCACAAAAGCACGCTCCCCCCTCCGCTTTCCGGCAAAGGTTCACCGCTGACCACCAATCCGCTGGGGAGAAAGAAACTCGTGTGAGCGACACGGTCCAAAAGCTGCATGACCCCGGCCGCTTCTAAAGGCGGGAACGCCAATAAAAGGAGAAACGCGGTGACAAGCTGCGCCCAGACGAAAAACGGCAGGCGCATAAACGTCATGCCTTCCGCGCGCAGTTGAAATACCGTGGCAATAAAATTGATGGCGCCAAGCAAGGAGGAGTTGATCAAAAAAACCATCCCAATAAGCCAGAAGGTTTGCCCAATGGGGGCGATGTCGGCCAACGGCGGATAGGCCGTCCAGCCGGAATTGGCCGCGCCGCCGGGAAGAAAAAAACTCGCCAGCATGACCACGCCGCCGATAAAGAACAACCAATAGCTGGTCATGTTCAATTTAGGGAACGCCATATCCGGCGCGCCGATCTGAAGCGGGACAAAATAATTTCCGAAAGCACCGAACACAAGAGGTACGACACCCAGAAAAACCATGATGGTACCGTGCATGGCGCCCAGTTCATTATAAAATTCCGGGAGCATGATACCGCCGGGCGCGCGGCTCTCCCCCAGGAACTTTCCTATCCAGGGGATGGGTTCCCCCGGATACGCCAGCTGCCAGCGCATGAGAAGCATCAAACAAAAACCAAATAGAAGGAAAAAAAGGCTGGTAATACCATACTGCAGTCCGATGATCTTGTGGTCCGTCGCAAAAATGTATTTGCGCCAGAAACTTAACCGGCGGGGATCTTCATGTGAATGGGACATGCAACTATTCCCCTGATGACGGTTTTGAGAAAGTAAAACTGATTTCTTTCGCTTCACCATCGGCCAAGGTTATGCTGGCTTTTTGCGTGCCAAGCTTTTCGTGCCAGGCCTCGATCTCGTAGGTCCCGGCCGGGAGATTATCGATGGTAAATTGACCGTCTTGTTTGGTTACGGAAAAGAACGGATGCGGCATGACTGAACCCCATGCCAGCATCCAGGGGTGGACATCGCATTTGAAGGCGAACATAAATTCCGGTTTATCGAACACTTTGGTCGTTTCGGTGCGAAATTTCGGCATGGCAAGATTGAATTCCGGATTGATCTTACTCATGGCATGGACGTTGTGGAGAGTCCCGTCCGGATTAAGAATCTTGACCGGCTGGCCCACCATGACCCCGAAAACGTGCGGCTCATAAAAGCATCCTTTTTGATCCAGCACCACCGGTTCCGCGGGGGCCGGATAGGCCTGGTCAGGCAAACCACTTTTGACGTGCACAAAAATATTCGCCATCGTGTTGCCTTCCCCCAAGACCAGGGTTTGGGGATACACAGCGCTGGTATGCTTCTCTATGCACAACGGATCCGCGTCCATCTTGATCTCTTTGAACTTCGGCGCCGCCCCTTCATATTTGACGACACCGGCAATTGTCGCGGCATAAACCGGTGAGATGAAAAATATCATTACTGCGGTGACCAGGATATCGGAAAGTATGTTTTTCATGGCGCCTCCTCCTTGCGAGATTATTAAAAACATTTTCTATTGTAATACCGTTTTAAAAAACCGGGTAAAAAATATTATCTTTCTCCGCATTGGTCATCTTGATCGATTTCGCGGACTTTTGGGAACAAAAAAATGGCAATCACCGGTGGCGTAACCCGCCACCAACAATTGCCGTTTTATTCTCGTCGAACCCTTGCAAGCGCCCGGTTCTCTCGTTTAATTCAACAGGCCGATTTCCTCGACTTCCCTGGCCTTGTGCCTTCGCGGGATGCCGGCGGGCGAGGGTTGCCGCACCTGGAATCCAGAGGTGTCCTCGCCATCACCTTCATCGGCCAAGCCCAGCAGGAGCGGCAGGTTGGTCACCGGCGCCACGTGGATGATGATCGGGACCAAGCCGTCGATTTTGATGTTCTCCAGAGGGATTGTCGGCATGGGCAACCGGATCCTGTCAGCGCCGTAATTGGTCTCCAGCTCCATGTTGCCGGGGTTCAAATCAATACCGCCTTTCGTGAACGTATCGCCTGTCATCGGGCTGGATACATTCAGAAATTCTTTGCTAACGTGAATACTACCAAAACCCGAAGAATTGCGTAAGAATGGTACTCGCTTTAATTGCGAAAGATCTTCTACGCCGGAGATTGTATCCTTAAAGGTAACAGATACGAAATAGTCCCCAGGCCTGGATGGCTCCCTCCAATTCTCTTCTCCACGATATGGATGCGACATATCAATAGCAAGAGTTCCAACAATGGAATACTCTTGATTAGTCCCCGGATCGGTAAATGTACGACCCGTGGGGAACTCAAAAAAGAGCCTTACCCAACCATCCCTCACAAGATCCAAGATGTTTTCTTTTTTTTCATCTAACCCTTGAAAGATTTTATTTTTCCAATCATCAAGTCTGTCGAATTCTTCCATCGACTTAAGAATACCTTCGCTTTTAATAAGCTTATCAGGCATCAAATACTCAAACACCCTTTCTTTAAATTCAGACCAAGTGGCAATTACCGGCGAGGAGGAGGAATCTAAAGCCTCCATCGCGGCTTTACGGACATCTTCATTGACACTGGTTGTTGCACCGGCGAGAGAATCCATGCCCCCTATTCTTTTCAAAGACCGAGCGACCGCCTTACGAACATCCAGGGATTGATTCTTTAATCTCAATGCCGAATCAAGGGCTTTCGTTATTTCTGGAATTTTAGGATCTGCGGGGTCCACGGATCCTAACGCATTGGCCGCGGCCTTACGCATCGCCTCATCACCACTTTCCAGCGTTTCAAGTAGTAACGAAATACTCACCGGCGAGGAGGCGGATTTGAACTCAAATCTATATCCATTAAGAGTCTTTAACCCGGCATCTGTGATAAGATTGCTTTCTTTAATGCCCTCCCAAAAATCAAACCACTCTTTGGATACAATGATTTCGATTCTTTTTTCACCTTCAAAAACTTTAAAAGTTAACGCCTTCATTGCTTCGGTTACCTTTGTTGAGTCTATCCAGTCTTCCTTGCTCAGAGACTTATAATCTTTGCCGTCCTTGCCCTGAAACATGCTAATCCAAGCCCGGCCGTCGGTGTCAGAACCAATGTTAAAAAGCAGATCATTTTTGCCTGTTCCAGATTTCAACTCTACGACATAAATATCATTGGTTAATTCCTGTTTTAAACGGTGCATACTCCACGAAGGCTTCGTCTCCTTTATATGACCGACCTCTGCGACAGGAACTCTTTTCTTTGAACCTTTTTCTGGGGATTTAACAGCAATTTTGATAACTTCATTTCGTTTCAAGTCATCAAACCCACTCCAAGAGAGCACATTTTGCTTTGTCGCCACCACCGGCGAGGAGGCAGCCAGAATTGTATCTTTTATGACTTTACGGATTCCTGTGTCAGAAATCTGCCTGGAGGTTAAAGCAAGTCCCGGCAATCCGGTCCCCAACAACTCTCTTAACAACCTGAAGTCGCCTCTTAAATCTTCTGCCGCCCCTTTACCATAGAGTCTTTCAAATCCTTTCTCCCCTCTGAAGAAATCAGCCACATGTCCCCCTAATGTGCCCACACCACCTGCACCATTAATGGTAAGTTCAGCCATCTCCAAGGCATCAACCCTCAACTCGTTTATTTCTTCCTTGGATGTATACTCCTGGTTATAGATGAGACCCATGATTACATCCCCGGGACGTGAAGGATCCATAAACAAATCTACCGCTTTTCTCTCCTTACTGGACGACAAAACAACAGGAATACGTCCCACTATCTCTCCCACAGCCCGCACATATTCCTCAATGAGGCCGTCTACCTCATTAGGGGCAACACCCAATCTTTGGGCAAGTTTCTCCAGATCCTTTTCTCCCGGCGAGGAGGCGGATTTCGACGCAAGAATCTCTTGCTTGAGCATCGCGATATCCTCCGGAGTGAAATGACCGCGGGCAGCTAAAAGGCTTCTTACAAGACTAAAATCCCCGGCGATCTCATCGGATGGCTCGTTTTCAATAATCCATTTATAAAATTCATTATCGATCCCGACTGCCTGTTCTCCTCCTTTTGCCGACACATCTTCACTCAATGAAAGCAAGGCTTGAAGGATTGAAATATGATAATCACCCTCCCCCCCGGCAATAAACGGGACAAGGTTTATTAAGTTAAACTGAATTTCTCGTTGCGCCTCCAGATCGTGTTCAACCACATACGTTCCGACCTCCAGAAATTCCTGGAGAGTTGCGTTAAAATCAAAATCTTCTTTCGAATTTTTGTTAATTTGACCGATCATGGCAAGATCGGTCATTTCACTCTTTAGTACCGGAGACAAGTTAAGTTTCGCTATTTTTGAGGAATATTCATTAAACATCGCTTTTCTGGCTGCATTAAGCGGCGAGGAGGCGGATTCTTCCGGCGATTCAGCCGGAGGCGCAACCTTGGGAAACGGCATTGTGTACGAGATGTTGCCGTTGAGGCTTGAAAGCCCGGCCGAAACGGTAAAGGGATGCACGCCTTCGGCAAATGTTTTCAAAAGTGCCGGGTTGGCCGCGGATGAAACGGGGATATGGGTTACGCTGACTCCGCCGGAGAAATACTTGCGCGGGATGATTTGCTGTGTGGCCGCGTCGTAATCTTCCTTGATAAAGTTATACACGCCCTTCTGGAACGCTTCGAGGTATTGATTGTATATCTTTTGGGTGGTTTCTTTGTCCTCTACCGTTAACCCGCCGGTCTTGGCCTTGTCCGCGTAAACCTGCCCCAATAAACTTTCCCGCAGATTCTGTTTGTACCAGGCGGCCAAAATCAGGGAATTGTAGATCTGTCGCAGTTTGGCAAAGGTCTTGCCTTCGTTGACTTCTTTTTCGATCTCCGGCAAGAGGACTTCCTTGATAATGGCCGAGGAAATCCCACTGGCAACATCTTTGGAAGCGGCCTCCGGATGCTCGGCGCTGTGGTGTTCCAGCGCCAGATAATCTTCCTCCATCATGACTTTCAGACGGCTGTCGATCACAAAGGCGTTGAGACCGTTGGCATAAACCACGGCCTTCTCCGGCAGGATCCAGATTTTGTTAAAGGTGTTCATCGGGATCTCGGTTGTCCCGAAGGTCTTCCGCGCTTTTTCATAGACGCGGTCCCAAAATTTCTTGCCCAGCTCATC
>Ga0209211_10011967_pt1 | contig 11002 bp, 11 predicted proteins | sample RifGroA2_FD_183992 | JGI IMG/M metagenome (GOLD analysis project Ga0209211, IMG submission 183992) | Groundwater microbial communities from Rifle, Colorado, USA - Groundwater A2 (SPAdes) (version 2) | ecosystem: Environmental > Aquatic > Deep subsurface > Groundwater | place: Rifle, Colorado...
GAGAAAGAACGCAAACTCTATGAACTCGTGTTGTCAGCGCAGGAAAAAGCGGTTGTACAAGCAAGAATGGGTATTGGTGCAAAAGGAATCAAAACCTTTGGCGACCTCCACAACCAGTGCGAGAAAGAGTTAGGAGCCTATGCAAAATATTTTGTCCATAGTTTGGGGCACGGAGTGGGTGTGCAGATTCATGAAGCTCCTGCGGTTTCAAAACGTTCGACCATCCCCTTGCAAAATGGTGTTGCTTTCACGATAGAACCGGGAGTATACCTTCCCGGAAAATTAGGAATACGGATCGAAGACACGTTAATCATGAAGAATAAGAAAGCATCGTTGCTGACCAAGATTTCTAAGAAGTTGATTGTGAAAAAATAGAGCACACAAAGAGAAGATAGGAGAAGAAAAGAAAAAGAAAGAAAACGTGAACTGTTCTAGCGTCGTTTTTTTCTTCGACCGCCTCGGTTCATTTTGACAGCAGAGACGTCTCCTTGCTTGTCAATGAAGTACAAGAATCCAGCTTTTCGCTTCACGCCGGTTCGAGCAATAACGGTTTGAGATTGTCGTCCGCCTTTGCGTCCTGCGCGGGCCATTTTTGCCATTGCGACATTGCCCTTCTTATCTAAAAAATAAAGAAAGCCAGATTTTCGCTTGACTCCCACTTTTGCTACTTTCGTTGCCATGGTCTACCCCCTCTTTTTGTTGATTATTTTTGGCTTGTATTAATTTTTGTTTTTTTATTGACTCTCTCGTTTTTCTTTGAGATCAAAAAGGAAAAGGGATGGTGCGACAGAAGGATGACCGATACGCCATCACCTCTTTTAACCCCCGCATTTCTCTTTCTACTCTCGACAATGGACGATCTCCTTAATAAAGGTTTTGTTTTTTTGTTGCCGTTACCGAGGGAAAAGATGAAAGGGAGTAAGAGAAAGAGAAAACAAGTGCCAACCAAAACAAAAATCAAACAAAAATCGTAAGTTTTATATACTCCCCGCACCAACAAAGGGATGGATGGCATCGCACGACGATATTCTCAATAAAGTGATGGCGCACTATACGGTTGATACCAGCACCATCGAAGAAGAAAATCGTATTCTCAAGGAAACTGTTGCCAATATGAAAGAGGAATTAAGCAAATTCCATCGCACACCGCTTCTTGTTGCTGAAGTCAAAGATATGATTGAAAAGAATGCGCTGCTCAAACTCAACAATGGAAATGAGTTTTTTGTTGAAGTTGCAAGTGCCTGTGAACCATTGTATCCCGGAGACACGGTCTTAGTGGAACAAAAAAGTTTGACTGTGGTCAAGAAAATTGATGCACAGCGCAAGTTTAATGTTGAAAAGTTTGTTATTGTTGAAAAACCCGAAGTTGCTTGGAGTGAAATTGGTGGACTCACCAAACAGGCAGAAGAGATTCGGGAAGTCATCGAGCTTCCGCTCAAGAAACCTGAGCTGTTTAAGAAAATTGGAATTCAACCTCCGAAGGGAATTCTCCTGTATGGGCCACCAGGGACAGGAAAGACCTTACTTGCAAAAGCAGTAGCAACAGCAACAAATTCCACGTTTATTGAAATTGTCGGTTCTGAATTGGTGCAGAAGTTTATTGGCGAAGGTTCTAAACTCGTGAAGGAGATCTTTGAACTTGCACGCAAAAAAGCACCCAGCATCATCTTTATTGATGAGATTGATGCGATTGCAGCAACACGGATTGAGATTGGAACATCAGGCGAACGGGAAGTGCAGCGAACCTTCATGCAGCTCCTTGCAGAGATTGATGGGTTTAAGCCATTAGGTAATGTTAAAATTGTCGGATGCACCAATAGAAGAGATATTTTGGATGTTGCGATTACTCGACCGGGAAGATTGGATCGGTTAATTAGGATTGATGCACCGAATGAAGAAGGAATTAAAGAGATTTTTAAAATTCACAGCAAGTATATGAAAATTGAGAAAGGAACAGAGATTGACAGACTCGTGAAACAGATGAAAGGATTTTCTGGAGCAGAGATTCGAGCTTCGTGTACTGAAGCAGGATATTTTGCGATTCGGGATAATCGAACAACTATAAAGCAAAAGGATTTCTTGAGGGCCATTGTTAAGGTAAAAGAAGAGATTAAAGAAGACGGGGAAGACTATTTGAATATGTTCGGATAGGTAGTTTAATCGGTTCTGAGATAGATTTATATCGTAATTCTAATCTCCCCATTGCCATGACACAAGACTTAGATGAGTTAGATGAACAACTGCAGCAGCTCTACAACCTCAAAGCACGAGGCATGAAGCTCGGGCTTGAGAATATGAAGAAGCTTCTTGCAGAGCTGGGAAATCCACACCAACGAAAAGGCATCACATTTATTCATGCGACAGGAACAAACGGCAAGGGTTCTGTTTGTGCTATGCTTTCTTCGATTTTGAAAACAGCAGGATATAAGGTAGGAATGTTCACCTCACCACACCTTATACGCGTGAATGAACGCATTAAGATTAATGACCAAGAAATTGATGACGCAATGCTCTGCAAGTATATCCAAAAAGTTCGTCCGTTTGTTGATGCAATAGGGAATACCTTCTTTGAAACCATCAATGCGATTGCATTTCAGTATTTTGCTGATCAAAAGGTTGATTACGCCATCATTGAAGTGGGCCTTGGGGGAACCTATGACTCTACGAATGTTATGGTGCCCAAGATTGCAGTGCTGACTGATATCGGACTGGACCACATGCATATTCTGGGAGATACGGTTGAGAAAATTACGCTTGAAAAATGCGGGATTATTAAGGAAAGGATTGATGTAGTGACGAGCAATGATCATGCGGTTCTTGAAATCATCAAAAAAACTTGCGAACAGAAACATGCACGACTGCATATCACAACAGCTTCGGCAATACCAACGAATTTGCGTGGTGAGTTTCAGAAAAGAAATGTTGCTATTGCTGAAAAGGTTGCTGCATTGCTGAGCATTCAAAAAAGCACCATAAAGCAGGGCCTTCTTGATGTCAACTGGCCAGGACGGATGCAAACCATAAACTATGAAAGCCATACCTTCTTGCTTGACTGCGCGCATAATCAGCCTGCGTTTGCTGAGTTAGCCAAGGAATTGCGAAAGATACCTCAAAAGAAGATTGTGATTGTAGGGATGAGTAAAGATAAAGATATCAAGACGTGCTTGGGGTATCTGGGAGATGAGAAACAAATTATTTTCACGAAAGCAAATATGGAACGAGGAGCAGAGCCTGAAGAACTTGTGCAGTATCAGAAGGGGGTAATCACAAGAAATCTTGAAGAAGCACTGGAGAAAGCCAGGGAGCTGGACAGCAATCACGAGCATCTGATTGTAGTGATGGGATCTATTTTTTTAGTCGGAGAATTCTTGGGAATAATTAAACAAGAGAAAAGTGTTCTGATTGGATATTAAAGTGAATTTGGAGATTTTGAAAGGTATAAAGAAAAGTGACAAAGCTCATCAGTTACTACCGTCTGGCTTGCGCCACGTGTGTTCACGTAATCACGGCTTTGTCAAGGAGCATGAAGGGATGGAGGTATTTAAGGCTTTCTCACTTTCTACGAAAATAGTCGGCTGTAAGGCGGGCTTCGTAAAGATGAAGACTTCTTTCTTTGGGGGAGGAATGTTTACTGCAATTGTAATTAAAAATAGAGAGATCACAGAAAAATATCGAACGTATTTTAATTTCTTATGGAAGATGATACCACCCCATAAAAATCCACACAACATTTAAATATACAGTGTATATACACTAGCAATATGACTACCGACATGATAACCATGAAACTCGAACACCAGTTTTTAGAAAAGGTAGATAAAGCAGTAAAGCATGAAGGATATCATAACCGAACAGAGTTTATTCGTACTGCTTTAAGAGAAAAATTAGATAAGATTCAATTCAACAAAGCAGTACTGGAAATTGCACATTTGAAAGGAAAAGCGAAGAAGAAGGTCTCAGCAGAAACATATGAGTTAACACGGGCAAAGGCATTCGAAGCATTGGAGCGAGAAAGTTAGATCAAATCTTCTGGTTTGAAATGCTCACAGATATCTGTTAATTTTCTAAAGTCGTTGTCTCGAGTGACGAGAATAAGTTGATGATCATGCGCAAGGATAGCATGAAGAACGTCACCGGGAGGAAGATTCCTTCTTTGTGCGATTTGTCGCGCTTTCTGTCTTTGCTCTGTTGTAGAAATAACCTTTTTAATAATAGCTTCAAATGGTTTCATCATTCCGTTGATTTCTTCCTGCGAATAATAACCTTCTAACTCGTTTATGAGGATATCAGTAATAATAAGTTTATGTTCTTTTGTTTTAATCATCGAGAATAGACGAAGAGCGAAATCGCCTAACGGCTCCTGATGATAACCTTTTCTATCTTCGTAGAGATCAATCCAGATGGAGGTGTCGATATAGAATTTTTCGGACATGATTACCACACTATCTCAAAATCTATACACACTCTGAATCTTCTTGGTGCATAGCTTCCGCACTTTACAGTGTTGAGAACGTTGAAAGAACAGCGAGCTTTCTTGCAAGCTGTCTCGATCTTTGCAATGCTTGCCTTTGGAAACTCGCCTTCTTGGACAAAGTCATAGAAATGAATAATCCCTTGATTTTTTACAGAGCTGAGTGCAGTATCCAGGAAATCGCTCGCATCGCGAGGAAGGGGCATGACCACGCGGTCAAAAGGCTGTTCGGTTTTCATCAGTTTGGGAACAACGGTTCTGACATCACCCTGCAACAGCTTGACATTTTTAATCTTGTTCAGCTTGATATTTTCAAGACCATACCGATGCCCCTCTTCGTTCAACTCAATCCCATAGATTTCCTTTGCAGGGCTGTTTTTAGCAAAAACACAAGGATACGGAGCACAGCCTGAGAACATGACCAAAATGCGTTCGCCGGGCTTGATCTGCTGGGCAATCCGCAGACGCTCGGTAGAAAGGCGCACCGAGAAGTACACCTTTTCAATATGGAGTTTGAGTCGTGTTTTTGACTCAGTATGTGTAGTTTCTTTGGTTTTCTCTCCTGCAAGGATCTTGACCTTTTGCAAACGGAGCTCGCCGTGATGGATGCCCACTTTTTTCACAACCGTTTTCACCTGCTTGTGCTGGGCAAGAACCGTTTCTGCAATAAGCTTTTCTTTTTTTACTAACTCTTGGGGGATTTCAAGAATAGCAATAGTTCCAACAATATCATAGGAGCCCTTGAAAAGATCCAGTTGTTTCTTGGTCAGCTTTTTCTTTTCTGCAAGTGCTTGTTTCAGGTTCATAAGAAATCTCCGAGTCCTTTCTGCTGGCGCTGGGTTTTTCCGCTTTCAAACCGTTTGAGCACTTCATTGACACGGTCTTCTGCAAAGTCGTGCTCCTCGCAGAGCAGTTCTCGAAGCACATCAGGCTGAGGAGGCTTCCAAGTCAACACATAGTCTTTTGTTGTGGAAATCTCTTTAAAGGTTTTGAAGACCTCTTCCCAGGGAATATCCCAATGCTCGCCCCACTTGACTTCTTTGAAGATCTTGTCGTAATCAGCCTTATGATCCTGCAACAGTTTGAGGGCTTTTTTAGGACCGATGCCGGGAACACCGCCAGGATCGTAATCAGTTCCGATGAGGATTGCAAGAACAATCAGCTGATCTTGATTCAGCTTCCAGGCGTCAAGATTTTCTTGGAGAACGAGCAGTTCTGGAGTTACTTTTTCATAAGCAAGTTTGCTGGGAAGTTTGCGTTTTTCTGAAACGGTAAGATTACGCACGAGACGTGGAACACCAAAAACAAGACAGTCGTAATCCTGGCTAATTTCTGCGTACGCATCCTTCTGCTGAACCATCATCGCGGCCTGCGCTTCTCCTTCTGAAGGTGCCTGGATAACAGGGAGGCCTAAGGCTTTGACGAGTTTCTTTGCTTCATCCACCATCTCAAAGGTTAAACGTGATGTTCTCGAGGCATATTTTTTCATGGCTCCGAGATCTTCCCGCTCTTTAGCGATTTCGTACGCTTTGACAGCTTCTTGTTTTCTTGCTTCGCGCTTTTCGCGCTCTTGTTTTTTGAGTGTGGGAGGTTTTCCATCAAAGACAAAGGCAAGCTTGATATTGCTGGACATGAGCTTGGTTGTCCGGTAAAAGAGACCGTTAAGATGAGAGGTAATGTTGCCATGTGAATCCATAAGCGGTGAGCCGTCCCGCATCCGGATTGTGCTGAGAAACTGGTAGAGCATATTGGAACTATCTACAACAAACGACTTGTTTTTGAGATCTTCAATTGTGATGTCTTGTTTGATGACGATATCGCGTAATTTTGTTCCCATACGTGCCCCTCTCGTCTTTAGAGCTGTTCTCTCAGAGCTGTTGAATGGTCATATTCTTGAATTCACTCTTTAATAAAAGTGATGCATTTTTAGTAAGATCTCCTGTGGTCAAGAAGAGAATAGGGAGTTTTCGGGATTGCGCCTGGATATAGATTGAACTGAGATCGCCATCATTGCAGCGCTTCTTGTTTTTTGCTTTGCAATAGTAAAGAAGATTGCCAACTGAGCTTGGAATCAGGATTTCAAAGTCAAATTCGCTGTTTTTTCTGATGAGTTTGAGGTTAAGCAGGGTGATGTTGTTCTTGCTGAAGTATTTCTTAATCTGCTTCAAGAATTCATCGTCATCTAATTTTGCTGTTGTTGTATCACCCTCTTGTTCTTCATTTTTTTCGACTCGTGCTTCCTCCGCTGGCAGTGCAGACTGTTTTTCTTTTGAAGTATCCTTCTCCTTTAAAACAGTTTGCTTTGATTCGGGCTTTTTGACGACGGCTTTCGGGTTTGTTTTTTCCTGCAATCGCTCAAAAATAGCACGCTTGGAACGCTCAAGGTCTTGGACAAGCTGTTCTCGTTCGGTTGCAGGTTGAATGGATGGTTGAATAATGGGCTGAGGGGTTTGTTGAACTTCAAGAGCAGATTCTTGGCGTTCTTGGGGATGTTCTTGGACAACCGGAGACGGTAGAGGAGCTATGGTTTCTTGCTGAGGAAGCACCTGCATGCGCATGAGTTTTTCCTTGATGAGCTGTTCAGCTTCTTCTTGAGAAAGCAAATACCATTTCCAAAACAGAAACTTTTGGTCTCCTGCTTCAACTTCCAAGGGTTTTGCAAAGTCTTTGATATTGCGCACCGAAACTCTGGTCAAGAGATCTTGTTCTCGGTCATAGAAGATGCGCTCTGCTTTTAAGCGCCGATACGTTGTCTGGTCTTTTTCGTTGATGTGATTGAGGAACGATTCCAGGCGTGCTTCTTGGCCGCGAATGTAATACAGAGGGGACCCCCCTATTTTGAGGTTGGAAACAGCCAGATTGCCGGATGAAACCAGTTCAGCAAGCATGGCAGAAGCAAACAAGACATTGGTCTTGACTTCCTTGTTGATCTGCGAAGGAAGAAGAGGGCCGCGCATTCTGACGAGCTGAAGAATTTTATCCCGGTTATCCATACGCTGGGAAGCGGTGGCTGGCTTTTAAAGTTTGTTGCACGCGAATAGGATCGTGCGTGGAGATTACGGCCGAATCCAGCTGATGCTGTAGTACGTCACATCGGATTCTTCATCCACAATACCAATGAGGAGGCGTTTCTTGGTGCTGTGTGCAACCCGATTCTTTGCACTGAAATCATGCCACGTCAACGTAGATCCTTCATGCACTGGATACACAATCCATTTAGCATGGTCTTCTCCAGGCTTGATGCCTCGGTCATAGACACGAAAGTCGGCACCGAACTTCAGGGCAGTTTTCACAATATAGCCGCGATTTCTGAGGTCTCTGAAAACACAGTACTTCACCCAAAATTGGGGTTCAAGCTTGACTGCTTTTTTGAGAAAGGCTTCTTCTGAAAAGGGTTTGCTCTTCCCATCAAGCACTTGAAGTTTTTCCTTTTGGATCAGATAGAATGCTTCAATCAGTGTGAGGGTGATTCTATTTTTTTCAAGCCAGCCAAAACAGCTTTTTTCTTGGAGCAGTCTCGCTGCTTCAGAATTTTCGATCATAATCCTTTCTTGAATAAAAGTTCCTTTAATGAGTTCACGGGGTCCTTTGCTTGGTTCTTTGTTTGACTCTTTACCCGCTTCTTCGTCAGATGCTGATGCAACAGACTGTTCTTCCTTTTCTTTAGTCATGGGTGCTCCGCAACCAACACTGCCGTAAGTACTCTCGTGCTCCACGTTTACAGGGAGGCTGCTTATTTGAAGGTCTTGAACAGTCCTCCTTTTTAAGGCTTTGGGTAAAGAAACTGAGGGTAACAATCGTATAAGCATTATCAAAATAATAAGTAAAACTAGTTCTACTGCATCACGAATCACGCGCCACGATGTGGCGCGTCTTAGCCCGGCACGCGTATCGCGTGCCGGAACAAGTCATGACTGGACCCGCGCCAGAGGCGCGGGGCGAGACCAGCCAAAGGCTGGCCAGAATGATGCAGTAAAATAGGTTATTTTTAGGAGACGTGAAGAAGATTTATCCACCTTAAAAATAAAACTAAAACAAAACAATAAAACGGACCCGATGGGATTTGAACCCACGATCTCCAGCTCTCTTCTCAGACTGAGTAGAAGGCTGGCGCCCTATCCAGGCTAGGCTACGGGTCCGTGTATAATAAACAAGAGTAAAACAAGCACGTTGGTTTATAAAAGTTTTCAGAAGAACAACGAAAATGACAAAAAAAGAGGGCGGAGTGGGACTTTCTCACTGGCGTTCGAAGGTATGCACGCTTTGAGCGCCAGTATTTGAACCCACAATGAGAGGGTTGCAGCCTCTTGCCTTAGCCGGATTTGGCGATCCGCCCAGAACGCTAGGAAGTCAGATGATATATAAAGTTAACGAGAACTAGATTCTTAACACGTGCAACGTATGATATTCAGGTACAACCGGCTGATCAAAACCAAGAAGTTGCAAATTCATTCAAGACGTATGCGAAACTGTTGTGGGGAATGGGAAAGGCAGTGTGAGATTTATGTTACTGAGTCCCATATAATTATGTTACTTGGTAACGATAAGTTCATATATTAAAGAATTCTCTACTCTTAAATTATGGTTACAAAGGAAGTCAGATGATATATAAAGTTAACGAGAACTAGATTCTTAACACGTGCAACGTATGATATTCAGGTACAACCGGCTGATCAAAACCAAGATAAACCAGACGTTCTTGTTGAAATCCATGCTCCTCAAAGATTGCCTTCCAACCTTCGGGCGTGTTAAAGTTAAAAGGAACATTCACTTTTTTGGCAGGATCAGGACTGAAGTGAATGACGCGGTTGTAAAAATGATCAAAAAAGATATTTGCCTGACGCTGTTCTTCAGGAGACAATGCTTTGAATCGACGTGCATTTTCTTGAGCATACGCATCCCCGTTTGGTTCTTGAACAGCCTTGTCAATACCAAACACTGATTCAATAACAACTATTTTTCCGCCTGGTTTTGTTCGTTGCTTTGCTTGCCCAAGCGTTTTCAATGGATCATCACTGTGATGCAAAACAGTTAAGAGCAAAGTAGTGTCATACTGTCGAGTATCAGGAACCGTTCCATTTGAATGAACGCGAACAAAACGCAGACCGGTTTCATCAATATGTGCATGTTGGTAAATATCAGCTAGCACAACATCAAGACCATCTCTTTGGGCAAGCCATTCGCCAACTCTGCCATCACCGCAACCCAAATCAAGAACAGAAGGGCCTTGAACATAAGGGGTTATTTGATGATAGATTCGGTTTGCTCTTTCCTGTAATGAATGAGGTGTATCTTGGGGAAGTATGTGTGCTCTTCTGAGGATGTCATGAGCTCGTGTCTCATAAATAGGAAGAGGAAATACATGAGCATGATCCAAAATTGAAGCAACCATTGCCTCTGCTTCAGCAGTTTCCGGCATGCGACCTTGTTCCTGCTTGCGAAGAAGCTGGAGCGTAACACCAAGGAGTGTAGAGATATACGCTTGTAATCGGCCTGAATCACGAACGATTTCCGAGATGCTTGGTTGATAATCAGTAAAGGGTGTTGGCTTCATGGGAGGGGTGGGATGTGTTTTAACATCGTTAACTATCCTGAAGAGGCGCTTCTATTTAAACTATACTTCCCCCCAGGGGGGAAAGATTTAAAAGGACAGAATCCCAAAGACCGGTGATGGAACTTGAACCACTCCGAAAACTGGGCCTTACTGAAGGTGAGATTAAAGTCTATCTTGCACTGATTCGTCTGGGAGAAACCACGTCTGGACCGGTGGTGGATGAGTCAGGCATATCGGTATCGAAAGTCTACGCTATTCTCGAACGGCTTGCAAAAAAGGGATTAGTAAGTCATATCGTCAAACAAAAAACCAAGCACTTCAAAGCTGCTGACCCCCAGCGATTATTGGTCTATCTGCAGGAAAAAGAAGCTGACCTGAAGCAGCAAGAAGACACACTCAAGAATATGATTGTGAGTTTGAAAGCTGAACATCAAACCGCAATAACAACCGAAACAGCACAGATTTACGAAGGGTTGAAAGGAATCCAAACAGCTCGTGAAAGAACTCTCCAGATTATGAAGAAAGGCGATGAAATCTGGATTATGGGGGTTGCAAAAAGTCCCTACGAGGGTATGATGACCCCTTATTTTAGAGATTATCACAGACGAAGATATGAAAAAGGAATCTTTTGCAGATATCTGTACAACGCATACGCAAAAGATCCGTATGGAAAAGCATCGGCATCCTATCCGCTCAGCAAAGTGAGATATATGCCTAAGGGTTTGATTACCCATGCATGGCTGGAGATCTATGCAGATACGGTAACGATCGGCATCAACAAAGGACGATCATTTTCTGTTGTAATCCAAAACCAAGAAGTTGCAAATTCATTCAAGACGTATGCGAAACTGTTGTGGGGAATGGGGAAGGTTGTGTGAGATTTATGTTACTGAGTCCCATATAATTATGTTACTTGGTAACGATAAGTTCATATATTAAAGAATTCTCTACTCTTAAATTATGGTTACAAAAACACC
>Ga0209211_10011968_pt1 | contig 11001 bp, 12 predicted proteins | sample RifGroA2_FD_183992 | JGI IMG/M metagenome (GOLD analysis project Ga0209211, IMG submission 183992) | Groundwater microbial communities from Rifle, Colorado, USA - Groundwater A2 (SPAdes) (version 2) | ecosystem: Environmental > Aquatic > Deep subsurface > Groundwater | place: Rifle, Colorado...
GGCATACGCCCCAAAACGCCGGGGATTTAATGAAATAGTATCAAATTGGCAAGCGTTGGTCGTTCAGTTGGTTCGCAAGAATGTGTGCAATGTATGAATCTTGGCGAATTTCAACAGCCTGCTAGCGGTGACGGACTTGGTATAGATGGATTAAGCAAGTTGATGCTTTTATTTGATAAGAGCGATGTGTTGGTAGGCGTGATTATGACGTTACCGAAAAATCCTCGAGATGTATATGGGAAGCTTTCTGGAAAATACACAACTGTCGAGAGTCACATTGATGAATTTATGAACAAAGGGTCTGCAAGGCTTGAGAAGAGAGATTCCTGGGTGGAGATCGAGGCTCCACATCTCTCCTTTACGATGGACGTTTTATACATGACGAAGAAACTTAAGTCCGATTTTGAGCGGCAAAGTGCTGAGGCGGAAACTCGTAAGCAACAGGGTATGACCGACAAGCTGTGAGCCAGATCAAGCCGATGCTTGTTTCTTAGCGCAATTCGCAGCATAACGAAAAGGAGAAAGAAAAATGGGTGAAGCTGCATTCCGTGCCATAGATTTTGGACTCTTTGCACTGATGTCCGTAATTAATCCACCCCACGAGGCAACTAAGACCGTGGAAGAAAAACCAGCAATTGTGCAGCAAGTCGGAGCACCGGAACAGCAAGCCGTTCCAGCCTATCTTGTAGCATCTTCGGTCGCTACAACCAAAGCGCAGTAATTCAGCATGGGCCAACATTAACGGGGTTATCACGGATGTCGCGGCCCTCCCGCAGTGTAACGAGAATGGTATGCAAATCAGCCCGCCCGGTGTGCTGTCACATGCTCATGTTCGACGACAATAAAAAAATCGCTTTGGGAATTTTCCGCTCTCTGTAAATTGTGTGAATAGCTGATTGCGGAGGGCAAGCTTCAAAACTTTCCGTAAAAAGTCCCTTATACGGAGAGTTCACACTATGCCCCCTTGCAGCAATGCGGTTTTGCAGTTCCCTGTGAGGAATGCGCCAAACACCCTAAACCGGAAAGTTCCGCTGCGCCTCAAGAATGCGGACTACCGCAGCCGCGAATACCTCACCGAACAGGAAGTTGATCAGCTCATCGATGCGGCCGGTAGAGTAGGGCGGCACTGCCACCGCGATGCGACTTTAATCCTGCTGTCCTATCGTCACGGCCTGCGTGTCACCGAACTGGTCAGTCTGCGCTGGGAGCAGGTCGATCTCAAGCAAGGTCTGATGCACGTCAATCGCCTCAAACATGGCAATCCCAGCGTCCATCCAGTGCGCGGCCCGGAGCTGCGTGCACTGCGCCGCCTGCAGCGCGACTATCCCATGATGCCCTATGTGTTCAGCAGCGAGCGCAAGGCGCCGCTTACCGATGATGCCATCCGCAAGATCGTCGGCCGGGCAGGGAAGGAGGCCAAGCTGCCATTCAGCGTCCACCCGCATATGCTGCGCCATGCCTGCGGCTACAAGCTGGCACAGGCCGGACAGGACACCCGTGCTATCCAGCACTACCTGGGACACAAGAACATCCAACACACTGTCCGTTACACCCAGCTATCGCCGGATCGGTTCAAAGACTTCTGGAAGGACTAAAGGGAGATGCGCATACAAGACGAAGAGATTCTCAAGCGGCTGGAAGGTCTGTTTCCGATACGCGCCAGGCTGGTGACACGGCATAGCGGAGACAAAGGCCGATTCGAACTGACGGATCGGGAAGATCGAGAGGTCGATATCGATGGTGTCTCGCCATTGCGTATTATCGTGGTGCTCAGGCGCAACAACTATCCGGAGGCGTTCGAGGAGACCAATGCTTTTGATGGTGAGCTTGTGTTCAGCAAACCTGCTGTGCGTCCTGCCAAGACAAACAAGCGTTCACCGAACCCGATGGACGATCATCCCATCGTCCGTAACTTCTTTTGATGGTCTCTGAAAGCATGACAGGACAACAGGCACACTGCGTCCGTAATGGAAATAAACCACTTCACCGAATACAATCCAAATATGGCAACCCACATCACAAAATCACGCGTCCTGTCAGGACTCAGATGCCCCAAGCGGCTCTGGCTGCAGACCTGCCAGCCGGAGCTGGCCAAGCCGTCAGCCACCTCGCAACTGACCATCGCCAACGGTATCGAGGTGGGCAGTATGGCCCGACTCAATTATCCGAGCGGGATACTGATCGAACACGTCGTACAGCCTGATTTGGCGGTGGCAGAGACCACGCAACTGATGACCCGCATTCCACCCGTGCCATTATTCGAGGCCGCCTTCGTTCATGCCGGCGCACTGGTGCGCACCGATATTCTCGTGCCGGTTGATGATGGCTGGCGCATGATTGAAGTTAAGTCCGCAGGCAGCGTCAAAGACCATCACCTGATCGACTGTGCGGTGCAGTTGTGGGTGTTGGAAGGCGCGGACGTAAAGGTCCAGCAGGTCAGCGCCGCGCATGTCGATACCGGCTTTGTATATGCGGGTGATGGCAACTATGACCAATTGCTTCTTGAAGAGGAGGTCACCGAGCAGGTCAGGGCGCTGTTGCCCGACGTGCCGACTTGGCTGGCGTCTCATCGTGACATCCTGGCCAACTCCATGCCCTGTGTTCGGATGGGATCACAGTGCAAGCCGGATTGCCAGTTCAAGAAGCATTGCGAGCAGGAGCTGACGGAATACCCAGTGTCTATTCTGCCCCATGGCCGGAAACTCATCACCGATCTGCAGGAGGCAGGAATAGAGGACGTGCGTGACGTCCCGGATGGCATGCTCACCCATGAAAAACACATCAGGGTTTGGCAGGCAACACGCACCAGCCAGTCGTTCATCTCGGATGAGCTGCGGAGCGAATTAGCCAAGCTGCCGTATCCGAGGTTCTATCTGGATTTTGAGACCATCAACTTTGTCATTCCTAGATGGGCTGGCACACGTCCGCACCAGCAACTTCCGTTTCAGTGGTCATGCCACATAGAGCGGCAGGGTGGGGGACTGGAACATCGCGAGTTCCTGGACACCAGCGGCGCCGCGCCGATGCGTCCATTCGCAGAGAACCTGATTGCTGCGGTTGAGGAGGATGGGCCGATCATCGTGTACGGCACTTTCGAGAGTGCCGTGATCAATGACCTCATCGGCTTATACCCCGATCTGGAAAGCCCGCTGAACAATATTATCGATCGATTGGTGAATCTGCTGCCGTGGCTGCAGAACTATTACTACCATCCTGCCATGAAAGGCTCATGGTCGATCAAGGCGGTGCTTCCGACTGTTGCGCCGCACCTCGACTATTCACAACTGGAAGGTGTGCAGAACGGCACGCTGGCGCAGCTTGCCTACATGGATATCATCAACCTAGAAACTGATGTGGCTGTGCGCGAGCAGAAAATACGCAACCTGCTCAAATACTGTGAACTGGATACGCAGGCGATGGTGGAGGTGGTTAGATTCTTCGTTGGGAGCTCCACCCCCCCACTTATTTTGAGTATCAAAAACAAGTGCTTTGTGACATATGATGTCTAGATTGTAAAAGCTTAGCGGACTTTTCGTCGTACCAGAATTTTTTGTAAAAAATAATTCAAATAACGCCCGAAAACGCTGTTTTTCAAAATTGAAAAGTGATTTTGTCATGGCAAAATGCTTTTCATGAATCGCATTGAATCCTTTAGAACGACAATGAACAGCAACTTTGCAATAGTTCAAATGTTGCTTTTGCTGCTTCCTCCTCCAGCCATCAATCTGTTGGTTTTATGGCTCAGAAAAATTCAGAGCCTCAGTGTTAAATCTTCGTGTCTTTGGAAGAGTCATGTTGTTTCAAAAAAAGTGATTCTGCCGAATGCTTTGGGTTTTGGGGTGGCAATATTTGGACTTTTGGTGGGAGTTGCTGTCGATTGGATTTCAGGTAATCCAATTACCCAACAATCATTCGATTGGGGAATCTGGTCTTGTCTATTGGCCAATTTGATCATAATCCTGTGGATTTATGCGCGCCGCCTTTGGTCGTTGCCAAGTTCACTCGTTCGGAAATTAACACGTTCCATAAAATCGGAACGCTTTGAACGCATCGCCCCCATTTTTTCGCTCTTCACTTCTGCACCAGTCAAACCAGAACATCGCCCCCCGATCCGCGTCTTCAACTCATCCAATTAAGTTTTGGCGCGTCTGCGCGTCCATTTCCGCCTTCTGGGTGTTTACCTGGACTGCGTAATAGATCGATATTTCCAAAAAATATTCAAGGGGTAAGAAAATGCTACAAACTATTCAACGGCTTCCATCTGTTAAAGTCGAATCGGGCCTTTCACGTTCAACAATTTATCTTCGTATTTCCCAAGGCTTATGGACTAAGCCTGTTAGCCTTGGCCCTCGTGCCGTTGGTTGGCCATCGGGTGACGTGGCGGCAATCAATGCGGCGCGCATTGCCGGAAAGTCTGACGAAGAAATCCGCGCCCTGGTGGTGAAGCTGGAAGCCGCCCGCAAAGCTGCGGCTTGAGGAGGTTGCCATGACTGAGCTGACAGTTTCCGAGGCCGAACCGGATGAAGCCGGTAAAGGCGGCGAAGGCGGTGTTTTGATGACGACGAATGCAGAATTTGTTGCTGCGGTGTTTCCGCAGTTCCCCGAGGGCGCGTTTGCTGCTGTTTGTTCCAAGGCGGGCGATCCCGGCGTGGGTGGATGGGTGGCAAGCCGTGCCGATTCAGCAATCGAAAATCTTTCCGTCGGGAATAACAATTTCGTCGGTTGTTCGAGTTTCTATCCCGGCGAGGATGGTTCGTTCAAGGCGCGCAAGGCGCAGTTTGCCGCCTGTCATTTTTTGATGCTCGACGATCTGGGCACCAAGGTTCCTATGGAGCGACTAGCCGATTTTGAGTTGTCCTGGCTGATCGAGACCAGCCCCGGCAATCATCAGGGAGGAATCATTCTCACTGATCCGATTACCGATGGTGATGTGGCCGTGCGGTTGCTCAGTGCGGTGATCGGTGCTGGGTTGTGCGATGAGGGCGCGACCGGGCCATTAAGCCGCTGGGCACGCCTTCCGGTCGCGATCAATGGCAAGCCAAAATATGTTGACGATACTGGCGCACCGTTTCACTGCCGCCTGGTCGAATATCGCCCCGACAAGCGCTACACGCCGCAAGAGATTGTGGATGGGCTGCAATTGGAATTGGCACCGGCTGGGCGACCTAAAAAGGAAGCCAAGTCATCTGCGGACAATCCACGCAGTATGGGCAACGAAGCGGGCGAGGTGCTGACGCCGAAGGCTGCGGAGAATCCGGTGGTGAGCGCGCTCAAGGCGCGCAGGCTTTACAAAACCCCTCTGGGTTCCGGCAAGCACGATGTCAGTTGCCCGTGGGCGCAGGAGCATACCGACGGGCTGGACACTGGCGCAGCGTATTTTGAACCGGACGAGCTGTATCCCTTGGGCGGATTTTGCTGCCAGCACTCGCACCGCGAGAAGTTTCACATCCGGCAGTTGTTGGAATTTCTGGGCGTGCGCAACGCCGAGGCGCGGCACAAGCCGGTGATCCGTGTGGTCGCCGGTGATCTGCATCGCGTGGTGGATGCGGCTGAAAAAGAGCTGGCGAATCGCGGCAGGCATTACCAGTCCGGTGGTTTGATTGTGTCGGTTTCGACTGATCCGACATCGGGTGACCCTTGCATCGTGCCAACCAGTGCGCCTGCGCTCACGCGGGAGTTATCGGTCGCGGCAAGTTGGGAACAATACGATGGGCACGTAAAAGATTGGGTGCGCTGTGATCCACCGACGAAGCACACTGCCATTCTTTACGACTCGCAGAGTTTTCGTCACTTGCCGCCACTGGCAGGTGTGGTGAGACAACCGTATTTTCGTGAATCGGATGGCGTGCTGATTACTCGCGCCGGATATGACAAGACATCGCAGCGCTTCGGCGTTTTCGACTCCCGTGAATTTGTCATACCTGAACCGACACCCGAGGCGGCACGGGCGGCGCTGATCCTGCTGGAAGAACTGCTCAACGAATTTCGCTTCGTCACTGCCACCGATAAGGCCGCCGCACTATCGGCAATCTTCACCGCCGTAGTGCGCCCGACGCTGGCGTATGCGCCCGGCTTTCACGCGAAAGCGCCAGTTTTCGGCAGCGGTAAAACTTATCTGTGCGAGCTGATCGGCGCGTTTGCCGGGCCTGCCGGAAATGCCAAGGTGAGTTATCCGACCACGTCGGAAGAGGCGACCAAGGTGATTCTTTCTCTGCTGCTGACTAGCCCGGCGGTGATTGAGTTTGACGATATGGACACTGACTGGATACCGCATGGCACGATTAAGCGGATGCTGACTGCCGAGCAGATAACTGACCGGATTCTGGGAGTGAGCAAGACAGCTACGGTCAGTACGCGCACCCTGTTTCTCGGCTCTGGAAATAACGTCGGCCCGGTGCGCGATCTGCTACGGCGTGTTCTGACGATACACATTGATCCTCGCTGCGCGACACCGGCCACGATGACTTACAAAAACTATCCGGTCGATAAGGTACGCAAGCAGCGCGGGCTTTATGTGGCTGCGGTGCTGACTATCATCCTGGCATGGCGCAAGGCCGGTTCGCCGCGCGCTGATGTGGAAAGCATCGTTACTTTCGGTGGTACATGGTCGGACTACTGTCGTCATTCGTTGATGTGGCTTGGACATCCTGACCCTGCAACGGCGCTGCTAGAACAAGTCAAACACGACCCCGACGGGGATACGCTCGCAGGGCTGATGACTGAATGGTATGCGGCGTTTGGCTCGATACCTACCACGGTGCGCAAGGCGGTTGATCGGGCTGAACTGGCGTATCCAAACCTTCTCGATGCGATGCGTGAATTTCCGGTAGAAGAAAAGGGTGCAATTAACCGCTCGAAGCTAGGCTGGTTGCTGAAAAAGAACACGAACCGGATTGTCGGCGGCTTTGAGTTCCAGCAATCGGCAGCGGACGGTCGTATTGCGTGGCGTGTGGTTGCAGTGAATTCACCTCCTTTAACGCCTTTGCCGCCTTTAGCCCGGCCAGTTGCTAAAACTGTCACGCACACATCTAAGGTTGAGGTGGAGATATGAGTGCAGTAGAAATCATCGAACAGGCAACTCTTGAGGGTGTGATTCTCGCGCTATCCCCTACGGGCACCATCACTGCGACCGGCGACCAGTCGGTAGTTGATAAGTGGCTGCCGACCATCCGCGCCAACAAGCCAAGCATTCTGTGCGAATTGCACCGCGAACGCAGACGCAAAAAGGTGCTGAAGATGCTGGAAGCTGCGCCCAGTACATATTATGCCGTACATGTTGCGGACGCATCAGTTGATCCGGTCATTGTCGTAGTCTGTATTCGTGAGATCGCTACCTTCGAGTTGGAAATCCCACACAAGTATTACAACGGTATTGTGCTGTTGGAACTCATTGAAAAACATTCTGGAGAAAAGCATGCAAGCACTTAAAAACGACTATGTTGTAATTTCCTTTTTTGGTACCCAATATTATTGTTCATTATTTCAGACTACTATTTACGCAGCGTTGGTTTTTAGCTGGATAATCGCTACCATTCGCTGTGAAAGGGCAGCTTTCGAGGGTGGGTGATTTTGATGGAGTATCAAATAATGCAAAAGAGGCTATGTTCATGACCGGAAAGATTCACCTGCCATGAAACCGTTACGTATTTTTATCAGCAGCGTGCAGAAGGAGTTCTCCGCAGACCGTATCGCGCTGCGCGATTGGCTGCGCAACGATGCGTTGATGCACCGGTTTTTCGAGCCGTTTTTGTTTGAGGATGTGCCTGCGGCGGACCTTCGCGCCGATGAGGTTTATCTGGACGAGGTGACGGGGTGCGACATTTACGTCGGCTTGTTTGGTGATGAGTATGGCTATGAAGATGCCGAGGGTGTTTCGCCCACCGAACGGGAATTTGCCCATGCGACTGCGCACCACAAGACCCGTTTGATTTTCGTGAAGGGTGCTGACGATCATCGCCGCCACCCCAAGATGCAGGTGTTGATCGGGCGTGTAGGGAATGAGTTGATCCGCCGCCGTTATGCCAGTACATCGGAGCTGGTCGCCGGGCTGTATGCGGCATTGGTGCAATATCTGGAGGCGCATGAGCTGATTCGCAACGGGCCGTTTGATGCGGCACCGTGCCGCAATGCCACGCTGGCCGATTTGGATGAGGAGCGCATGGCTACTTTCCTGCGCCGCGCCCGGGGCTTTCCGCTGCCGGAGGAAGCCACGCCGGGCGAGTTGCTGACGCATCTCAATTTGCTTGATGATGGCCGTCCCACCAATGCCGCGATGCTGTTGTTCGGCAAACAGCCGCAACGGTTTCTGATTTCTTCCGAGGTGAAGTGCGCGCACTTCCACGGGCAGGAGGTGGCCAAGCCGATCCCGTCATATCAGGTTTACAAGGGGACGGTGTTCGATCTGGTGGATCAGGCGGTGGATTTCGTGATGTCCAAAATCAACCTTTGGGTGGGCACGCGCGAGTCTGGCGCTGCCGTGCCGGTGGAATACGAAATTCCCCGCGAGGTGGTGGCAGAAGCTATCGTCAATGCCGTGGCGCATCGCGATTACACCAGCAATGGCAGTGTGCAGGTGATGTTGTTCGCCGACCGGCTGGAGGTGTGGAACCCCGGCGCTTTGCCGCCTTCGCTGACGCTGGAAAAGTTGCGCCATCCCCATGGCTCTGTGCCGTTCAATCCGCAGTTGGCTGAGCCGCTTTACCTCACCAAGTACATCGAGCGCATGGGGACGGGCACGGGCGACATGATTCGCCGTTGCCGCGAAGTGGGACTGCCGGAGCCACAGTTCACGGTATCGGATGGGTTTGTAACGACGATCTGGCGCAAGGCTGGACAAGTCACCGGACAAGTCACCGGACAAGTCACCGGACAAGTCACCGGACAAGTCACCGGACAAGTCGATCCGTGGGTGATGCGTGTTGTTGAAGCGTGTTCAACTAAAGATTTGAAGAGCGCAGAAATTCAGGAGGTGGCGGGTATCCGACATCGTGAGACTTTTCAGCGCAACTATCTGGATAAGCTGCTGGAAGATGAGTTGTTGGAACGTACGATCCCGAATAAGCCCAATAGTCGCCTGCAAAAATATCGGCTGACTGAAAAAGGGCGGTTGTTATTGGGTGTGCTGAGAAAGGGAAACCCGTCATAAACCGGACAAAGCAGCACCATCGCAGGTTACGCGCTTTTCAAACTGACCACGTTGGATGCGCTAAGAATGGCTTCCAGTCTATCGCCCAGCTTGTTCCATGCTTCGCGCTTTTCATCGGCGTAGTCATCGAGCAAATACACCCGGTCAACTTTTGAGCCAATGACATGGTTCTGGCAAAGGTTGACCACCTCGCGGCTGACTTTTAATTTCTGCATCAGCGTTGCGCCGGTTCTGCGCAGGTCGTGCGGTGTCCATTCTTCATCGCCCACCACCAGGCTGTTATTTTCAACCCGGCATTGCAGCTTGCGGGTGCGGCTCTTGAATTTCACTTGCCGGTCGCCCACCTGCTTGCTGACGGTCTTTTCGCAGACGTGCCCTTCTTTGTAGCGCGCCGGGAATGCCCATTCGCTATCACCCGTTAGGGCGTGCAGTTGCTTGAATTGGCCCAGTGTGAAGTCGGATAGATAAACGAGCTGGTCGCATTTTCTGCCGCGTTCGCCTTTGGTATTCGCCGCCGGAATAAACCACGTTCGCTGCTCAAAGTTGACATGTTTCCATTCCGTCATCAGCAATTCACCGATGCGGCAAATAGTCCCCAGACATAACCACAAGGCAATCTGCGCTTCTTTTTTCAGCGGGCGTTCAGTGCCATATTTTTGCGGTGCGTCCGCGTAATCTTGCGCCGTGATAGCGAATATCGTTTGCAGCTTGATGATTTCCGCGATGCTTAATTGCCGCTTGCGCTCTTTGGCGTAATCGTTCGGGACGAGTTGCTTAATGTCCACCAGTTCGGCGGGGTTGCCGTCGATGAGTAGCGCGCGCCATGGTTTGCGCTTTTCCGCCCAGCGCAACATCTGCCCGATGTCCTTCGATAGCTCGACCGCCGTGGCTGTCTTGCCTGCTGCGATGATTGCCCGGTAAACATCCCGCAAGTGATTCTCGGTTAAATGCCGCACTTCGATATTGCCTAGCACCGGGATGGCGTGCTTGCCAAGTGACTGGGTAATGTATTTGTTGCCGTCGCTGCGATTCACGCCATCTTTAATCCATACCTTGTAGAGATCATTGAAGGTGAGGGCTTCGGTGCGCTTTTGCTCGTCGGCACGGATGGTTTCGTCAACACCGGCCTGCGCTTCAATTCTGGCCGCGACCTTGTTGGCGCGTGGATCAATGCCCGCTTTGACCAAGTCACGCGCTTTATCGCGCTCCTCGCGAATTGCCGCCATGTCCCTGGTCGGGTATGTGCCGCAATAATGCCAAGTCACTTTGCCCTGCCACTTGAAAGCGCAGCGAAACACAATAGACACATTCTCGGAATTAACACGGACCTCGCCAGACAGCCCGCCGCCATCATTCAACGTGTCGCCTTTCCATTCCGCCTTGACCGCATCCAGCTCTTTAATTGTCCACTTGCCGCCCTTTTTGCCCTTCGGATACCTTGTCATATCAAACCCCCGTCGAATTCTCATGGGTAAACCGGAAAGCGGCTGTTATAGAATCTAGTCGCACCGTATTGGACGAACTATACGCCCAATAATAATAGATAACAATTAGATTTAATTGGATATTTGCTGTCCGGCATTGTCCGAAGTTGTCCGGTAGTGTTTTAGGGGGATAGTGTTATTTAACTTGCTACGAACCAAGGGGTAGGGCGTTCGAATCGCTCCGGGCGCACCATGAATTCAATGGGTTAGGTCAGAAATGACTTAACCCATTTTTCTTTGCGTGGGGGGGCTTTTGTTCCCAAGCTCTCCCGCCGAATCATGGCAAGGCTGCGATTTACCCGACTGCCTTCATCCGTAATGCGGTTTAACGCCGCCACCAGCTCATCAATCTGTACTACCGAGTAATGAACG
>Ga0209211_10011969_pt1 | contig 11001 bp, 9 predicted proteins | sample RifGroA2_FD_183992 | JGI IMG/M metagenome (GOLD analysis project Ga0209211, IMG submission 183992) | Groundwater microbial communities from Rifle, Colorado, USA - Groundwater A2 (SPAdes) (version 2) | ecosystem: Environmental > Aquatic > Deep subsurface > Groundwater | place: Rifle, Colorado...
GATATGAATATAAATTGAAGATTCTTTCATAGTAAATCTTAATCATAATCATAAACTTAATCGTAAGCCTTCTCCGTGAGAATTAAGATTATGATTAAGAAAAAGATTAAGAATCAAAAAACTTTATTGTTTGTTAAAAATCATCGTACACCGCTTCATCATTTTGAAGAAGCGAGTAAGAAAATTCCTGTGAGTTCGGATCGCTTGTCATCGCCTTGATCTTTTTTTCTTTTGCTTCATCGATTAAAAACAAAACTCTTACGGTTTCGTTTTTCGGAAGCACGTGTTTTATTTGATCCGGTAAAATCAATTTACCGTTTTGATCAACTTGCACTTGATATTCGTAAGCTTTCATTAGTCTCCCTTTCTACTTTTGAATGCCCATTAGTTCCTTTGCTGTTTGCAAATTCGTTTCTGTAATAACTTCTCCGCTCAGTAATTTTGCCACCTCGCGGATGCGTTCTTCATTTTTTAATTTTTTAATTGAACTGACAACGCGGTCATCTGCAATATTTTTTTCAACAACAAAATGGGTATCGGCAAGAGCCGCAATTTGCGGTTGGTGTGTAATGGAAATGACTTGATGGAATGAGGCAAGATTTTTTAACGCATGCCCGACCTTTTGAGAAATTCTTCCGCTGATACCGGTATCGATTTCATCAAAAATAAGGAGCGGAAGCTTGTCGTTCTTGGCTAAAATGGATTTCAGCGCTAACATAATCCGCGAGACTTCTCCACCGGAAGCAACTTTGCTCAATGGTTTTGCGTCTTCTCCTAAATTCGTTGAAATGAAAAATTCAACCTCATCGTAGCCGCGTGGATTAAAACGAAATGGAACTCCGTTCTTTTGTGAATTTTGTTCATCCGCATTTTGTGAAATTCTAACTTCAAAGATCGATTGAGGAATCCCAAGTTCCTTTAATACTTCTTTTACTTCTTTTGAAATTTTTTTCGCCAACTCATTTCGCTTTTGCGACAATGTAGACGCATGTTTTACGAGCGTTTCTTTCTGTTGATGAATCCCCTTCTCCAATTTATCAATTTCATCTTCAAAAGATTCGGCAAGTTTTATTTCGCCAATAATCTTTTGGTAATGCGCTAACAATGCTTCTAATGTTCCGCCATATTTTTTCTTTAAGAGATTTATCGACTGAAATCGCGAACGAAGATCTTCAAGTTTTTGCGGCTCAAGTTCAATTTGGGCGTTATACTTGCGGACAACGTTTGTAATGTCATTAATTACTGTAATTACCGTCTGAAGCTCACCGGAAGTTTCGGCAAACGTTTTATCAATTTTAGCAAGAGCATTTATGTTTTGATGTACTGCAATTAGCGAATCGTAAATTGATTTTTCAGAATCATACAACTGTTGATAAACATTGGTTGTAAGTTCAAGAAGTTTTTCAGAATTTTCAAGAATGTGTAACTCAGCGGTTATGCTTTCGTCTTCGTTCGCAACGGGAGAAACAGTTTCTATTTCCTTCCGCTGGAATTCGTACAAATCTTTTTTTTCTCTTAAAAGATTTTCTTTTGAACGAAGTTCAGCTAAATCTTTTTGCAGAGAGTTAAATTTTTCATACTCTTTTTTATAATCCAGCAACGGTTGTTCAAGACTTCCGAACTCGTCAAGAAATTCGATGTGCGTTTCTGTTCGCAGTAACGATTGATGCTCATGTTGACCATGTAAATCAACCAAAAGATTGCCGACTTCCCTTATTACATTTAAAGCTACGGGGGTATCATTCAAAAAGCAGCGGTTCGAACCTTTAACGGAAAGTTCTCTACGGACGATCAGTTCATCACAATTATCAATTTCATTTTGTTCAAGTAACCGTTCGATTTTTTTATTGTTGTCAGTAGAAAATATTCCTTCAACAATCGCTTTCTCGGCTCCTTTGCGGATAACTTCATTTGAAGCCCGTTCACCGAGAAGCAAACTCATTGCATCAATTAAAATAGATTTACCGGCGCCGGTTTCCCCGGTAATAATGTTCAAACCTTTCTCAAATTCAATTGAAATTTGTTCGAGTAACGCGTAATCTTTTATGTATAATGTTTTGAGCATGAATGTCAGTTAGTTCTTAAACTATTCATTTATTAATCGAAGTTTAGCTAGCATAATTCCGGAAATAGTTTTTGCATCGTAAATCTCTCCGCTCTTAATTTTGTCGTCGATTTCATTTAAAGTGAATTCGTGAATCTCCATCCCCGATTCTCCTTCTTCACGGTTATGGTTTCCCGCCGTCAGTTCTTCGGCCAAATAAATATGGAGTATCTCCGTGCAAAAACCGGGAGTAGTTGCAATTACTCCAAGTTTAGAGATTTTCTTTGCGCGATAACCAGTTTCTTCTTCCAACTCACGAACCGCGCATGTCTGCGGATCTTCTCCTTTGTTTAATTTTCCGGCGGGAAGTTCGAGCAGATATTTTTGATGAGGATACCGGAATTGATTTACAAAAACGATTTTATATTCGTTCGTCAGGGCAACAACTACAGCGCCGCCATGATGTATTGCAGTTTCGCGAACTCCTTTATTTCCGCTGTTGTATTCAATCTCATCAACCTGAAGATCAAATACTTTTCCTTTAAATATAATTTCGCTTTTTGTTATCGTGAAATTCATTTTTTATTTCTCGTAATACGGAATTAATTCGCTACCAAGATATTTTAACAAGGCAGTGACCACGCCCAGATCATCAAGGTAACCAACGAGAGGTGCAATATCGGGAATAGCATCAATCGGTGAAATAAAATAAATTAACGCTGCCGCAACAATTGCTTTTCTGTGCCATGAAACGTATCTGTCTTTCATATAGCTGTACAAAGCCATGATATCTTTCGCGAAAGAAATCTTTTTACCGATGCGTTCAACCTTCACCCAGAGATTTTCATCGACATATTTTATATCATTTTTAATCTTGTCTTCATTATACATTTGATCTTCATCACCATAATGAATGTCGTGCCATTTTAATTTTTGCTCGTCCATAATTCGGCTCAGCTTTCTTTAAATTATTTTTTATGAGTTTCAAACCAATCTAATACCGTGTCCCACCAGAGTTTTGCATTTTGCGGTTTTGTTACCCAGTGCGATTCGTCGGGGAAATACAAAAACTTACTTTCAACTCCAAGCCGTTGCAAAGCAGTGAATAACTGAAATGCCTGCTCTTCGGAAAGTCGAAAATCGTTGGCGCTATGAATTACCAACATTGGAGTTTTACAATTCTGAATGAATCTGCTCGGCGAAAACTTTTCATACAATTTTCTGTTTTGGATAGGAGTTCCTTTGAATTCCCATTCATTAAACCACAACTCTTCGGTAGTTCCCCAGGCACTCTCGGCATTATACATTCCATCATGCGAAACCAAAGCGTTGAAACGATCTGTGTGTCCCGCAATCCAGTTGATCATGTAACCACCGTATGAAGCGCCTGCTGCAAAAGTATTTTTTGCATCGATGAATGAGAAATTTTTAATCGCATAGTCGTAAGCGTTCATCAAATCGACATAAGGCTTGCCGCCCCAATCGCCACTGATCTCGTCAACAAATTTTTGTCCGTATCCGGTACTTCCGCGGGGATTGGTTGCAACTACAACATAACCTTTAGATGCGAACATTTGCAAATTCCAGCGGTAATGAAAATCATCCGACCAATGCCCTTGCGGTCCACCGTGAACAAGAAAGATCATCGGATATTTTTTCTTTGCATCGAAAAAAGGAGGTTTTACTAAAATTGATTGAACCTTTGTTCCGTTTGCGCCTTTGCTCCAAAATGTTTCAAGCGGATTCATTTCAATTGAAGCCAACCTTTCCCGGTTTGTAAAGGTAATTTGTTTTAAATCTTTCCCTTCGGTTGAGATGGAAAAAATTTCATACGGAAGATTTGTTCTCTGCTGCTTGAAAAAAAGTTTCTTCCCGTCATTTGAAAGAAGAAGATTTGCGTTGTCTCCTTCTTTTTGTAGAATCGAAAGTTTGGAAGTTGCAACATCAATTTTGTACAGCGATGTGTAAACTTCGTTTTCTGCTAAAAAGTAAATTGACTTTGAATCGGTTGACCAAACAATTTCATTGGCGGAAAGATCAATGTTATTTGTTAAAATTTTTGCTGAACCGACGTGACGATCGTAGAGCATCAGCCTTGATTTATCAGCTTCAAATCCTGCACGCTCCATAGAAGTGTAAGCTATAAATTTCCCATCGGGCGAATAAACCGGCTGGCAATCATTACCTTTACTTTCGGAAATCTTTTTGAAAGGAGTCGGTTTATCTTTTTGAAAATCTTTTAATTTCAGGATAAAAATATCGTTGTTTGTACTTGTCGCAAGCACTTTGTCAAGATTAGAAGTAAAACTCACTTCCATTCCGTCCGGCGAAAAAGAATAATCGTTACTGCTGCCAAGAGCGATCGGCGGAACATCGCTTGCGCTGTTCAATGTTAGGTCAACAATTTCTTTGCTGTTAACATCAAGTAAAAATAGATGACTTCGTTTTTCGCCGCGCCATTCGTCCCAGTGGCGATACATTAATTCGGTGAAAATGCTTGCTTTTACTTTGCTCTCTTCTTTTGATTTGTTTTTCTCTTTGTTGCATTCGTCTGTTGTACAATCCGGATAAACAGAAGAGACAAACAACATCTTTTTTCCATCCTTTGACCAGACTGTTCCGGAAGCTCCGGTTGAAAGATTTGTGAGTTTCTGCTCCTTCGAACCATCAAGATTTGCCGTCCATATCTGGCTCTCAAAAACATAAGCAATTTTCTTTCCATCGGGAGAAAAAACCGGATTGGTCTCATTCTTTGCGCTATTTTTAAACGGACGAAGATTTTTACCGTCTGCATCCACAAGATAAATATCGGTATTCCCTTTATTCTCTTCTACAGAATAAGTGGTAACGGTATAGGCGATTGCAATTCCATCGGGAGAAACTACAACTTTCCCGATACGTTTCATCCCCCACAAGTCGTCAAATGTTATTGCGTGTTTTGGTTGTGCCATAAGTGTGGTTGAAAGAATTAATAAAATTAAAGACAAGGTTCTCATCAATACCTCTGATGTATTTTTTTAATAATCAAAGTTACAGATTTTGTAAATAAGTTTTGATGAAAAAATTAAGGGAAAAACCGAAAAAGTTTTTCCCTTTAAAAGAAATGCCGGAACTGTTTCCCCTTGCCGGACTAATAAATTAAGCGTGTCTGCTTTTTTTCTTCGAATAAATTATTGAAAGGGAGAGCAAAACAATCCCCAAAACAATAAATGAAACGATCTTATACAACCAGTCCGAACTTGTTATCCCGATAATAAAAACATAAACCACGGTTAGCAGTAACGTTGCCAAAGACATCCAGCGGTATTTTTCAATTTTTAGCAAAAGACTGAAGAGGTAATACAGAATTGATACTGCGATCCATGATAGGCTCACAAATCCGCTTGGAACGGTATTATAAAGCGCATAAGGAATTACAAACAGTGCGGTTAACAAGTAAGCGTTTCGCATCTGTTCGGTTTTTAATTCAAGCCGTTCTTTTTTCCAGTTCAATATTCTTGCGCTGATAAGAGCGACTAAACCAAAACTAATACTCACAAGATCAACTTTTCCGCCAAAAGCAAGGAATGCAAAAAATATCGCGAGGTAAATTCCAAAGTTTGCAACAATAATAAATTTCGATCTGAACCAAACCGCTGTTGAAACAACTACAATGCTTTGCCAGCAGAGCCAGATAAAATAATCGGGGATATTAAATTGTAATACAATTGCAACGCTCAAAGCGAGGTAGGCGGTCATTACGTAAAAAAAGGTTGAGAATTTGCTATGCCTTTTGGTCCAGAAAAAAGTTGAAAGAGCAATAAAAACAAGAAACGCCAGGAAATGAAAAAGAGAATTAAAATCGGAAACTTGAGTTAACGTTATCAGTAAAAATAGTCCATATCCCAACATTGTGTTTCCAATTGATGAAACAATTTCTTCGGTTGATTCGGGTGTTTCGATTTCTTTTAAAAATACTCCGAACGAAAAAATCACAACATACAAAAGAAGAAAAAGAAGATTGATCTCCGGCAGCGAACCAAGAGCAAGCGGTTTACCTGCAATAGGATTGTTTAAAAACCAGAGAAGATGAGTCAAGTAAGTAAGTACCGCCGAAAAAACAACCAGATTGAACCACTTATATTTAACCGCTATAACAACCGAAGCAATAGCGATCAACGTTTCATAAAGCAATATTATCACCGCGTTATCGCTAACTAAAGCGGTTGAAAGTCCAAGAGCAATGGTTATTCCCGTGATGTATATTGATTCCCGTTTCAGTGAGATGAAAAAGGAAAGAAGAACTACAAAAGAAAGCAGACCAACTTCTAACTCTAAATTCGAGATCGTTTGAAGCGTGCTGAAATAGTGCAATCGCAACGTGGTAAAATAAAGAAGCACCAAACTTCCGCCAAGAAAATAACCTGCGATAAATTCATAATTCTTTCTTAAGTAAATAGAGAAAGCTCCAATTGCGAAAGCTAAAATATATCCAAAGAGACTCGGGAGGAATGAAGGAAGATTTTCGTAGGGAAAGGTGAGCAAAAATCCGATCCCTATCGCTAAAACAATTATTCCGGTTTTTGCGAACCAAAATTGTCCGATGCGGTTTTCTAATTGTTCTTCTTCACTACTTTCGGAAATTTTCTCTTCAAACTCTGAAGCTACCGCTTCTTTAATAGAGGTTACTTCAGCATCAACTTGCGGTTCAAGATGAAGAGCGTTTTCCACTGCTATTAAACGCAAATCTACGCGTTTTAGAAAATCAACTATTTCCCCGTGTGATGATAACTCGGAAAGATTATTCATTACATCTCCTTAGAACTTATTACTTGCTAAAAAATTGAAATTTTTATGCTTCAAAAACAAGAAAGAAAAAGGAAGAGAATCAGAACAAACGGAGCTGAAGTAACTTCAGCTCCATCGAATCAAAACAATTTATAAGAACAACACAAAAACGAAAAGAATCACCATTTACTTATGACTGCTTCTCCGCTTGTTTCTTCTCTATCTGCTTTATATATAAATAGAGAGTAAACGACAGTAAACTGATAATAAGCACCGAAACCAACAAACCATAACGGCGGAAGAAATAATTATCAACGGCTTCTTTAGCTTCAACAATTGAAGCAGAAGTTACAGACAATCCTTTTCCGACAACAACATCTTTAAATTTTTGTTCGCTAAAAGAATGAACCATTGTTCGCGCTTCAAGCTTTGCCTGATGCGCATCGCGAAGTTTAAACTTTGTTTCCGAAATCTCCATCCCTTTTTGTTCAGCCTCGTAGATAAGTTTTAGTGCCAACTCTTCGGCTGTATCTAAGCTATCAATATAACTGCGCATTTTTTTTGCAACTAAATATCCTTTTGTTGATTTCGTTTCAGTATGACATTTACTGCAAACCGCATCTTTATCAACTCCCAGCATAGCTTTTGTTGCCGGCATTATTCCGTGATTGCTATGGCACGTTTCGCATTCGGGCAATTTTTCTTTATCGAATGCCTGTTTGTGCGGACTTGAAGAAAACAGATCAGCATTTAAAGCGTGGCAACTTCCGCAAACTTTAGAAATTGATTCAACTCCCGGAGGTGTAGCGCCATGATTTCCGTGGCAGCTATTACAAGCCGGAGCACCAACATCATGTTTCTCTAACAAAGCTTTTCCGTGAACACTTTTTGCGTATTTAGCATATTGGTCGGTTGGGATTTTGTAACCGGCCATATATTGCGCGTCGCTATGGCACTTTGAACATGTCTCAGGAATATTAAGGGCATATACTTGAGACTTTGTATCTTTTGTCGCGCGGATTCCATGACTGCCGTGGCAGCTTGCGCATTCAGCAGGTTTTGGATCTCCTTTTGCATTAAGCATTCCGTGAACACTCGTTCTATATTTTGCAACTTGATCAACTGCAAGAGAAGGATTGTAAGTCTGCATGAATTTTGCGTTGCTGTGGCATTTTCCGCAAGTGTTTGGAATGTTTAAAGGATAAACCGGGGAAGCAGGATTCTTAACTGAAACGATCCCGTGCGCGTTATGGCAAGTAATACACTGTACGATTTTTTCTTTTCCGTTTGTGGAAAGTTTTCCGTGAACGCTGGCTTTCAATAATTCTAATTGATTGGTCGCAAGATGCGAGCCATATTTTTGCATCATTTCTTTTTTGCCGTGGCAATTAGCACAGCGTAAAGAAATGTCATCGCCTTTGGGAATTCCTAAAAATCCGGCAGACTTGCTCATGGCTTTTTCCATATCGTCAGATCTGCTATCTCCGCCGTGACAGCCCGCGCATGAAACACCTTTTTGAAAGTGAATATCTTTTTTAAATTGATCAGCTACACCTCCAAGTTGTTCATGACAAACAAAACATTGATCTGAGCTTTCGGGAGTTTTTCCGTTAAGAAGAGAATACCCGGCTAAGAGAAAAAATGTAAAGGTGAGATAGATTATATTTTTCATGCTACCCATCCTAAAATTGTTAAAACGATGATAAACATTATGACGAAGATGCCGATGTAAGTAATGAGTTTGTTCTGTTCTCCGCGAGCGGTTTTTCTATCCCAAAACGGAACGATCAACCACAAAGCAAACGCTGCACCGAAAAGAAGAATTCCTAAAACTTCTCCTTCAATAAATAAGATATGAGCCGGTAAATATTTTAGACTTTGAAACATAAAGAGGAAATACCATTCGGGCTTTATTCCCGCCGGCGCTGAACCAAAAGCATCAGCTTTGTGCCCAAGTTCCGCCGGAAAAAATACTGCAAGAATTGCAAGAATGTTCAGCATCACTAACCAAAGCAACAAATCTCTTAAAAGAAAATTCGGGAAGAAGGGCATCGTCTTTTTTTCTTTTTGCGGAAGATGTGCAAAATGCATCGGCTCGCTAATTCCCTGCCGTTGAATTAGCAAAAGATGAAGTCCTAATACAACGGTGAAAATTCCGGGAAATAACGCAACGTGAAAACCAAACAGACGAGACAAGGTTGCGCCGGTAACATCCGGTCCGCCGCGCATAAGAATTTTTATCGGCTCGCCAACGATGGGAACCGCGCCGGCAATATCGGAACCGACTTTGGTTGCAAAGAATGCGAGTTCATTCCAGGGAAGTAAATATCCGCTGAAGCCAAATCCCATTCCAAGAAATAACATCAGCATTCCGGTAATCCAGGTAAGTTCGCGGGGTTTCCGGTACGCTTTTTCAAAATAGACGCTGAACATATGAATGACGGCTGATAAAATAAATAAATTAGCCGCCCAGCCGTGAACAGAGCGGATGAGCCATCCGAACTGAACTTTGGACATGATATATTGAATACTCTCAAAAGCTAAATCGGGTCCGGCTTTATAATAGAAGAGAAGTAAAATTCCGGTAACTACTTGAACAATAAAAAAGAAAAGTGAAACTCCGCCGAAATAATACCAGATAGAATGTGAATGAACCGGAACATATTTTTTCCCCATAAAGTGAACTAAGTCTTCAAGATGAAGCCGTTCGTCAAGATAATCATAAGCGCTTTTAAATAATTTTTTCATTGCTATCCTCACGCTTTCTTGGAAACAAAAATATTATCGCCTTGCTTGTTCACCTGGTACATATCCAGAGGGCGGGGCGGTGGTCCGGAAACATTTTTTCCGTTCAAATCATATTTACCGTTATGGCAGGCGCACCAGATCAAGCCCATTTCTTTTTTATACTGAACCGTACAATCAAGATGGGTACAAACAGCGGACATGGCTTTAAACTCATCTTTTTCAGTTCGAATTACGAGAACGGGTTTATTTCCGAACCGGATAATTTTACCGCTGTCTTTTTCAAAATCTGAAATTTTTCCTGCAAGAACGCTTGAAACTTCTACTTCGTTTTGCTTGGGAGGATTTAAATAAGACACAATAGGATAGAGTACGGACGCTAAAAATCCGACTACACTTGTGGATAGGAGATATTTTAAAAAAGATCTCCGGTTTTGGTTGCTATCCAAATCACTCATAGAAACACCTTTCTAAAAGAAGAAAAAATATGCTGATTTGAAATTAATGCTATTTGGAAAATAAAAAAAGGAATTGTGTTTTTTTATGTAAATATTTGCCAGCCCCCAACCCTTCCCACGGGAAGGGCTGTTTTATACTTTTTTGAAAAAAGAGAGGTTCTTTATCTTTTTGCGTGGCAATCGCTGCAGTTTTGTTCTTTCCATGAATTTCCAATATCAACAGGGTGATAGTATTCGACTCCACCCAACGATAATCTGAGCGAATCATTTCCAAATTGTTGAGAAAGAATAGTATGACAAACATTACAATCGCGTGAAAGGACTTTCCCTTCTTTGCTTTTATGTTTGCCGTCGTGGCAGCGGAAACAACCGGGAGAATACATGTGTCCGATATGATTTGGGAATTTCTTCCAGCTAACATTCATCTCAGGGAAATAATTGCGAGAATAAATTTTCTGAATTTCCAGAATGGCTCTATTTAGTTCTGATTTTTTGGAAGAGGCGATCTGAGGATAGTTATTCTGATAAAACTGATTGACCAGCAACTTAATACTATCCAACGCTTTTTCTTTTGTTGAGTATGAATTTTCCAACGCATCAACAGCAACGCTTTTGATGTTCGGTATTGTAGGATCAACCCAATTTAAAGACATTAAGTGATTGACCGAGGTGAATGGATCATGATAAATGTGTGAAGGACGGTTGTGGCAATCTATACAATCCATTCTCCGCGGTTCGGCTTTACTTCTGGCTTCTTTAGTTAAAGGATTTTCTGTGCTTTCATAAATAACCTCTTTGCCATCCGCTGATTTAGATTTTACCCACGGAATATTTTCTCTTGAAGGATCGGTTGTTATATACGTTACTTCGTTTCCGATATTCATGTGCCAGTGAATTCCATTGGTTGGTCCGGCTTCAATATTGCCTCCGCCGATCTTTACTAAAAGATTGAGAGAAAACTTAGAATTCTGTTCATCCGATAAATAA
>Ga0209211_10011970_pt1 | contig 10999 bp, 15 predicted proteins | sample RifGroA2_FD_183992 | JGI IMG/M metagenome (GOLD analysis project Ga0209211, IMG submission 183992) | Groundwater microbial communities from Rifle, Colorado, USA - Groundwater A2 (SPAdes) (version 2) | ecosystem: Environmental > Aquatic > Deep subsurface > Groundwater | place: Rifle, Colorado...
CGAGGTCCCCGGTACGCACGTCGAAATCGGCCGCCGCATTTTGCAGAAATTCGGTGTGAGCGAGGAAGTGGTGAAAGCGATGCAGGCACACCACGAGGAATACCCGTACGAAACACCTGAATCAATGATAGTACAGGTGGCCGACGCCATTTCAGGTGCCCGGCCGGGTGCCCGCCGCGATTCTGTAGAAAACTACATCAAACGCCTCACCGAATTGGAGGCCATCGCCAACGGCCAGCCGGGTGTCGAGAAGAGCTACGCCATCGCCGCCGGCCGCGAGGTCCGCGTCATCGTGAAGCCGGAAGCGCTCTCCGACCTCGAATGCCGCAAACTCGCCCGCGATATTGCAGATAAGATCGAGAAAGACATGCAGTACCCGGGAGAGATAAAAATCAGCGTGATTAGGGAGACAAGGGTCATCGAATACGCCCGCTAAGATTTCTATTCCCCGTACAGTTGAGGATGCGTGCCAACTCTCACGAACACGATTTCATTTTCTCCGACTACCTTGAAGTGCGCCCGGTAGCTGCCAGTGATGTTGATACTCCGATATCCCGCGTACTTTCCGGTGAGCACGTGATTGTATAGAACCGGATTGAATGGTTCATGCATAAAAAGCGCTATGCGCGTGTTGCATTGTTCTTGCACGCTAGCGGACAATTTTGCGCGCATCTTCACGAAACGCGTATGAAAATGGATAATCATTGAGAGCGCAGCCACGCAATCGCGTCTTTTGCGGAAGAAAACCCGGGCGAGATGTTTTTTCCGGTTTTGAGATCACGTTCGATAGAAGCAAGCTCCCGCTCCATTTTTTTGGCCATTTTCTCCGGACCGAATTCCACCCGTTGTTCACGCGCGAATTGCCGTAAATATGCGCCCAGGATAGTCGAAAGTGGTATGCCGACCTCCTTGGCCGCCTTCTGCGCAGCTACTTTTACTTTTTTATCCATCTTGATAAGAATGCTCGTTTTCGTATTCATATGCCAAAGTATATACTTCGGTATATTCCTGTCAAGTTAGGCGAACGAGCCCGGGGACACCTGCTTCTTCCTTATCTGGTCGAAGTACTTCTTGTTTCGATACGTAAAACGATACCGTTTGGTGTCAATTTTTATGTGCTGCTTCTCCCTCTTGGTTTTGTACTCGCCTGCCTTCACGTAACAAAAACCCTGTATGACAGGGTCACCGTTCTTTTTGTGATGAAAAAATATCTCGGCAAGTTTGCCGTTTACTGTCGCAAAACACCAACCCATACATGAATCATACTATGCCTCCAAGAAATGAAAATAATCGCGGACAAGATTGAGAAAGACATGCAGTACCCAGGAGAGATAAAAATCAGTGTCATCCGCGAAACGAGGGTTATCGAACACGCTCGCTAAATAACCGCAAAGAGGAGTTGTGCTAGTGTTGCTGTATGGAGACAGCGAAGCCCGGTAGAAAAGTTGAAAAACCACACCCCGAATGGAGGGAGGGAGACCGGTTACCTTTGAATCCATTAGCGATGGAACAAATTGCAAGCATGAATCTCGCAGAATCGTACCAGCGGCTCCAGGAGTTCCACAACATATCTCCCGCAGCTGTCTTTCGCAGAAAACCCGAAGGAAGGAAATGGGGTGAACTATCTTTGCTGCACCTCCTTCTCGGGCGTTTAGAAGGGCATAGCAGTTCTGACGTCTTTTTTGCTCTTCAAGACGAGAGTGGGCTTGAACCGGATACACAAGAATCGACTTTGCAGGCACTTCTACGCTACTACTGCAACGATACTATTTATCAGAGGACAAGGAGTAACGCTGCAGCATATCAAACACTCACCTTCAAATCGCGTGATCCCGAGTTCAATATAGAAGTGCACAGAAGGTACGTTAAAAGTAATGTATCTTCCATATGGCACAGAAGAAGCGGGGGCACCCTCGTACGGTCAAGCGGTACAAGCATTTAACAGTCTTCGAGCGAGCCCTCATCGGCCAGAAGCACAAGGAGGGCATGCACGAGCAGGAGATTGCCAAACTCATCAAACGGGATCGCTCCACGGTCATCCGAGAGATTGAACGGAATTCGTCGGGCATCAACCTGGGATACCGTCCGGAGTTTGCGCACACCAAGGCGCTGTATCGACGTGCAAAGCGCGGCATCCGCCCGCGACTCAAGAGTGCGTTCATTCGGGCGTACGCGGCGACGAAGCTCAAAGAAGGCTGGTCACCGGAACAGATATCAATACGCCTGCACATCGAGCACAAAGGGCAGACCATCTCACCGGAGGCGATATACCAGTACATCTACACGTCTTTCGTGAATGTCGGTACGGGGAAAGTACGAGTCGGTCACGAGGACTTGCGCGTATACCTCGCCCGCCGTCACAAGAGACGGGAGAAAAAGGGCTTCAGAGCGACACAAAAACTGTACCACGTGCCGCTGCCCTCGATTGAAGATCGGCCGAGAGCCGTCGACAAGAGAAAAGAAGTTGGCCATTGGGAAGACGACACGGTGGTATCGCGAGAGAGCACTAATCGCCTGAAGAGTATCAACGAACGGGTGTCCGGTGTTGTACTCCTGGGCAAGATGAAAGATGGGAGCATTGCAGAATCGAACCGTGTCGTGATCGAGCGACTGTCGGTGTTGCCGGACAACCTCCGAAAGACGCTCACGCGCGACCGCGGCACCGAGAATCTCGGCTATCTCGAAATTCAACGGGAGCTCGACATGACCTGCTATTTCGCTCACGCATATTGTTCGCAGGAACGGGGCTCGAATGAAAATCTCAATGGTCTCGTCCGTCGTGTATATCCGAAGAAAACTGACTTCCGAAACGTGACCGACGCTGACCTTCGACGACTTGAGTACCGGCTGAATACGCGGCCGCGCAAACGACATGGCGGCAAGACGCCACTGGAGGTACTATTTGAGCGTACTGGTTGTGCACTTACTTATTGAATGTAGCGATTTTCCCCAAGACCGATTGAAGAATATGTTGGAGACCTTGGGTATAAGCCGAGCAGAATTATTTGTCCAACAGGGCGAAATAACGAAAAGAAGACAGGGTACTATTTCTACCCAAGAGTTACTCCGAGTGTTGGAACTCCGAATGAAAGGCAGGTCTTGGAAGCAAATCGTCCCGGTACTCGTCAACGAGGGAAACGTAGAATTGGACCATATGGATGCTGACGAAGCTGTAAACCTCCTGAGTGTCTCGTTTACAAAACACTTCTCTGACAAAGCGAGAACTGCATTCCGCAACCTATTGGCTGGACGTTCCTAAAATATCTTGGCTTTGTTGAGCCATATTTTGGGTGGTTATTCCGCGGCTCAAAAGCTGTGGAAAATGGGCTTTTGTCAATTGACACGCCGAAAATACGGCTCAAAATGAGCGATTGGAGGTCGAGTGCGCATGATAGTCATTATTTAATAGACGTATAACAAAAACATATGGCAAATAAAATGGATTTGGTGGAGCGAGTGGCTCAGACCATCAGCTGCACAAAGGCTGACGGTGAGCGCGCGGTTGAGGCAATTATCGCGATGATTACCGACACCCTCAAGAGTGGCGAGGAAGTCTCGATTGCGGGCCTCGGTATCTTCCAGGCGAAGACACGCGCCGGCCGCACAGGCCGCAACCCTCGTACGGGTGCGACGATTCAGATCAAGGCGATGCGGGTGCCGAAGTTCCGCGCTTCCAAGACCTTGAAGGACGCGGTGAAGTAGCTTTCAGCTGCCAGCTTTCAGCAAAAACCGCCCTAGGGCGGTTTTTGTGTGAAGGCATGTATTCATGTACAGTAATGACGAAGCGGGATTAGTTTAATGGCAAAATAACAGTTTTCCAAACTGTGGTCGGGGGTCCGATTCCCCCATCCCGCACAAACTTGAGTGAAGACAATAATACGCGTATATTCAAGCGGATGTCACCGCGTGTCCAATCTTTCGTTTTGCATCTCGCAACCCTCACTCTCATCGCCGCAGGATTTTTCTTTCTTCTTGATCGACCGACAACGGAGGTCGCAGTGGAACAGATTGATACGCCCGTCGCGGCGTCGTCCACCCAAACTGCCGCAGTAAGTACAAGCGTCGAAGCCCCGCCGCCCCCGCCCCGGGCGACGTCCCTCGGCCGTAGCACGACCACGGGCGAGGCAACGCCCAAAAAGGTCGCGACGACTACTGTGAAGAAGGCGACGACGAAAGCTCCCGCGCAGCAACCCGTCGTACAAAAAGAACCCGACAATCAGGCGAGGCGTATCCAGAATCCCTATTCCTATGCGCCCGTACCTTTTGAATCTATAGACGCGATTACGCGGCCGGCTCTCGTCAACATTCTCTGCCGCCCGCGCGGCGCGGGCCCGATTGCCTCCCCCATTTCGGGCTCGGGCGTCATCATTGACCCGCGGGGCGTCATTCTCACCAATGCACACGTCGCGCAGTACGTACTCCTCGCGCAGAGCGACCGCGTCAACCTCTCGTGCGCCATCCGCACGGGTGCGCCCGCGACGCCGCGGTGGAGCGCGGAGACCCTCTACATCCCGCCCGTATGGGTGGAAGCGCACGCCCGTGAAGTCGAAACGGCGCACCCTATGGGTACGGGGGAGCACGATTACGCGCTCTTGCGTATAACCGGCTCACTTGACGCGACAGAGCTGCCCAATCCATTCCCCCACCTCCCCTTCGACGTGCGTGATGCTATCGGATTCAAGGGCGACCAGGTCCTCGCGGTGAGTTATCCTGCGGAATTCCTTGGCGGAACAGGGCAATTTAATATGTACCCCGCATCATCCGTGACGACGATTGGGCAGCTCATGACATTCCTCGCAAAAACAGTAGACCTAATTTCTCTCGGAGGGATTGTCGGGGCGCAAGGCGGCTCCTCGGGCGGTGCAGTGGTCAACGCCTGGGGCATGCTCATCGCACTCATCTCAACGACGAGCGAGGGCGATACCACCGCCACGCGCGACCTGCGGGCCATTACCCTCAGCTACATCAACCGCGACCTCGCGGCGCAGACGCAATTCGATATCGCGACGACGCTCGGAGGCGATGTCGCGGCGGAAGCGCTCGAATTTAATACAAAAGTGGCCCCGAAGCTCATCGAGCTGTACTTGGCGGAAATCGAAAGGTAATCCACGCTCATCCGACAGCAAGAAAGAGTGTGCCGAACGTAAAAAGTACGAGTGCGGTGAGTTTCTTCCGTGAAAGACTTTCGTGAAGGAAGACAATACCCCACAAAGCCGCAAGCAAGAGTCCGCCGGAGCGAAGTGCGAGGGTGTATGAGGTGGGTCCAAGCGTGAACGCCGAAGAAAAGACGACGAAACCGACGGCGAGCAACGCTCCCATAAAGCAGAGGGTGCCGATATGCGCTCGCACATATCGTAACTCACCTTGAGAGCGCGTTGCAAAGGTCAGTATTCCGAAAACCAGGATCGCGCCACTAATGTTAACGAAACTATATGTGACCGGATCGGAAACCTCAATCGCAACTTTGTCGAGCGTTGAACCGACAGCCGTGCATAGAACGGATATCGTCATAAAAAGGACCGGCATGTTGATGCGTACGCTCCCTGCATTGCTCAAAAGAAGCCACGTCGCGAGTACCGTGAGCGCGATGCCGAGGGCGCCCCACATCGTCGGCAGCTCGTGGATTACGATGAACGATGAGACGATATTAAATGCCGGGAGAAGTGCCGAGACAGGGGTGACTTCGGAAAACTCCCCTTCCCGAAGTGATCGATACAGGAAGTAATTCTGAAGTGGATAAAGGAAAATCCAAATAAAGATGAGTGGCATCCAAAACCGCGCGGATAAGGACGTAATCTGGACCGGAGACGTCGAGAAAAAATACAAAATGGCGAGGAATGGCAGCGAAAATCCGAGGGTGACGAGGCTGAGTGAAAAGTTCCCGAACACGCCCGTCAGCTTTTTCTCGAAGATTCTGCGTACCGCGAGCAGGAGCGCACTAGTTAATGCGAGAGTGAGCCACATGTCGGGGTGCCCAGAATCGAACTGGGTCTACTTGGTCCCAAACCAAGCGTACTACCGGTATACGACACCCCGTTTTACCCTTCGTAGCCTTGGCGAAGAAGGGCCTCACCAGCCAAAGCGGACTTCGGCGGGCGAAGCCCGTTGAAGGACGCGTTGGTGAAAAGCCTTCGAATACTAACATACTCTGTAACAGAATCTAAAGGACATTCTATCGGACATCCGCCAGTTGGCGGATGTCCTTTATAGATTGCCCTCTAATGCCTGCTCAAAAAGACGGCAGCGGGCCGTCCTAGTCTCATAGTTCATTACGACAGTTACTGCGTCTATCTGGTATTCGCGATCATCCCGGTGCGACTCCATGTATAGAGCTGCTGTACGGGCTACTTTCCTTAGCTTGCTTACATGCAATAGTTCCTCGGGTCGATACTGCTCGCTTTCACGTGAAACTGTCTTTACCTCCACAAAGCGTACGATGTTATCCTTGACTGCGACAATGTCGATTTCCCCCCATTTCTTGCGGTAGTTCTTCTCAATTACCGTGTAACCCTTCCGCTCCAGGAACTGGGCCGCGATTTCCTCGCCCCCTTTGCCGACGTTTTTCCGAATCTCATCCGGAATCATAGCCGAAGTGTAACACGCAACATGTTTTCACGCGAAACATGTGCTCGACGTTACGTAAGTAACGTCGAAGGTCAGTGTCTTTTATCGCAGCCTCATAAATGTCGTTGAAAAACATAGCTCATTTGGCAAAAAGGTATGTTTCATGAAGGAAAATCCATAAAACATGTCCTTTATCCCCATATCCACAGACTTGTCCCCAGTTTTGTCCGAAACATCATGTTGCAAACATTGGCTTTATTCTCTCTTCGCGGCGGAGCGACGGCGTGGAGGGGATTTGCCGTCCGTGTCCTTTAGAATTCTTGGCTAAGAAACTGGATTAAATACGCATTTACAACACAGATTCTCCTTGACGCCAACGTCACTCCTATACTACGTTTTGCACATATGAAACATTACAGTTTCTCTATTTATAAATTGCTCCTTTTTGTTCTTGCGTCCGTCGCTTTTTCAATCGTACTTGCGGCCTTTCCCATCAAGGCATTCGCCTTGGATGCGGTCACGCAGACCCGGCAAGTGTTGCCGGTAGGCGGCAATGCCTGCGCGCAGGTCTCCGCCACCAACTTTACTCCGTATGTCTATGACGGCGCCCTTCATTCTTTCGAATTCACCATCTCTGATCCTTCGTATGTTGCGCTTATCGGTTCGGTAGGGAACACGTCAATCCCATTCAACTTGATGACGCGCAGGATGGACGCGGCCGGTATGCTTCGCATCCACGTCGACATCTCGCCGACGGCCGTCGCGGGCGGCCTTCCCGTAAGCGTCACGATGCTCTCTGCTCGTTCCGGAAGCCCGGTGTGTATGACAGTCGTTTCGGCCAATGCGGTATCGGTATCAGGTCTGTCGGTAATCCCGTACACTCCTGTCGTCACTGCTCCCGCAACGCAGCCCACTGTGTCTTCGGCACCGGCAAAACCGGTAGTCACGGCGGCTCCGAAACCGGCCTCCTCGACGCCAATACCGACCACGCAGAAAGTGCTGACCACCAGCACCGCGACGGGTTCCGTCGTGAGCACACTCCAGAATCCTTTCAAGAACATGTGCACATCGGACGCCAGCGCATACCGCCTGTGGCTCATCCTTCTCGTCTTGTACATGCTCATTGTGGGCGCCATCCTCTGGGCTGAATTCCCGATGTCTGTGACGTGGGCGCGCACTCCTGAACGCATCGCGACCATCATCCTTGTACTTTTGCTCCTTCTCCTCGCATTCTGGTACTTCTCGATATCCTGCCGGGCAGCCCTGTGGATGCCTCTCGTGGCCTTCCTGGTCGCCGTACTCGGCTTGCTCGCGGCATTCTGGAATCATCCGCGCGTGACGCAGCTTCTCCTCATCCAGGAGAAGAAAAACACGACGCCGAACGTGATCGTGACCCCTCCGGCGAAGCCCTTCACGCCTCAGCCTCAAGTGAAAAAGTAACGTCCGTTGCCGCCGCGATTCGGTGCTGTATAATCCATCCACTGCTTTTCCAAAAACGGGTTCCAGCCCGTTGGAATGAGTGGATGCCCTCCTACGCTAAAGCTACGGATGGGCGAAGCGGGTATGGTTCAATGGTAGAACATTTGGTTGCCAATCAAATGACCCGGGTTCGATTCCCGGTACCCGCACAGATTGTATTCAAGGGCATGCCCGCGTATTATGCGAAGACGCTCCCGTGGTGAAATGGATATCATGCCAGCCTTCGAAGCTGTTGTTGGGGGTTCGAATCCCTCCGGGAGCACCAACGGTTACTTGTGAGTTACAATATCGAAATGAAAGACGCGGCACTTAAAGTCCCAAAAGAAGTCCGCGCCGTATCCGACGCGCTCCAGGCGGCGGGATTTGAGGCGTACCTCGTCGGCGGGTGCGTACGTGACCTCATTCTCGGCCGTGAGCCGAAAGATTGGGACATCACGACAAATGCGACGCCCGAAAAGATACAGTCGCTTTTCGAGGACACCTTCTACGAGAACGCGTACGGCACCGTCGGCGTCGTCACCGAGTCCGATGACCCCCGGCTCAAGGTCATCGAGGTCACCCCGTACCGCACGGAAGGGAAGTATGCGGATGCGCGCCATCCCGATGAAGTGAGCTTCAGCGACAGCCTATCGGATGACTTGAAGCGCCGCGACTTTACTATCAACGCGATTGCGTACGATGCCGCCCGCGCCGTGCTCGTCGATGAGCACGGTGGCCGCGAGGACCTCGAGGCGAAACGCGTGAAGACCGTGGGCAATCCGCACGAACGGTTCGAGGAGGACGCACTCCGCATGCTGCGCGCAGTACGTATCGCGGCCGAGCTCGATTTCGTCATCGATACGCAGACCGCCGAGGGTATAGCCGCCCAGGCGGCTCAGCTCGCCAAAATCTCGCGCGAGCGCGTCCGCGACGAGCTCGTCCGCATCGTGCAAAGCCCGCGGCCGATGCAAGCGCTCTATGTCGCCCAGAAACTCGGCATTCTGAAGTACGTCATCCCGGAACTGGAAGAGGGGATAGGCTGCGCGCAGAATCAGGCCCACTCCTTCGACGTATTCGAACATCTCATGCGAAGCCTCCAGCACGCCGCGGACAAGGACTGGCCGCTCGATGTGCGCCTTGCCGCGCTCCTCCACGACGTGGGCAAGCCGGCGACACGCGTCTGGTCGGAGGAGAAAAAAGATTGGACATTCCACGGCCACGACGTCGTCTCGGCCCGCATGGCGAAAAAAATCCTCAATGACCTCAAATTCCCGAAAGAAACGGTACACAATGTCGCAACATTGGTCCGCACGCACATGTTCTTTTCGGACCCGGAGGTCGTCACTCTCTCGGCGGTGCGCAGAGTAATAGCGCGCGTGGGCAAAGAAAATATTAACGACCTTCTGAATCTACGCGTCTGCGACCGCATCGGCACCGGTCGGCCAAAAAGCCATCCGTTCCGTTTGCGCAAATACATGTCCATGGTGGATGAGGCGATGCGCGATCCTGTATCCGTCGGCATGCTGAAGATTGACGGCACGAAGCTGATTGAAGTCGGTGAAAAGCCGGGACCCCGCATCGGGTGGATATTGCATGCGCTTCTTGAAGAAGTACTCGATGAGCCCCAGAAAAATACCGAGGAATACCTCGAAAAAAGGGCAGCTGAGCTGAGAGCGGTCGACGACGCGGAGCTTCGCAAGATGGGAGAGGCGGGCAAAGACCGCCGGGAGGAGGAGGACGAGGCGGCAATCCAACAGTTGAGAAAAAAACACCACGTTTCATAACAACAAAAGAGGGCCGTTTCGACAGATGCTTGTGTCCTCGAAGAGCCCCCGCAGCCGATGAGGCGAGGATAGAGGACTTTTCAGCAGAAAAGTCCGTGCTCTGAGGGGACATAAGCTGCTGGCGAAACGGAATAGAAAAAGCCGCCTCACCTGGCGACCCATTTTTTCTCTTTTTAGGTCGCCGCCGTGAAGCGGCTTTTAGCGCGTCTCCGTTCCTCCAAAAGAACTTGAGTTTATACACGAAGTACGTTTGCATCCAATCGGCGCAGAGGCGCCGTATAATTTAGTAGCGTAGTACTCTTGTAATGTATTTACCCGCGACTGATTAGAGTTACGAGAGACGGAAGGATCTGTCCGATAGCAATAGTATCGTCCTATAGGACACTGTAAAGGACATCTTGTGCATAACTAAAGGACAGGCAGTAGGCACCCGACAAAAGGCAGTATTTAAGCCATCTTCTGGTGCCTGGTGCCTATTCACTGATTTCCAAGGAAATGGGGCAGTGGTCCGAGCCCGTGACGTCGGCGTGTATCCTGGCAGAACGGACCTTAGAGGCCAGGACCTTGCTCACGAAGAAATAGTCTATGCGCCAGCCCACGTTGCGGGCACGGGCATTGGCGAAATGCGTCCACCAACTGTAATGCCCGTTGCCTTTGGTGAAAATACGGAATGTGTCCACAAATCCCGCCTCGATAATCGTATCGATGCCCTCGCGCTCCTCCCTAGTGAAACCATGTTCGCCCTCATTTGCCTTCGGATTGGCTAAATCATCCGAAGTATGCGCCACATTGAGGTCTCCGCAGAAAATAACCGGCTTTTTCTTCTCTAGTTGCTTGCAGAATTCAAGGAATGCCGGGTCCCAGTGCTTGTGGCGAAGCGAGAGGCGGCTCAGATCGGGCTTGGCGTTGGGTGTGTACACATTCACCACAAAAAAATCCTTGTATTCCGCGCTGACTACTCGTCCCTCTTCATTCGGGTTCCCGTAACCGTCTTTCAGCGTGTATTTCTTGAGAATGTCCTCCGGAAAGCCGAAAATAAGGCTCAAAGGCTTGGTTTTCGAGAATATCGCCGTGCCGGCGTAGCCCTTACGCCCTTTGGAAGAATTCCAATACTCTTCGTAATCAGGTAAGTCTACTTCCGATTGGTGCTCCTCTGCCTTGGTCTCTTGGAAGCACGCGATATCCGGTTTCAC
>Ga0209211_10011971_pt1 | contig 10999 bp, 8 predicted proteins | sample RifGroA2_FD_183992 | JGI IMG/M metagenome (GOLD analysis project Ga0209211, IMG submission 183992) | Groundwater microbial communities from Rifle, Colorado, USA - Groundwater A2 (SPAdes) (version 2) | ecosystem: Environmental > Aquatic > Deep subsurface > Groundwater | place: Rifle, Colorado...
CCCAAGAAATACGATCGCGCATTGCCCGCAGGATCGACGATCGCCCACCGGGCCATACCTTCGTATCCCCTCGAACAGGACTCTCTTCGAACATCTCTCGGGGAGGGTAGTCCAGTGAGCGGCCTCGTCTCCGCCGTCACGTTCCTGCCGGCCGCGGGCGCCCTCCTGCTCCTGCTGGTGCCGCGGCGACGGGCGGGCGCGCTGCGCGGCGGCGCGCTCCTGGTGGCGCTCGCCACGCTGGCGCTCTCGCTCCCGCTCTTCCTCGGCTTCGACGGCGACGCGGCCGGCTATCAGTTCGAGGAGGCGCGGCGCTGGATGCCCACACTCGGCGTCACCTACCACGTCGGCATCGACGGGATCAGCGTGCTGCTCGTCCTGCTCACGACCTTCCTGACGCCGCTCGTGCTGGCCTCGGCGTGGCGCTCGATCGAGGACCGGGTCAAGGAGTTCGTGGTCACGATGCTGATCCTCGAAACGGGGATGCTCGGCGTGTTCGTCAGCCTCGACCTCTTCCTCTTCTACGTGTTCTGGGAGGCGATGCTGATCCCCATGTACTTCATCATCGGCGTGTGGGGCGGCGCCGACCGCATCTACGCCGCGGTGAAGTTCGTGCTCTACACGATGGTCGGCTCGGTCCTCATGCTGGTCGCGATCCTGGCGCTCTACTTCCAGCACGGCGCGGCGACGGGCGCGTACACGTTCGACGTGCCGACGCTCGCGCGGTGGACGGTGGCGCCGGGCCTCGGGCAGAACCTCATGTTCCTCGCGTTCGCGCTTGCGTTCGCGATCAAGGTGCCGCTGTTCCCGTTCCACACGTGGCTGCCGGACGCGCACGTCGAGGCGCCGACGCCCGGCAGCGTGATCCTGGCGGGCGTGCTGCTGAAGATGGGCACCTACGGCTTCCTGCGCTTCAACCTGCCGTTCTTCCCCGACGCGAGCCTCAGGTTCGGGCCGCTGGTCTTCGCGCTCGCGCTGATCGGCATCGTCTACGGCGCCTGGGTCTGCACGGTGCAGGCCGACATCAAGAAGCTCGTGGCGTACTCGAGCGTGAGCCACCTCGGCTTCGTGATGCTCGGGATCTTCACGCTGACCCCGCAGGGGCTCGTCGGCGGCCTGATCCAGATGGTGAACCACGGGCTCTCGACGGGCGCGCTCTTCCTCATGGTGGGCATGCTCTACGAGCGGCGGCACACGCGGCTCATCGCCGACTTCGGCGGCCTCTGGAAGGTGATCCCGGCGTTCTCGGCGCTGTTCCTGGTCGTCACGCTCTCGTCGCTCGGCCTGCCGGGCCTCAACGGGTTCGTGGGCGAGTTCCTGATCCTGGTGGGCGCCTTCCAGGTGAGCGCCTGGCTCGCCGCCGTGGCGACGACGGGCATCATCTTCGCGGCCGTGTACATGCTCTGGATGTACCAGCGCGTGATTTTCGGCGAGGTCACGCGCGAGGAGAACCGCGGGCTCCGCGACCTGACGCCGCGCGAGTGGGCCATCCTGGTGCCCGTGGTGGTGCTCATCGTCTGGATCGGCGTCTACCCGACGGCGTTCACGGGGAAGACGGAGGCGAGCGTCGAGGCGCTGCTCGCACAGGTCCAGGAAAAGGCGGCGCTGCGCGCGCCATGAGCGAGGCCGCGTTCCCCCCCGTCGCGCTCGGCCCGCTGCTGCCGACGCTGATCGTGCTCGGCGCGGCCGGCCTCGTGCTGCTCGTCGACCTGCTGCCGCGGCGCGGGGGGCGGGACCACCTGGCGGCGCTCGCGCTCGTCGGCGTCGTCGCGGCGCTCCTGGCCGTCATCTGGCGCGCGGCCGCGAGCGGCTGGGCCGGGGCCGGCCGCGCGTTCCTCGACATGATCGTGCTCGACGGCTTCGCGATGTTCGCGACCATCGTGATCTGCTACGCGGCGGCGCTGGTCATCCTGCTCTCGGTCGACTACCTCCGGCGCACCGGCGCCGAGTCGGGGGAGTACTACGCGCTGGTGCTGTTCGCGACGGCCGGCATGATGCTGCTCGCGATCGCGGCCGACCTGATCGTCGTGTTCCTGGCGCTCGAGCTGATGTCGCTGTCCCTGTACGTGCTCGCGGGCCTGTTCAAGCGCGAGCTGGTCTCCGGCGAGGCGTCGATGAAGTACTTCCTGCTCGGCGCGTTCGCGTCGTCGTTGATGCTGTACGGCATCGCCCTCGTGTATGGCGCGACCGGCGCGACCAACCTCGACCGGATCGCCGCCGCGGCCGGCCGCGGATACGACCCGCTCCTCGCGATCGGGCTGGGCCTGCTGCTGGTGGGCTTCGGCTTCAAGACCTCGGCCGTGCCGTTCCACATGTGGGCGCCCGACGTGTACCAGGGCGCGCCGACGAGCGTGACCGCGCTGATCGCCACGGGCTCGAAGGCCGCCGCGTTCGCGGCGCTGATCCGCGTGCTCGTCGTGGCGCTGCCGAGCGCCCGGGCCGACTGGACGGCGCTCCTGTGGGCCGTCGCGGTCGTGACGATGACGCTCGGCAACGTGGTCGCGATCGCCCAGTCGAACTTCAAACGGATGCTCGCCTACTCGTCGATCGCGCACGTCGGCTACATGCTGGTCGGTCTCGTCGCGGGCGGCGCGCCCGGCGCCGGCGCCGTGCTCTTCTACCTGCTCGCGTACACCTTCACCACGGCGGGCACGTTCGGCGTGATCACGCTGTGCACGCGCGCGGGCGAGGAGGCCGTCGAGGTCGGCGACTACGCCGGGCTCGGGCGGCGCCACCCCGTGCTCGCGGCGACGCTCGGCCTGTTCCTGCTGTCGCTCGTCGGCATCCCGCCGCTGGCCGGCTTCGTCGGCAAGTTCTACCTCTTCGGGGCCGCCGTGCGCGCGGGCTTCGTCTGGCTCGCCGTGATCGGAGTGCTGAACTCGGCGGTGGCCGCGTACTACTACCTGCGCGTGCTCGTCTACATGTACATGCGCGAGCCCGAGGGGGCCGCGGCCGCGTGGGCCCCCTCGTTCGCGGGCGGCCTCGCGCTCGCGATCGCGCTGGCCGGCGTCGTGCTGCTCGGCGTGGTGCCGGCGCCGTTCGCCGACCTCGCGCAGGCGGCCGTCGAGCCCCTCCTCCGGTAGCGCGCCCGTGGCCCGCCGTCCCGCCGCGCGTCCCGTCCCCGGGCGCCGCCCGCGCCGCGCCGGCCCCGCGGCGCCGCTCGCCGGCTTCCGCGTGGTCGAGATGGCGCACCACCTCTCGGCGCCGCTCGCCGCGATGTACCTCGCCGACTTCGGCGCCGACGTCGTCAAGGTCGAGTCGCTCGAGGGCGAGGACTGGCGCCGCTGGGGTCGGCCGTCGCCCGCCGGGATGAGCCAGCTCTTCCTCGCGATCAACCGCAACAAGCGCAGCCTCTCGCTCGACCTCGGCACCGCCGCGGGCCGCCGCGTGCTCGAGCGGCTCCTCGGGGGCGCCGACGTGCTCGTCACGAACTGGGCGCCGCAGGTGCTGGCCGGGCTCGGGCTCGACCCCCGGCGCCTCGCGCGGCGCCATCCGCGGCTGATCGTCGCGGCGCTGTCGGGCTTCGGCGCGCGCGGCCCACAGGCCGACCGCCGCGCCTTCGACATCGTCGTCTGCGGCGAGACGGGGCTCCTCCTGCCGCACCCCGACGGCGTGAGCCCGCCGCTCGTGAACGCGGCGCCGATGACGGACACGGGCGGCGCGCTGATGGTCGCCCTCGGCGTCGCGCTCGCGCTGCTGCACCGCGAGCGGGGCGGGCGCGCGCAGGGCGTCGAGGCCGCGCTCGCGAGCGTCGGCATCGCGCTTCAGGCCCACCGCTTCATCTGGCTCGAGCACGAGGCGGCGCCCGAGCTCACGGTGCCGCGCATGGCGGTGTATGGCGCCTACGCGACCGCCGACGGCTTCATCACGATCGCGGCGCTCGCCGAGCGGCTCTGGGAGCGGCTCTGCCGCGCGCTCGGGCTCGAGGCGCTGCTCGCCGACCCGCGCTACACGCCGTGGGCCCGGTTCGTCGAGCGCCAGCTCGAGGTCCGGCCGCTGCTCGAGGCGCGGTTCCGGACGCGCACGACCGACGAGTGGCTCGCGGTCCTGGTCCCCGCCGGCGTGCCCGCGGGGCGCGTGAGCTGGGGCGCCCGGGTCTTCGAGCACCCGCAGCTCCGCGCGAACGGCGCGATCCTCGAGACCCGCCATCCGAAGGCCGGCCGCCTGCGGATGATGGGATTCCCGCTGCGCCTGACCGCCACGCCGCCGCGGCTGCGCCGGCACGCGCCGGCGCTCGGCAGCGACACGCGGAAGATCCTCGCGGAGCTCCGGTACCGGCCCGCCGAGATCGCCCGGCTCGTCGCCGAGCGCGCCGTGCGGGTGTGACCGCGTCGATCCGGCTGCCGCACCGCGGCTGGCTCGTCGACCTCGACGGGACCGTCTACCGGGGCGAGGCGCTGATCCCGGGTGCCGACACGACGATCGCCGCCCTGCGCGCCGCGGGGCGGCGCGTCGCCTTCCTGTCCAACAAGCCGCTCCAGACGCGCGCCGAGTACGCGGCCAAGCTGACGCGCCTGGGCGTGCCGGCGGGCGCCGCCGACGTCGTCAACTCCTCGCTCGTGCTCGCGCGCCACCTGCGGCGCCTCGACCCGGGGGCGCCGGTGTTCGTCATCGGCGAGCCGCCGCTCCAGGCGGAGCTCGCCGCCCACGGCTTCGAGGTGCGTCGCGACGCCCGCGTGCGCTGGGTCGTGATCGCGTTCGACCGCACGTTCGACTACGCGAAGCTCGACACCGCGCTGCAGGCGGTGCGCCGGGGCGCGCGCCTGATCGCGACGAACCCCGACCGGACCTGCCCGACCGAGGACGGCGAGATCCCGGACTGCGCCGGGATGACCGCGGCCGTCGAGGCGGTGACGGGCCGGAGCGTCGAGGTCGTCGTGGGCAAACCCTCGCCCATCATCCTCGAGGTCGCGCTCGAGGGCCTCGGCGTCGCCGCGGGCGAGTGCGCGATCGTCGGCGACCGCATCGAGACGGACATGGTGATGGGCAAGCGGCTCGGGCTCGCGACCGTGCTCGTGCTCACCGGCGTCACCGCCGCCGGCGACCCGCGCATCGCCGAGGTGGGTCCGGACCTCGTGCTACCATCGATCCGAGAGCTGCTCGAGCCATGACGCGGCCGCACGAGCTCCTGGACGGTGCGTACGACGTCGTCGTCGTCGGCGGCGGCATGGCGGGCGCGGGCGTCGCCCGCGACTTGGCGCTCCGCGGCGTGTCGGTCGCGCTCGTCGAGAAGGGCGACTTCGCCTCCGGGACGACGGCCTACTCGTCCAAGCTGGTCCACGGCGGGCTGCGCTACCTCGAGCTGCTCGACTTCGGCCTGGTCCGCGAGTCCTTGCGCGAGCGGGAGACGCTCGGCCGTCTGGCCCCGCACCTGGTGCGGCCGCTGGCCTTCCTCGTCCCGATCTACCGGGAGTCCTCGCGCAGCCTCGTCAAGGTGCGCATCGGCCTCAGGGTCTACGACTGGCTGACGCCGGGCCGCGGCCGCGAGCGCTACCGGGTGCTCCCCGCGATCGACGCGCTCTCCCTGGAGCCCACGATCCGCGCCCAGGACCTCCGCGGCGCCGGCTACTACTTCGACGACCTCCTCGTGTACCCGGAGCGGCTGTGCCTGGAGAACGTGCTCTCCGCGCACCGGCACGGCGCGCACGCGTTCAACTACACGCAGGTCGAGGAGGTGACGCGCGACGCGCGCGGCGCGATCGGCGGGGTGCGCGTGCGCGACCTCCTCTCGAACCGCGTCGCGCACCTCCACGCCCGCGTCGTCGTGAACGCGACGGGGCCGTGGGTCGACGACCTGCGCGCGCTCGCGGGGGTCGACGAGCGGGGCAAGCGCATCCTGCGGCGCACGAAGGGCATCCATTGCCTGCTGCCGCGGCTGACCGACCGCGCGATCTACCACAGCACGAGTGACGACCGGATGATCTTCGTCATCCCGTGGCGCGAGTTCTCGCTGGTCGGCACGACGGACACCGACTTCGAGGGCGACCTCGACCGGCTCCACGCGACGCGCGACGAGGTCGAGTACCTGCTGGGCGAGGTGCGGCGCGTGGTGCCCGACCCCCGCGTCGCGGTCGAGCAGGTGGCGTACACGTACGCCGGCGTGCGCCCGCTCTCCTTCGAGGAGGGCCGGCGCGAGTCGGAGGTCTCGCGCGCGCACAAGGTGGTGGCCGAGGAGGAGGGGCGCTTCCTGTCGATCACGGGCACGAAGCTCACCTGCTTCCGGAGCCTCGCCGAGGAGCTGGGCGACCAGGTCGTGCGCGGGTTCGGACGGCGCGCGCCCGCCCGCACGGCCCGGCTCACGCTCGACGGCGTCGACGAGGAGGTCGGGCGCGTCGAGGCGCGCGCGTGGCTCGACGTCTCGGCCGAGGTGGCGGCCTCGGGGCTGCCGCGCGAGACGCTCGAGACGCTCGTCACGCTCTACGGCCGCGGCTACGCGCGGGTGCTCGACCTCGCCGGGAAGGTCGCGGCCGGCGCGGAGCGGCTGTGCCCGCACAATCCCGACATCGTGGCGGAGCTGCACCTGGCGGTGCAGGACGAACTGGCGGTGTCGCTCCAGGACGTCCTGCTGCGGCGGACGGGCATCGGGACGAGCCGCTGCCAGGGCCTCGACTGCGCCGAGGCGATCGGGGCGCGGATGGGGCAGCTCCTCGGCTGGAGCCGGCGCCGGCTCGCCGCCGAGCTGGAGGCCTACGGGGCCCACGTCGCCCGCTCGCACCGGTTCAGGACCGCGTAGCGCCGCGCGGGGACCCGCCGACGCGAACCGTGGTATAAGTCTCGCGCACCCCGAACACGGAAGGAGCCGAGCATGACCAGGATCCTCACGCGCGTGGGCGTCGTCCTCCTCCTCGTCGCCGTCGTGGGGCTCCTCGCCGCGATCCCCCCCGGCGCGGCGCAGGCGCCCCTCAAGATCACCCTCTGGCACGCGATGGGCGGCGCCCGCTACGACGCGATCACGAAGGACATCGCGGCGGGGTTCAGCAAGGCCTACCCGGCCTACGCGCTGGAGCCGCTCTACACCGGCAGCTACGGCGAGACCGTGACCAAGGCGATCGCGGCCGTCCGCGCGGGGAGCCCGCCGCACATCGTGCAGGTATTCGAGGTCGGCACGCAGACGCTGCTCGACTCCGGGGCGATCATCCCCGTGACCGAGGTCGTGAAGCCGGGCGACATCGACTTCGACGACTACATCGGGCCGATCCTCAACTACTACCAGGTGGGCGGCAGGCTCGCGTCGATGCCCTTCAACTCGTCGACGGCCATCCTCTACTACAACAAGGACGTGTTCCAGAAGGCCGGGCTCGATCCCTCGAAGCCGCCCGCGACGTACAAGGACGTCGAGCAGATGGGCCGGAAGATCGTCGCGTCCGGCGCGGCGCGCGCCGCGATCACGTTCGGCTGGCCCTCGTGGATGCTCGAGCAGGCGCACGCGATGCACGACCGGCCCTACGCCGATCGCGGCAACGGCCGCCAGGCGCGCGCCACCCGCGTGCTGTTCAACGAGCCGTTCGGGGTGGAGGTGCTCAGCCGCTGGAAGCGGTGGGCGGACGGAAAGCTCCTGGCCTACGGCGGGCGCGAGTACGCCCCGAACAAGGCGTTCCTGTCGGGCGAGGTGGCGATGCTCATGCAGTCCACCTCGCAGGTCACGACGATCGAGAAGGCCGCCAAGTTCCCCGTGGGCAGCGGCTTCCTGCCGCGCATCGAGGGGCAGTCGGCCGGCCGGTCCGTGATCGGCGGCGCCTCGCTCTGGGTGCTCCGGGGCAAGGGCCGGAGCCCGCAGGAGCTGGACGCGATCGCGAAGTTCTTCAAGTTCATCGCGCTCCCCGCGGAGACGGCGAAGTGGCACATGGACACGGGCTACTTCCCGGCGACGAAGACCGCCGTGGCCTTGCTCCGCAAGCAGGAGTGGTTCGTGAAGCACCCGAACCACGAGACGGCCTTCAAGCAGATCCAGGAGGGGCCCGACACGCCGAACACGCGCGGCGTGCTGCTCGGCAACTTCGTCCAGATCCGCAACATCACGGACACCGCCATCGAGAAGGCGCTCTCGGGCCGGCTCTCCCCGAAGGAGGCCCTCGACGAGGCGGCGCGCGAGGCGAACAAGCTCCTGGACGAGTACAACCGGATCAACAAGTAACCGGCCGCGCCCGCGATGGAGGGGAGGTTCCCCGGTCGGGCCCTGCCGTACGCCCTCCTCCTCCCCTCGATCGCGGTCATCGCGGTCTTCCTGTTCGTCCCCGCGATCGAGGCCCTCCGGCTCTCCCTCTTCGAGGTGGCCCCGTTCACCGGTCGCGGCACCTTCGTCGGCCTCGCGAACTTCCGCGAGCTCGTCGGCTCCGGCATCTATCGGCACAGCCTGAGCGTGACGCTGCTCTTCGCAGTCGGCGTGGTGGCGCTGGGACTCGCCGGCTCGCTCGCCGTCGCGGTGCTCGCGAGCCTGCGGCTGCCGGGCGTCGGCGTGTACCGGACCGTGCTCCTCTGGCCCTACGCGCTCTCGCCCGCCGTGGCGGGGACGATCTGGGCGCTGCTCTTCGACCCGTCCACGGGACCGATGACGGTGCTGCTCCGGGCGGTGACGGGCCTCTCGCCGAACTGGATGATGGACGGCACGTACGCGCTCGGCGTCACGGTCGTGGCGGCGGCCTGGAAGATGCTCGGGTTCAACATCGTCTTCTTCCTGGCCGGCCTCCAGGCCGTGCCGCAGGAGCTCCAGGAGGCCGCCCGGGTCGACGGCGCGGGCGGCGTGCGCGTCTTCTGGCGGATCACGTTCCCGATCCTCTCGCCGGTGACCTTCTTCCTCTTCGTGATGAACTCGCTCTACGCCTTCTTCGAGGTCTTCGGCCTGATCGACGTCATGACGCAGGGCGGGCCGGGCGGCGCCACGGACATCCTCGTCTACCGTCTCTACCAGGACGCGTTCATCTCCGCGCGCTGGGGCATCGCCTCGGCGCAGTCGATCCTGCTCTTCGCGATGGTCGGCGTGCTCATGCTGATCCAGTTCCGGCTGGCGGGCCGCCGGGTCGTCTATGCGTAGGCGGCGGCGCGGCGCCACGCTGCTGGCGCACGTGCTGCTGGCGGCCGCGACGCTCGTCGTCGTCTTCCCGATGCTCTACGCCGTCCAGGTGAGCACGCTCGAGTTCCAGGACGTGTTCGTGTTCCCGCCGAAGCTCCTGCCCGGCACCGCGTTCGCGGACAACCTGCGCCGCGCCTGGGAGAAGGTGCACCTGGGCCGGCTGCTCGCCAACTCGGCGGGCATCGCCGTGGTCGTCGCGCTCGGCAAGATCGTGCTCTCCGTGATGGCGGCGTTCGCGCTCACCTATTTCCGCGACTTCCCGGGCAAGACGCTGCTCTTCGTCGCGATCCTCGCCACGCACATGCTGCCGCTGCCGGTGCGGATCGTGCCGACGTTCCAGCTCATGAACGACTTCGGGTGGGTGAACTCCTACCGGGCGCTCACCGTGCCCTTCTTCGCCAGCGCCACCGGCACGCTCCTCTTCCGCCAGTTCTTCCTGACGATCCCGCCGGCCCTGTCGGAGGCGGCGCGCGTGGACGGCGCGGGCCCCCTGCGCTTCCTGGTCCGCATCCTGCTGCCGCTCTCGCTCAACAACCTGGCGGCGCTGTTCCTCGTGGAGTTCCTGTACATGTGGAACGAGTACCTGTGGCCGCTGATCGTCACGACGTCCGACGAGATGCGGGTCGTCCAGATCGGCATCAAGATGCTGGTGGCGACGGACGCCCAGGCGGAGTGGAACCTCATCATGGCGGGCGTGGTGGCGGCGATGGTGCCGCCGCTCCTGGTGCTGCTCGCGCTCCAGCGGAGCTTCGTCCGCAGCATCGCGCTCGGGCAGGAGAAGTGAGCGCGAGCCGTGCTATAGTCCCGGTGCCGGGAGCGGTCGTGTCGTCGTGGCGGGGGATCATCGACGGGAGGAGGGGGCTCATGGAGGCGTTCTCGAGGCGTTGGACAGCGCTCGCCGTTGCCGTCGCGGTGCTCTTGATCGGAACGCCCGCGCAGGCGAAGACGGAGATCAACTTCTGGCACGCGATGACGGGCCAGCTGGGCACCTCGCTCGAGGCGCTGGCGAAGCAGTTCAACGAGAGCCAGGGGGAGTACGAGGTCAAGCCCCTCCGCAAGGGCAACTACGCGGAGACGCTGACCGCCGCGATCGCGGCCTACCGCCAGAAGAGCCCGCCCCACCTCGTCCAGGTCTTCGAGGTCGGGACCCAGACCATGCTGTTGTCGGGCGCGGTCTACCCGGTCTACGACCTGATGAAGCGGTACGAGATCCCGATCAAGTGGGACGACTTCATCAAGCCGGTCGTGGGCTACTACACGAAGGACGGCAAGCTGTACTCGATGCCGTTCAACTCGTCGACGCCGATCTTCTACTACAACAAGGACGCCTTCAAGAAGGCCGGGCTCGACCCGGCGAAGCCGCCGAAGACGTGGAAGGACGTCGAGGCGTCCGCGAGGAAGATCCTGGCCGCGGGCGCCGCGAAGTGCGGGTTCTCGACGGGCTGGCCGTCGTGGACGATGGTGGAGAACATGCACGCGAGCCACGACCAGCCGTTCGCGAGCAAGGGCAACGGCTTCGGCGGGGTCGAGGGCGTGGAGCTGCTGATCAACCGTGCGTTCGGCCAGAAGCACATCGGCCAGCTCGCCGCCTGGCAAAAGGACAACGTGTACTCCTACGGCGGACGCGCCGGCGCCGCCGACCCGAGGTTCGTGAACGGTGACTGCGCGATGTACATCCAGTCCTCGGCGCTGATCGGCGGGTTCACCCGCGGCGTCAAGTTCGACTGGGGCACGGGCGAGCTGCCGCACTGGGGCGCGCCCTACAAGAAGGCGACGTCGATCATCGGCGGCGCGACGCTCTGGGTGCTCAAGGGCAAGCCCGAGGCGGAGTACCGCGGTGTGGCGCGGTTCCTCGAATTCCTCGCCAAGCCCGAGCAGCAGATGTGGTGGCACGTCAACACCGGCTACCTCGCGATCTCGAACACCGCGGTC
>Ga0209211_10011972_pt1 | contig 10999 bp, 11 predicted proteins | sample RifGroA2_FD_183992 | JGI IMG/M metagenome (GOLD analysis project Ga0209211, IMG submission 183992) | Groundwater microbial communities from Rifle, Colorado, USA - Groundwater A2 (SPAdes) (version 2) | ecosystem: Environmental > Aquatic > Deep subsurface > Groundwater | place: Rifle, Colorado...
TATTTTCTGCTTACTTCATCAAAACCGAGCCTGGTTATTTGGGTGTCCAGGTCAGTCAGGGCGAACCATTTTGGGTCTGGGTCTGGGCCAATATGGATGGCCGCCATTTCGTTAAAATCGCCACCCTGGGTTATACCGGTACCAACTTCGCCTATTTTCCGCTTTACTCGTTTCTGATCAACCTTTTTTCCCGCCTTGGCCTAACCCCGATTTACGCCGGCATCTTGATCAGTAGTCTTGCCACCATACTTGCGTCGTATTATTTGCTAAAGCTGATTAATTTTGACAAACTCAAGATTTCCAAATTTGAGGTCCTGTTTCTTCTCTTCTTTTTTCCCTTTGGTTTCATCCTGACTTCTGTTTACAGTGACGCTCTATTTCTGTTTCTGACCACCGCCAGCTTTTATTTTGCTCGATCCCGTCATTGGCTCATCGCTGGTATCTTCGCTTTCCTCGCCTCGCTGACCCGTCTATCGGGGATCGCCCTTATTCCCGCTTTGGCTTTGGAATGGTGGCTCCAAGGCGGTAAAAATAAAATTGACTGGCGCGGTCTCATCGCTCCACTCGGGTCTCTCCTTGGTTTCGCCGCTTACCCGCTCTACCTTCAATTTCAGTTTGGCAAATGGCGCCTATTCCAAAGCTCCTTCAGTGCTTGGAAACAAGATCAATTTGTTTTTCTGCCCCAAGTTATTTTTCGCTATCTTAAAATATTAACCACTGTTTCGCCAGCGCTTCTCGTTTACTGGGTTGCCGCCTTGGAACTCGTCTCCTTCATACTCTATTTTGCTCTAGCTATCTATGTTACGAAAAAAATCCGCGCTTCTTACGGCTTATTTATGATGGTCGTTCTTCTCTTGGTCACTTTCACCGGCACTTTCGCTGGCACCCCCCGCTATCTAGTACATCTCTTTCCCGCCTTTATCGGCCTCGCATATTTATTTAAACGCCATCCCCGGTATCGTTTCTTCTATTACTCGGCGACTTTTATTCTGGGCATTCTCATCACCGCCTTTTTTGTCCGGGGCTACTTTGTCGGCTAGGCGTCGCCACGGCAATCAGCCCCTGGCCAAAAGGCATCGTTATTCCTTTACTAATTATTTCTGCTTCTAACTTAAATACCGCTGTCAAAAATGTGTTCAGGACTGGGTTTACCCTCCCAACCGTGGAACCTGCCGACTGATGAACCAGCCTTCTAATCAGGCTTATCGGGAAGATGGGAGAGTGGATATAGGAAATAAATTTAATCTTAAACCCCGCTCGACGGAATTTGTTCTCTAAGTCTTTTTTGTTGTACCTTCTGGCGGTGTGAACATGGACATCGTGGGCAGACATCAAAAATTTGTTTGCTGGAACTCTCAATATCAATACCCCTCTAGGTTTTAAAACCCTACTTATCTCTTTCAACGCGGAAACATCGTCTGTTACCGCCAGGTGGTACAAAACGTCGATACTGGTTACCACATCGAAAGCACCCCTCTTAAACGGTATTTTCTGGATGGATGCCTGCTCCACATCTAAACCTCTTTTTTTGGCGTATTTAATCGCTTCTGGACTGAAGTCGATTCCCACTACTCTCCAGAATTCAGAGAGCTTTTTCATTAGACCACCGGTACCACAGCCCGCGTCAAGGATTTTTAGTTTGCCATTCCTGACATATTTTCTAATTAACTTTTCCACCAAGTAATGGGTTGAGGTGTAGAAGAAGTGAGAATCCTCATTTTTATAAATGTTCTTGTATTCGCCTATTTCCACTATTTTTTCTTGATCATTAATTCCCACCACAAAGGGATCAGTTCTGCGAAAGTTTTAACTAGTCTTACCGGCTTAAAAAACTGACTCTCGCCATATTTTCTGGGGTAGTGGTGGACTGATACCTGGCGGAACTTCGCCCCCGCCTTCTGGGCCTTTTTGGTTAGCTCGACACAAATTGAGCCACTATTACTTTTTAGATTAAGTTTCGAAAACAAACTACGGCGTATCAATCGGAAATCGCAATCGACGTCATAAATTGGCAACATAAACGCCCAGCGCATCAGCAAGGCGTAGAAGTTGCCAACGATCACTCGGTAAGCAAAGTCCCGTCTTTCCATCTTAATGCCATTAACGAAGTTAACATCATGGGTCATCAGATCCCAAAGAATTGAAAGTTCCCCGATATCATACTGGGCGTCGCCGTCGGTGTAAAAAACCAAATCGTAGCGGGCTTTTTTAAACCCGCTTTTTAAGGCGCCTCCATAACCGCGGTTCTTTGGGTGATAAACCGGCCGAAAAACCTGAGGGTATTTTTTTTCGAGGGACTTTAGTACCTCTTGACTACCATCGGAGGAGCCATCCTCGACAACGATCACCTCGAATCTGTCCGTCAGGGGCGGTAGAATCGCCAGCGCTTTCTCCACCAAATCACCAATAGTGTGAACGTCGTTGTAGCAAGGAAAGAAAACGGAAATACTCGGCTTCTTCATTAACCGCTATTATGCCATCCTTCAGGCCATATTGACATTCGGGTAATTTTCGGAATATAGTGAAGTTAGATTAACAGTTAATGGGGTTGAAATGTTCACGATTAAATATGACGAGGAGGTCGAAGAATTTATTGAGTCTCTTCAAGAGGTTTCAAAGTCGAAATTAACTCGCCTGATAAGACTATTGGTTGCTTTCGGGCCCGATCTGGGGATGCCTCACTCGAGAAGGTTAACAAACAGGCTATTTGAACTGAGGATTAGGGGCGCCCAGGAAATTAGATTTTTCTACTTTGAAAAGAAAAGGGTAATTATTGTCTTACACGGTTTCAAGAAAAAGACACAAAAGATACCGAGTCGAGAACTAGAAAAGGCGAGAAAGTTACTGATTGAACACATATAACAAATATGTTATATTAACAAATATGGGAAAACTGAAAGATTGGTCGATTCTAGAAAAAAAACTGCTGGCAGATCCAGAAGTCAAACGTCTCTACGATGAGATGGAAGCCGAGTACCAAGTGATCTCCGCCGTTATTGGCAAGAGACTCGAAAAGAAGATGTCTCAGAAACAGTTAGCTGATAGGGTGGGGACCAAACAATCAGCCATCAGCCGTTTAGAATCGGGTAACTCAAACCCAAGTGTCAATTTCCTTTCAAAAGTGGCCAAGGCCCTTGGAGGAGAACTTCAGATCAGAATTGTCTAGGAGAGAGCGTATTTGATGATGGCCCAGATGGCGGCAAGGCCGTCTTTCCAGCCAATTTTCTTGCCATCGGCATAGCTTCTACCGGCATAGCTCACCCCCACCTCATAGATCCGGAAATTATTTTTGGCCACTTTGACGGTGAACTCCGGATCAAAGCCGAAACGGTTTTCTTCCAGACTGATCTTTCGTGCTACCTCTCTTGTAAACGCTTTGTAGCCGGTCTCGACGTCGGTCAGGTTTAGGTTGGTAAAACAATCACAAAGCAAAGTAATCATCTGGTTGGCAACCCGGTGCCAGAAATAGAGGACCCGGTGGGGGCCACTGCCGACGAAACGGGAACCGAAGACTACGTCCGCCCTACCATCCAGAATCGGGGCGAGGAGTAAGTTCAAGTCAGCCGGGTCATATTCCAAGTCGGCGTCCTGAATGACGAAGATATCCCCCTTGTCTTTCTCGAGAGCCGTTCGTATCGCCGCCCCTTTTCCCAGGTTGTGACGGTGGGAGAGAATTTTCACTCGACGGTCCCTTATCTTCTTCAATTCACCATTGGTTCTGTCAGTCGAGCCGTCGTCTACCACCACCAGGTTTATGGAAACATCTTTTATTCTTGTCGAAAGGACCCGACGGATCGAAGCCGTGACCGTCGCCGCCTCGTTGTAGGCCGGCATAATGATGACGAGCTTTTTTGTCATAGCGCTAATATACAATATAGAAGCATGAAAATTGCCTTTCTTAATTATTATCAAAACGGAGTCAGCCGGGGCCTGGAAACATTTGTCGGCGAACTTTCAGGTCGTCTTGCTAAACATCACCAGATTTTAGTTTTGCCCTCGCCGGCCGATACCAGGCCGTCACCCAGAGGACTTTCTCTGCTCCGTCGTTTTTTCCTTGACCCGGCCAGCCTCAAAGTTGGACTCTGGACAATAAAATCATTGGCCCAGCTAAACCATTTTCGACCAGAGATTATTTTTTCGCTTAATGGCGGTTGGCAAGCCCCCATCTGCTCGCTTTATTGCCGTTTTTTTGGCGCCAAACTGGTCATTCCCGGCCAGTCGGGCCCGGGCTGGGACGACCGTTGGAATCTTCTCATGAAACCCCATCTTTTTGTCGCCCTGACCAAGCGGCAACTGGACTGGGCCAAGAAAGCAACAATTTGGAAACAGGATTTCGCCCTCATCGGGAACGGTGTCGATCTCAATAAATTTCATGCGGCCCTCCTTCGCACGAGGCTACGGACGGGCAAGGCGGGGAAAAAAGCGAAAATCGATTTAGAAAAACCTATAATCATGATCGCGGCCGCCTCTACTCCCGATAAGAGAGTAGAGCAGGGGATTAGGGCAGTAGCGAGGCTGACCAGAGGCTCATTATTGTTACTTGGCCAGGGTCACCTGGACGAGAGGATTAATAAGTTAGGTTATAAGCTTCTCGGCCGGGGTCGTTTTCTGCATCTCTCAGTTAGCCATGATCACATGCCGGCCTATTACCGTAGCGCCGATCTTTTCTCTCTCTGTTCAGTTGGCAGTGAGGCTTTCGGCATCGTTTATCTTGAGGCCATGGCCACCAATCTCCCTATTGTCGCCACCGACGATGCCAGCCGGCGCGAAATAGTTGGCGGCGCTGGCATTTTTGTTAAAGACCCGGATGATACAGACGAGTATGCAAAGGCGATTGAAAAAGCACTAACGAAAAAATGGGAGAATACCCCCCGGCAGCAAGCCGAAAAATTCTCCTGGGACAAAATTGCCGCCCAATATGACCAGGAGTTCAGCAAAATAATGAAGCCATGAAACTGACCGTCGTTATCATTACCAAGAACGAAGAACAGGATCTGCCCCGAACCCTGGCGTCGCTCACCTTTGCCGATCAGATTTTGGTCGTCGATTCCGGTTCGACCGACCAGACCGTTGCCATAGCCAAAAAACATGGCGCAGTGGTAATCGAGCACCCCTTCACCTCCTATGCCGACCAAAGAAATTTTGCCGATAGCCAGGTGGCCGACGGCTGGATCCTGTCCCTTGAGGCCGACGTCGTTGTTCCCGAAAAACTGGCGGCCGAAATCAAAAACGCGATCAAAGCGGAGGACGTCAAAGCTTATTTTATCGGCCGGATCAATATCATCTGGGGCGCGCCGGTGGTCGTCGCCGATTGGGGCCCCAAAGACGATAATCATATTTGGCTTTACCAAAAATGGGCGGGTCAATGGCAATCAGCCGTCCACGAGCAATACCAGACTCCGGCCCAAACGGGTCAGTTAAAAAATACCCTCCTCCACTACAACTACGACACCGTTTCCGAGTACCTTGACAAAATCAACCGCTATTCCGATCTCGCCCGCACCAAGATCCCAGTCTCCTGGCTGGCCGGTTTGGTTGATTTTGGCAAACGCTATTTTTACAAACTTGGTTTTCTGGCCGGGTATCGCGGCCTTTTTCTCTCCTACCTTCAGGCTGTTTACTACCTCACCCTGTCGGTGAAGCAAAGGGGTTATACTGTTACTAAGTAATCTATGGTGCTGTTCCCCCTCACCCTGTTGGCATTCATCCTGCGTCTGGTTAGTGCCAATCAGAGTTTTTGGCTGGATGAAGGCGCCTCTCTCGTCCTCGCCCGCCTGCCTTTAGCCAATCTCTTTGCCGCCCTGGCCGGCGACTTCCATCCGCCGCTCTTCTACCTCTTGCTCCACTATTGGCTGTTTATCCTGCGTAGCCTTGGCGCAGTAGGACCATCAGAATGGCTCATCCGTCTGCCCAATATTATTTTTGGCGCCGCTAGCGTGGCCGTCTTGTATCTTCTTTTAAAGACCGTCCTTTCCGAGGAAAAAAATAAGCTCGCTCTAGCCGCCGCTTTTCTTTTGGCCATCAACCCACTCCATATTTATTATTCTGCCGAACTGCGGATGTATTCGCTTTCGACCCTCCTGGCCCTCCTTTCCTGGCTTTACCTGGCCAAGGCGGTCAGGGAAAAATCAAAAAAGCACCGTTACTGGCACTTTTTCGTCCTCATTTCTCTGGCCAACTTTTATACCTTCTACGGCGCCTTTTTTAACCTGGCGGCCCAGTGGATTTATGTCCTCTGGCAAAACCGGAAACACTTCAAAACCTTTGCTCTCTGTAATCTGTTTCTCGCCCTCCTTTTTCTTCCCTGGCTGCCAACCCTGGTCAAACAGCTCACTGGTAGCGGCTACCTGGCCACGGCCCTTCCCGGTTGGGCCGCCCTCTCCGGTAATCTGTCCGTCAAATCGTTGGCCCTGATTATGGCCAAGTTTACTTTTGGTCGGATTAGTCTGGCCAACAAAAGCGCCTACGCCCTCTTTGTTGCCGGGGTTTCGCTCTACTTCTTTTTCTGTTCTCTTTTGGCCTTTACCAAAAAAGAAAGCCGCCTCTTCCTGGCCTGGTTCTTCGCCCCCCTCCTCGTCGCCATCCTCGTTAGTTTTTGGGCCCCGGTCCTCGGTTACTGGCGCTACATCTTTCTTATCCCGCCCTTTGTTACGATCATCGTCCTTGGTCTCAATGTTCTTTCCGGCAGCTCCTTTTACTTTAATTTTCTCATCGTCTCTCTCATTTTTGCCTTTGGCAATGTTGTCTTTTGGACCTCGCCTCAATTCGGTCGGGAAGACTGGCGAGGTGCCGGCAAACTAATCTCCGTCGACCAATCGCTCTCGATCGTCAATTTCACCGATACTTTTGCCCCGCTAAAGTTTTATGCCCCGGCCGTCTATTACTATCCCACCCAAACCACTCTCGGGAAAATCCGCCCCGACCTGGACCAGACCCTCCCCCTGGTCCTCAAAGATAAAAAGACGGTCTTTGTCTTTGATTACCTTTCTGACTTGACCGACAGACAACGACAAATCCTTCGTTGGCTAAAACAGGCCGGTCTCAAACAGAAAAAAATCCATGATATCAACGGCGTTGGTTTTGTCTATGAGTTCACGGCCCCCTAAAACCATCCGGAAACTAGCGGTCCTGTTCGCGGTCGCGACCCATTTGGCGGCCATCATCGCCGGCGGCTACTTTCTCTCGCCCGAATTTACCGTCTATCCTTTTCTTGTCTCCCGCGGTTTCCTGCCTTACGTCAACATCATCGACCAGCATTTCCCCGCCCTTCTTTTTGGCCCGATTTCACTTCCCTCATTTTTGACCACCAACCCCCAGCCCCTCCTCGCCCTTTTTCTTCTCGTCACCGCCGCCACCGATCTCTTTTTCTTTTTTTCTCTTCTCCGCCGCCGGGTCGCCTCACCAGAAATTTGGCTAATTATCTGGGTGGTCATGTCCTACTGGTTTTCCGGCAACACCTTTTGGTTGGAAACTTTCATCAGCCTCTTTTTAGCGGTCATACTCTTCCTCGGCCAGAGCCGGCGTCCTTTGGTCACTTTCGCCGCCGGTTTCCTCTTTGGTTTGATCGCCCTGACGAAACCGACCCTTTTTCCGGCCCTGGTCCTCTTGTTTCTCTTTCTCAAATTGCCTCTTAACCCTTTTTTCCTCGCCGGTTTGCTGTCCCCGGTCTTTGTTACCGGTCTTTACCTGTTGAAGTTTGATCTGCTTCCCTCCTTCCTTTATCTGACCCTTGACTTCAACCGCCGGTTTTACGCTCTCTTAGCCGCCAAGGCCCTCACCCTCCGCCAGCTTGTCGAAACCAGTCTGTTTTTTATTCCCTCCCTGCTCCTTTTCATCAAGAAAAAACAACCCCTTTCTTTCGCCACCATCCTTTTGAGTTTGATTTTGGTCTATCCGCGCTTTGAGTCCGTTCACCTTCAGCCGGCCCTTCTTCTTACCCTTTTCTGTCTCGCCCCAATGATCGTTCTTAAAAAGAGGCTCCTTCTTCCGGCCGCCGCCTTAGTGCTGGCTTTCGCCATCGCCAAAAACTATCGTCACCATTACGGTAATTTCTATCTCGACGCCGAAACCATCAAACTAGCCGAGGACCTTCGGGCCAAACCTGAAACCAGTCTCTATGTCTTTGGCGGCAGTGATCTTCTTTATCCCCTGACCAATCGTATTCCGCCCGGTTTCACCTACCTACCTTCACTACCCTGGTACTGGCGTGACGCCAGCCTCTCCCAAAAGATGGTCACTGCCTTATCCGATTCTTTCACCACCACCGTGGTCGTCAGAAACAAGGCCTTCCTCGACGGTGCTAACATACAAGCAAGCGCTGGTCTGATCGGGGAGTTTATTAAAGAGAACTACCGGCTTATTGGAACTATCGGCAGTTATCAGATCTACCAAAGAGTTCTTAAATGAAAATCGCCATCGACATTTCCCAAATCATCTATGGCACCGGTGTTTCCGTCTATACCAGGAATTTGGTTAGCCACCTGGTCAAACTTTACCCCCACAATGAGTTTCTGCTTTTCGGCGGGTCGCTCCGCCGCCGCCGCGAACTGTCGATTTTTACCAACCGCCTCAAGATTAAATCAAAATTCTACTCCATGCCGCCAAAGTTTGTCGATCTCTTGTGGAACACCTTCCATATTCACCCGATCGAAAAAATCATCGGCCAGGTTGACGTCGTTCACACTTCCGACTGGGCCGAACCGCCCAGCCAACTGCCAAAGGTGACGACCGTTCACGACCTCATTCCTTTCAAATATCCTCACACCACCGAAGGGGGAGTCCGGGTCGCCCACAAAAAACGTCTCGCCTGGGTCAACAAAGAGAGCGCCGTCATTCTGGCCGTCAGCCAGTCGACCAAGGTTGACCTGATTGATCTACTGAAAATCGACGAAGAGCGGATTGTCGTTACCCCCGAAGGCGTTGAAAGTTTCTACAAGCCCCAACCGCCTTCTCTCATCGAAACCGTCAAACATCGCTATCACCTCGACGGCGATTACCTCTTTTCTCTTTCCACCCTTGAGCCCAGAAAGAATCAAGCCCGCCTGATCGAGGCCTTCAAAATTGTTCGCGAGCATTTCCCGGGTCTCAAACTCCTCATTGGCGGCCGGACCGGCTGGGGTGAAGTTGTCCGTCCGATTGACGGCGTCATCATGCCCGGCTATGTTCCCGACGCCGATTTGCCCGCCCTTTACTCCGGTTGCCTAGCCTACGTTCTCCCCTCCCTCTATGAGGGTTTCTCCTTAAGTCATCTCCAGGCGATGGCCTGCGGTGCCTCGGTGGTCGGCAGCCAGATCTCCTCGATGCCCGAAGTCATCGGCCAGGCCGGCGTCCTCGTCGACCCCATCAGCGTCGGCGCTATCGCCGAGGGTATAATCAGGGCTGTTAAGGGCAGAAGCGTTTATAGCGCCAAGGCGATCAAGCGAGCCGGCCTCTTTTCCTGGGAGGAAACCGCTCGTCTCACTCATGCGGCTTATCAAAAAGCGGTCGAACAAAAAAAGAAATAATAATGAATATTGGATTTGACATCAACGAAGCCAACATCGGCCAACGAGTCGGCGTTAACCAGGTCGCCTTTGCCGTCTTCAAGGCGACAGCGACCGCTTTACCGCCGGGGGACCGAATCATCGCCTTTACCAAAGAGCGGCCCTTACCCGATCTACCGTCTCCATCGGAAAAACTGGCTTATGAAATCTTTGGTCCCAAAAAAATGTGGATCCTCACCGGCCTGACCAAGCGTTTGTTCTTCAATAAACCGAAAATCGACGTTCTTTTTTCGCCCAGTCACTACACGCCGCTTCTTTCGACTGTCCCGTCCGTCATTTACCTGATGGACCTCTCCTACGAGCGTTTTGGCACCGACTACTTTACCGCCTACGATATTAACCAGCTCAAACGCTGGACCCCCCTCTCCATCAGGAAAGCCAAACACGTCCTGACCATCTCCGAGTTTAGTAAAAGTGAAATCGTCAATCTCTATCACACCAACCCCGACAAAATTTCGGTCGTTTATCCCGGCTTCGACCGGCTTACCTATCACAGCAAGATCCCGATGACCAAACAAATACAGGTTCGCAAGAAATACGGCCTTACCGGTAAATACCTGCTCTACGTCGGCACCCTCCAACCCCGAAAAAACCTCAACCGGCTCGTCGAAGCCTTTGCCAAATTGAAAAACAAACAAGTCAAGTTAGTCATCGGCGGCAAAAAGGGCTGGCTCTATGACCAAATCTTTGACCAGGTCAAGAGTTTGAAGCTGGAAAACCGCGTTCTTTTCCTTGGCTTTGTCCCCAATGAAGATCTCCCGGGTCTGATCAAGGGCGCCGTCGCCTATATCCTCCCCAGCCTCTACGAAGGCTTCGGTATGCCGCCGGTCGAGGCCCAGGCAGTTGGCGTTCCCGTTGTTGTCAGCCGGCTCTCATCCCTGCCCGAAGTTGTCGGCGCCTCCGGCATCTATATCGACGACCCCCACTCCGTCGACAGCATTAAAGTAGCCTTGGAGGAAGTCATCTCCCTGACAAAAAATGACCGCCAAGCCATCATCGAGGTGGGTAAGGAAAACACCAAGCGCTTCGACTGGGACCTTTCCGCCGCCAAGCTACTGACCATTCTCCACCAGGTGGCCGGGAAATAATCTAAGTCACCACGCGAAAATGGTCTTGACTTCGATAACGAAAAAGGAACTCTTTCCAAAATGGAAATAGTTTAAATTGAAAGTAGGGAGCGAGGGGGCTTGAAAAGAAATCAGTTGGTTTCGTTTTGGAACATGGCCTAGAAAGTAACGTGCAAAAAATGCACATTGCTTCGGAATGGATCCCCGCTTTCGCGAGGATGACAAAAATGTGTCATCGCGAGGAAGTACTCTGACGTGGCGATCCAGTATTTGTCATCCCGGACTTGATCCGGGATCTATTCAAATACTCGAGTTTCTCAAAAACCCCATTTTTGCGCTTAATCAAAGCTAAATATCGAAAATTTGGGACACTAATCGGTATATTATTAA
>Ga0209211_10011973_pt1 | contig 10998 bp, 10 predicted proteins | sample RifGroA2_FD_183992 | JGI IMG/M metagenome (GOLD analysis project Ga0209211, IMG submission 183992) | Groundwater microbial communities from Rifle, Colorado, USA - Groundwater A2 (SPAdes) (version 2) | ecosystem: Environmental > Aquatic > Deep subsurface > Groundwater | place: Rifle, Colorado...
TTTTATCCCCAAAGAGTTTCATCTCCCGGTCCAACAAGGTTTCTTTGCGTTCTAATTCTTTCGAAGTCTTCATCGAGAATCGCTCCTATGGTTTTTCTTTCAAAATGGCCGCAATCCCGCCGGCTTCCTCAAGACATTTGGCCGCTTCCGCATGTACCGCTTCAATGCGTCCGCCCCTGAGCGCCACTCTGCGGGCCAGTCCCTCAAGCACCTGCGACAAAGCCTCGGTCTGTGCGCCGCACTTCTGGCAAATACGCCCCTCCGGCGCGGCGAACATGCCGCATTGCCCGCAACGCCTGCCGCTGGCGCCAAAGCGGTCAGAGTAAACCAACGTGCGAATCTGCGCCGACCGCAGGGAGTTCAACGTGGCCTCAACCCCCAGGAGCCGGTGGGAATCCATGGGGTCCGTTTCCTGCGTCAGCTGGTGCACAAGCGTCTCGTCCGACCGTTTTTTTGTCTCGGACTCCAGTTTGTTCAGCGCGGCTTCCACGTCTTTCTCGGGCGCATGCACGGGCAGCGCAAGCCGCCCCGCGACCTTGCCCCTCAGTGCCGCCGGCAGCAACCGCTCGAAGCGATCCGCCGCCTCCCGGGTTCCGCCGAGCACCAGCGAATCAAACTTTTTCAGACGCGCAATTTTTCCGAGCAGTTCCGCGACATGCTTTAAATGCCACTGCACATGCATATCGGCCGTCCGCTCCATTTTGAACTGCGACCGGAGGCTGTCCCGGCCCGGACTTTTTTTAGATTGCACCTCGCTTCCGGCCAGCGCATCGATCTCCTCCTCCACTTCGCCCAGAAAATAGGTGAACAACCTAGCCTGTGCCTTATTGACCAGAACCACACCGTAGCGCTTGTTCTCCGCGGCGGCTTCCAGCAGCGGAAGAATAAACGGCTTCTCGCACCATTCAGCCCGGTTTGGCAGATGCACCCGCATCTCCCGGTTCCAGCAATAGCCCTCCGAGGCGTCCGCGAAGAGAACCAACGCCCGCCCTGCGGGTTCATATTTTGATACAAACCGCCAGGCACTTTTAAAATCCTCCTCCAGCGCGGCTCTGTCCTTTGCCGGAACCTCCTTGCGAACTTTCTGCATCAACGTCTTGAACACCGTTTCAAACTTACGCTCTGCCGATTTGTCCCAATCGGGCTCCATGTTCAGATAAACGCTGAGCACCTGTTTTCCTTTTTGTGCGGGCCAATTCAGAAATGTCCGTAACTCCTGTGCCGTAATCATGACCGGCCTCCTTATGGCTTTCCACTTTGATCTTTAAACCCAACTCCAGTGCCTCATGACATTTGTTTTTGGTAGGGGCAATTCATGAATTGCCCCTACAGGAACGACTTACATCCACAAAATCAAATGCCATGCAGTTCTAGACTAAATCTTTTAAAAAACTTCGCTGTGACTGCGGTCACACTCCAACGCAATGGGATAAAAATAAGCAGATGTACGGAGAGGATCAATGCTCGGGAACCGCGCAGGCCGGTATTTTTTCAGCCAACCGGCGCATGCGTGAGGGCGTCAAAAGCACAGGAGTGTGCCAACCGTCTTGAGAGTGGGCATCGCGTTTTTTAATCAGGAGCCAGTGCTTTTCGCGGCCCTCCCCATGCATTTTGATCAGTGCAAATTCGCCTTTTAGCAGTTTCCCGGCTAAATGAACCTTCAGTTCGCCGCGCGCAAGGCTCTCTTCCGGGGCTTCCGATCCGGCCATTGTGAAATGGCCTTCATCCCAAATCAGTACCGGGCCGGCACCATATGATCCTTTCGGAATAATGCCTTCATAGGCCGCATGGGCCTTATCGTGGTCGGGAACTTGAATCGCCAGACGCTTCTCAGCGGGATCAAGGGAAGGCCCCTTGGGGACAGCCCAGGACTTTAAAACGCCTCCGATTTCAAGGCGGAAATCCCAGTGCAGTCTTGCCGCATGATGTTCCTGAACAACAAATCGCGCCATGACAGCCCCCTCGAATCACGACTACGCCATCTACTTGGCGATCAGATGAACACTTTCGTATTTGATCCAGCTGATGAAAACCGGATAACCGGCAAAGGCGATTACCGCCGTCAGACCAGCGACAGAAGAGACGCTCATCTTTAAAAAAATTACGGCGACGAGCATATAGACCACACTCCACGCGAGTAAACCGCTGACACTTTTGCTCAAGCGCAACTGCATCTCATGGTGATTAAACTCAAGCCAGAACAACTTTCGGCACTTTCCGCAGAGATGCTCGCGGCGGTGAGTTTTGGACAAGGTGGAGGGATGGGAAATGAGCGTGTCGGCACCGAACCGGCCCACAAACCGTAAAAAACCATACTCGACACCGCAATGGGGGCATTTTTTCATAAGCGTCACCTGCCTTTCTTGAACATGCCCCATTATTCTTCTTTCTTCTCGCAAGTGCAACAGGCATGACACGCCTGGCACTCCGGACACCATTCCTCTTCCTCAACCTTTTCACCGCAACGTTTGCAGGTCGCTAATAACACCATACCCGGCCCCCTTTTTTCAGACATTATGAAACCGCGAAAGCAGCTCCAGAACCTCATTGTCTCGTGTCTGAGCAAATTCCTCATACCACTCACCAATCGCGCCAAGCGACTGAAGCGGCAAAAGGCACACCATTTCTTCCACCTCGCCGGCCAAAGTTGCGCAGGAATCCGCGGCCCCCACCGGTACGGCAGCTACAATGCGGCTTACGTCTTTTTTACGCAACGCACGCACCGCCGCCAGCATCGTCGCGCCCGTGGCCAATCCATCATCAACAAGAATCACCGTTTTGCCTCTGACATCCGGAAAACTGCGGCCGCCGCGATATAACTTCTGGCGGCGCCGCAGCTCTTTTTTTTCATCGGCGGCCACTTGCTCAATCTCATCCTGCGAAATATTCAGTGCATCAACCACTTCCTGATTCAACACCCGTCCGCCGCCCTCGGCAATCGCGCCCATTGCCAACTCCTGCTGTCCGGGCGCCCCGAGTTTGCGCACGATAAAAACATCCAGCGGTGCGTTTAACTCCAAAGCAACCTCAAAAGCAACGACAACGCCGCCGCGCGCCAGGCCCGCGACAAGCACATCCGAACGGTTGGCATACGCCTTGAGTTTTTGCGCCAGTTGGCGCCCCCCATCACTGCGATTTCTAAAACCGTGGATCATGTGGCACACCCCCTTCGAAAACACCGGACGGACACCTGAACCCAAGCGCCCGTCCGGACTCCAACATCCGCTACTGAACCTCCACGGCAACCTGTTTTGCCTTCGCGCCTTCTGTCTTTGGCAGGGTGACCGTAAGCACGCCGTCTTTACAGACAGCTTTCACTTGCTCGGCCTTGATGTCCGTCGGCAACTCGATCATCCGTGTAAACGCCCCATAGAACCTCTCCGATGCGTAATAATTTTTCTCTTTCGTCTCCTTCTCTTCTTTACGCTCACCCTTCAAGGTGAGAAGCCGACCCTCGACCTTCACCTCCAACTCTTCCTTCTTGACGCCCGGAAGATCCGCTTTCACCACAACATTGTCCTTCTCTTCCACTACATCAACCTCCGGTTCAAAACTCGTCTTCCACCCGTTATGTTTCAACACGCTCCGGCCAAACAACTTATCCAATTCCTGACGAAAATCCGCTAATACACCAGTCCGATCCCAGATATCTTCACGCTTCATGATGTTCATGGCACCCACCCCCCTGATTTTACACCCCAGATCTGTCCCTCTGTACAGTTTCATACTAGGATGAATGGGTGCGGCAATCTGTGACTAGAGTCACAAGCCTGTTTGTTATTTAAACTCGAGATTTAAAATTGAATAGAAACATAACCCTATGGAAATCAGTCAGTTACGCGCAGATCAAAAAATCCGGGGAACAGGCGGGAGCTATTTTTTGAAGATAAAAAATGCAGCGGCAATCAGGAAGCCAAAGCCGACCAGGTGGTTCCAGCGCAGGCCTTCCTTGAGGTAAAAAACCGAGAAGAACGCGAACACAACGAGCGTAATCATTTCCTGAATTGTCTTCAGCTGTGCCGCGTTGAACATTCCGTGGCCGATCCGGTTCGCAGGCACCTGGAAACAGTATTCAAAAAAAGCGATCAGCCAACTGACAAGAATTACAACCCAAAGCGCTTTATCCTTAAAACGCAGATGCCCATACCAGGCAAATGTCATAAAAATATTCGAAATTAAAAGTAAAAGAATCGTCGGCATTTTACCTCCTAAGATTTGACTACCAAAATGGCACCTCGCCAACAAGTTTTCCGTTTCGCACCCTGGCATGCCAAAACGCCGGAAAGGTCAGAGTCGCCGTCATACCGAGCACATAAAAAGTGTGCCCCGTCAGCCCCGCCGCCTGAATGATACGCTCATTGAAGGGCATGAGCAAATACATCAGCACCAGCTGATAAGCAAAAACCTGCAGGGAGTGCTTGCCGAGAAAGCTGAACCACGGCAATCCCCTGTCGGGCGGAATATATCTAAGCACGGCGCGAATCAGCACGGCTAGCGCGCAAAAATTCAAAACCCTCAAGGGCCCCAAGTCCGTAACTTTGAGATGTGAGGTCACATCAAAAGGAGTCGCAAGCATTCCATGACGCGTGAGAAAAAGATAACTCGCCAACCCTGCGGCAGCGGCCAGGATAAACTTCGAATCGAGCCAGGCATTCTTGAAGCCCCGTGCCGCGCGATAGCCAAAGAACAGGCCCAAATGCCAGATCAACTGCCATGCGAAAAGGTTGAAATATCCCGGCTGCGCTTCCGGAAAAAACATCTTCGTGATCGCCGCGACCGAATAGCCGAACTGTCCCAAGCCCCAGAAAAACAGGCTCAAAAGCAAAACAATCCAGCCTTTGTTCTTATGAAACAGCAGCAAGCTGAGCGGCGCAGAAAGCACAAAAAAGATGAACATGGAAAAAACATCGAGCCAGTTGGGGGTTTGCAGCAAAAGCAGATCGGCTACAATCGATCGAACCGGATTTTGGTGGAAACTGCGCAGCCACTCCGCCCAATAGGCCTGGTACATGGGCACAAGGTAGGTCATGGCGATCAAGCCGAATAAAATCGCCATGTTGTATTTGTAAATCAAAAAGGCGCGTTTGCCTGCCGCCTGAATAAGCTTCCCGGGTTCGTTCACATACCGCAGGTAAACCATTGCAAAATAAAACCCCGAGATAAACGCAAACCCTTCTGCGGAACTCACAAAACCGGGCGATTGATACACAAAGCGCCAGAGCAGCCCCTTGAAGTGATCGATTGTCATCACGACCAGAAACAACCCTCTCAGGCTATCGATTCTTTCATCCCGCTGAATGGGCATTTTTTAATAACGGCCCTTAAGATAAACCTGACGGATAAAATCCCCCGGCAGCATGATCTTTGGGGATTTAACTTTAGCGTGCAGCGCGGCAGAGAAAAAATGACGCCGGTCAAGCGTCAGTAGATAGTCGGTCTTTAGTATTACAGCTGCCGACAAAACAGGTAAGTCCTTGGGGTGAATCAACTCCTGAAAAAGGGCCTGCTGTTTCTCCGGGGGTGTGGGGCATAGATGAACTTTAGTTTTTTGAAGATACCTGCGAAAAGCTTTGAGGCAAACCGGCTTCGACTTTAAGCGCAAATTGCGCTCTGCTTCTCTCAGCACAAGGCGGCTGGCGCAAACAAGCCATTTTTCACGCACGGCCAATTTCAAAACCAGGGCCGAGGCCCCTTCTACCGATGAGAAACCGGCAAAGAAAACATTGGCGTCTAAAAAAACTTTTAGCATTTCAGAGGGTTTTCTTTACCTGCATGTAAACAGCCCGGTCCATTTTATCTTCACTCATAAATTCGCGGATACGGTCAGCGCTGTACTCCTCAATGAAAGCCTCTTCCTGAAAGCGATCCTGCGAAGCCCGGTATAAATCAATATCCATCAGCACAACGATTTGCCGTCCATTTTTTTTGACAATGTAAGGCTCTTTACCGTAGCGCACATCATCAAGGATCTCACCAAATTTTTTTCGCAAGTCCAGCGCATTAATTTCTTTCATAAGCCCCCCTTTGGCACCCCGGTAGAAGACTAGCACATAAAATACACATAATCAATATAATGCATATTATACATACTTTTCAATGCATCAAAAATAAAAGGCAGGCAACGTGTAATGCTGCCTGCCCTTTCAATAATCTTATCCGGATTACGCGGCGGAACGAGCGGCGCGAACGGCGGCCGCATTCTGCGACAAGACTGCGATGTAGCCCGCCAACACCTGGCGAACCGCCTGCACCCCACCGGAAACGGGTTTGATCCCGCCTTCACCCGCCTGCTGAATAGTTTTGGAGTTCTTGATCGCCAAAAGCTGCTTGATACGTAATGCCTTGACCAACTGGCGATTGCCTTTAGCCGTCGCGCCCAACTCACTGGCCATTGGACCCAGCAGCGCGGCGGCAGCTATTTGGATGGCAGAAACAAATTTTTCAAGTCGAACATTGTCAATTTCGCTAAGATCCGAGGTTCTTTGATCCTGGCTGACGACCAGTTGATTTTCGGTCGCATTGCCCAGTTGTGACTTACCGGTCACCACTCCCATATTCTCATTGGGGCCAAGACGCGGCAGCTTGCTGCTCGTAGTTAAGACCTGCCCCGCTGCCTCAGAACCTGCTAACCGGGTAAATTCCTGCACAAAGCGGTTACGCGAAGAACCGTCAGGTGATACCGCCACGAAGTTTGTCACAACGCCGGCTTTCCAGGCTTCTACAGCTGCCTCTGCCAAAGATACGATGCGAACAGGCGAATCTTGATCCGTCACTTCAACGGCAACTGTGTTTGTAAAATTTTCAATACGCGCTCGCGCTCCCCGAGCCGCCCGATCGACAGCTTTAGCGGCCTTCGTGCCAAACTCGCTTTGAACACGTACTTTCAGCGCCTCAGCCACGTTAGCAAACACAATATCGACGGCTAAATCTACACCCTCATCCGAAGTAACATTCGATTTAAGATCTGCCGGTGAGAGACTGCTCGCCACCCGCTTCGCGATAACTCCTCGAATGACACTGTCTATCTCCGTCACATCGATCTCGCGGTGGACCTTTTCCAACTCGGTCATAATATCGTCCACCAAACTTGTGCGTGCCACAACAGTGAGATTGTCCGCGAGATAAAAATCTGCAACCTTATTTGACGTGCCGCCCAGCAGCATCCGCATTTCGGAGCGGGCGGCTTGCTTTACAGAAAAAAACTGTTTGCCGTCGGAATAAATTGCACCTCTGACAATCTTAATAGCGATTTGCCCAATAGTAAACATGCTACCGCCGGCGCTCTCCGGTCCGTCCAAAACAGGGACTTGAGCATTTTCAGCGCTTATTTCCTTCCAGCGACTCACAAGCTCCATGGCTCTTGCAATTGAAACAAATTTCGAGGACGTCTCCAGAAGTGTAAATCGGGTCCCGATTCCAGCCAAAATTTCTTCGTAAGAATATACAGATCCCGTGGTGCTACCCGGATGTTCCAAAACAGGTTCTGTGTCTTTCGGTTTTAATTTGTATTTTTCCATTAAAGCTTCAACACGTTTTCGGGCTTGAGCAATCGCTTCGTCCAATGTTGTTGGAACCGCTTCAACAGGAACAACCGCTTGCTTCAGATCAGAAAAACCATCGGAGGCTGGCGGTCGCGTTGTCGTTGGCAGGCTTTGTGGTGGCACTGCGGGTGGTAATGCCACACTGGCGGGCTGGGCCTTTAGAACAGCAAGGACAGGCCGCTCCAAACCTTCCACCTCAACGACTTCAACGACTGGAATCTGTGAAATAAGAGTAACTGCAATGGGTTGGTTTTGGATACGATTGATAAGGGCTTGCTTATTTGCGTCATAATTGCGGAAAATAAAATTCAAGAGACGATCTATGGCCAGCCATTTCATTTTAGATTTAATCCCCGCATCATTTTGCCTCCCAGCAGCCCCGTAGATGGCGGCAGACAGTTCGCCGGATTTGTAACCGCCCCCCTCTCTCGCACCTCGCGCAGAAAATTTTATGAGTTCTTCCAAATCTGTTTCGTTTCCGATAACACCATGTCGAAATTGCGTAAAAAAAGCGAGCGATCTTAGCAACTGTTCGAGGGATATGTTGGGCTCAGTTTTGTCTAGCTCATCGATAATGCTGAAATTCTTTTGAAACTCGGCATGAGTTTCAAGCGCAGCCATCAAAGCATCCATTCCTTCGTCCGATCTCCAAAGCTTTCTAATCGGATCTTGATTCTCTGAAATCTTTATGCGGTATAAAGATGCGTTAGGAAAACGAAGAGCGGTATTTACAATATTATCCTTCGCCTTCTGGTAGCGATCTCCTTTACCTTTAGTTGTGGCATAATTTATGATCATCTCAAAAAGATATCTCTCTGGCACATTCGCGGAATCAGTATCAATTCTGGCGAAATTTTCATCAATAAATTGGTCCAGGCGGTTTTGCTGTGACGGCTGATGTCTTGAATAAATCTGACGCAAGATTCCACGAGCCGGGGCGCTTGTAATAGGGCCTTCTTCGTCCACGAGCCCATGCCATTCTTCCGAACTCAGATTTAGTTGAGAAACAATTGTGGCAATTGTTAGAAATTTGTATTCACGAGACTCTCTACCAAATAATTCTTGTGCATTAAACACACCCCGCATTTCGGAGCGGGAGCGGACACGCTTCTCCAAAATTTCATTTTCCAATTTGCGTAATTCGAATGCATCAAATTCAAGGGTCTCGTTGCTTCGCAGCGCTTCAAACAAGCCCGTGATCTGTTCATCGAGAAGAATACTGTTCGAGAGTCCGCTCAGCCCTCTCGTCAGGGCGCCAAGTTTGTCATCGTCGTCGCTCAGGTTTGCAACAAAATCGTCCATAACACGCACCATGCCCTCCTCGCCCGCCTGTACTGATTTTCCGGCCAACAGCGCACCAACAATTTGGCTGACCAATGGCGTTTCGGCAGGTGCCGCGGGAAGAACCGCAAGATCCGGGCGGGAAAGAAGCGCAAGTATCCCTGAAGAGTTGGGGAGAGCATTCACTAAAATGTGAATTTGATACGGTGCGGATGAGGTCGGAATAATCTCCAGCTGTTCCACAATCTTTTGAAACGAACCGGCCGGGGTCTGCTTCCCCTGACTCGTCTGACGATCATAATACCGGATATCGGAACCCTGCGTACCAGTCCCTAAATCGCTTGTTCCCACGATACCCAAGCCGGGCAAATTCAACTCGGCCAGTTTCGTATTTACTTTTTCCAGTTCAGCGGCCAATTCAGCGGCGGTTGCAAACGATTTCCCCCATTGCATAAACTGAAAGCCCCCCAGAGGCGGCATGATTGCCCTACTGATTCTCCCAGGCGGTGTTTTACCGAAAGGCCGCAGCAGGGACATCAATAGCGCAAAAAGTCCTGCCAGCGCATTGACAATCTGCCGGAACCCATTTGACTGTTTGATTCCTCCAACCCAAGATTTCACCACTTGAGCGATAGTAAAACCCCCTGTGATATCCCGCATTTCGGAGCGCTGCAAATTTGCGGCATATTGCCGCAGCGCCCTGAGCGGCCAATCTTCTATTTTTTTGCCGATCAAAGGGCCGATATCACTCTCTTCCGCAGGATGCCCCAGCGGATAGTCATAAACCACACGATCGCGAGGGACACCGAGGATCTCCAACTGTTTTAAAACCTGCTTGCTCGCTCCCTCGCGTGCTTCTCTCGCCTTCGCTTCCCAATCCTCTGCGCTTCCGGATTGATCAAACAGTGCTAGGGCTGCTTCATGAGACAAATCGCTTTCGTTGGATAAAAGAAGTGTGATCTGGTCCCGGTAACGTTCATCCTCATTCCAATGCCGCATTTCGGAGCGGGCGGCAGAAACTCTCTCAAGATTGTGGATGCGGAGATTGCCTTTATTGTCTCCCGCAATGACGGATTGTCCGTTGGGATGAACAGCCACATTCCATATCTCCGTGTTGGCATCCCCCACTGCCTCCAGCGCGGGCAAGAGAATGTCGGTCACGCCGCCGCCGGCCGGATCCATCTGAAGGTTGTATACAGAAAGTTTTCCGTCATCGCTGCCTGCTATAAGCGAGGTTCCGTCAGGACTAAATGCGACGCTTCGGACTGCCCGGCGCACTTCAATAGTCACAGGATCGCTTATTCTGCTTACATTTCCGTCCGGGGATTTTTCAAGATTGTAAATCCCCAGTTTGTTCGCGTTCGTCCCTACTGCCAGTGAATTCCCATCCGGACTATGGGCAACACTCAAAATCCCGCCGTCGTCCACATATTCCGAAAGCACGTCCCTCGCCGCAGCAACAGTCTCACTCATCCCGGCTACTTTGCCATCCTGATCCTTCTGGAAATTAAAAACATGCAATTTCTGGTTGTACTGGCCATACCCTGCCACCGCCACGGATTGGCCATCCGGGCTGATGGAAACACCCGATACTCTGAGGACACCCGCTTCCGCTTCAACCACCGGCGCGCTCAGGAGGATACCCCCCTCCGGATTTTTCGTGACATTGTAAACCTGAATTTTACCGTCTTCCGTCCCCACTGCTATAAACTTCCCATCGGAACTGTGAGAAACGCTCATCACTCTCCCGCCCACTCGCACCATCGCAGTCTCGCGCAGCCCCAACTTTCCATCCGTAGTCTCAAGATGAAACACATAGAATTTGTTGTCATCAGTTCCCGCCACCAGTGACTTCCCGTCCGGCGTGTAGGAAATACTGATAACCCGTTCTTTCAAACTCGTTTCAATCTCCTCACGAACCCCGGTTACTTTCCCGCGAGCATCCATCGCAAGATCATACAAAAGAATTTTTCTCCCGTCGTAGCTTGCAACGGCCAGCGTCTTGCCATCAGGGCTGTGCGCGGCACTCCAGACCAGCCCCCCTACGTTCTTTTCCACGACGGCCTCACTGATCCCGGCCACCCTTTCTCCACGCTCCGGCATTTCGGAGCGCTGCAAATTTGCGGCATATTGCCGCAGCGCCCTGAGCGGCCAATCTTCTATTTTTTTGCCGATC
>Ga0209211_10011974_pt1 | contig 10997 bp, 8 predicted proteins | sample RifGroA2_FD_183992 | JGI IMG/M metagenome (GOLD analysis project Ga0209211, IMG submission 183992) | Groundwater microbial communities from Rifle, Colorado, USA - Groundwater A2 (SPAdes) (version 2) | ecosystem: Environmental > Aquatic > Deep subsurface > Groundwater | place: Rifle, Colorado...
CGGGCTGTTTATCTCCACGGCCTGTCCGTCCAGCAGTACCTCGCCGCTGTCCTTGCGGTAGACACCAGCCAAAATTTTCATCAACGTGGACTTTCCCGCGCCGTTCTCACCCATCAGGGCGTGAACCTCACCGGGCATGAGGTCAAAGCGCACGTTATCCAGCGCGCGAACGCCAGGAAACGACTTGCTGAGTTTTTGTATGGAAACCAGTGGGGTCACGATCAGGCCTTGTGTATTGCGACGCTCAGATGGTGACACCACCGTCCACGAGCAACGTCTGCCCGGTGACAAAACGCGACTCGTCGCTGGCCAAAAACACCACCATAGGTGTGATGTCGTCCACCGAGGCCAGGCGCCCCATGGGCTGGCGCGCAATAAAGTCTTTCTCGGCCTGCACCGGGTCGGCGGCACTGGCAATACGACCGCGCAAAGACGGCGTATCCACCGTACCGGGGCACAGTGCGTTAGCACGCAGGCCGGCCTTCACATAGTCGGCCGCCAGCGATTTGGTCAGGCCAATCACCGCGGCCTTGGTGGTGCCATAGGCGCAGCGGTTGGCAAACCCTTTGATGCTGGACGCCATGGACGCCATATTGATGATGGACACGCTGCCGCCTTGCGTCTCCACCTTGGCCAGCATGGCCGGCAGAAAGGCGCGCGTCATGCGGAACATGCTTTTCACGTTTAAATCAAAGCTCAGGTCCCAGTCGGCCTCGGTACCGTCCAGCAGGCTGCCATTGGCCACCATGCCGGCGCAATTGAACAGAGCATCCAGGGCCGGGGTGCGCGCAGCCAGCGCGGCCACGGCGGCGTCGTTGCGCACGTCCAGCACTTCTACCTGGATGGCCGGATGCTCGGTGGCCAGGCTGTCCAGAAACGCCTGGTTGATGTCGGTCGCGATCACACGGGCGCCCGCTGCGGCACAGGCCAGCGCGCTGGCCCGGCCAATGCCTTGCGCCGCCGCCGTAATGAGCACTGTTTTACCTTGCAACCGCCTTTGACCCATGCTGACTCCGTTTTTTTAGTTTAAATATGAATAAGATATTCATGTATGAAGCAGAATGATAGGGAGCTTTGCCTCGGCACGGCCTAGTACTTACCCTAGCCTCCTAGACCTCTGCTATAAAAAACTTTCCTCGAAAGCGCCCCACCATGACCACGCCCCCTTCCAAGCCCCGCGGCCGAACCCCGAAATCGTGAAAGAGATGGACCGCAGCGCCAGCGAGATTTACCGCATGCTGGAGCGCTTGGTGGCGCGGCAATACGTGATGCGCAACCCCTCAGGCGACCGCTATGCGCTGAGCCTGAAATTGTTTGCACTGGCCCATATGCACCCGCCCTTGAGCCGGCTGATCAACCAAGCCCTGCCCGTGATGGACGAATTTACGCGCAAGGCCGAGCAGTCCTGTCACATGGGCGTGTACGACCGCGGCAATGTGCTGATCAGCGCCCAGATCAACAGCCCCAGCGGCTGGAGTTTTGCCGTGCAACGCGGTGCGCGCGTGGGCCTGTTGGACACCGCCTCGGGCCACCTGCTGCTGGCCTATGCCGACGAAGGCAGCTACCGGCGCATGCTGGCCGAGCACACGCCACTGGATGGCGAAGTCCCCATCACCGAAACGGACCTGCAAGCCACCTTGGCCAACATCCGCAAACGTGGCTACCTGGAGCGGGACAGTGCGCAGACCCTGGGGGTGATTGACATCTCCTTCCCCATCCTGGGGCCCGACAACACGGCACTGGCCACCCTCACCTGCCCCTACATCCGCCGCATCGACAGCCACGTCGGCCCGGTGATGGCGGATGTGCGCGAGGCCCTGCGCCAGGCAGCCCAAGCGCTGTCACTGACGCAGGGTATGGCGCGCGAGGCGGGTTAATCTGCTACTAAATCAATAGCATATTGCGCAATATCCACGGGCGCTAGGTGCCGATTTGACCTATAAACGCATCACAGATGCAGGACGCTTGCCCTCGGGAAACTGGTGCAGCAAGTCCTGCAGATCCAGCGGCTTGCTCAGCAGAAACCCCTGAATCAAGGTGCAGCCCGCTTCACGCAGTGCCGCCAGTTGCTGCTGGGTTTCCACACCTTCGGCAATCACGTCCAGCCGCATGTGCTGGCCCAAATCGACGATGGTGTTGACGATGGCACGGTCGCGCTCCTGGGTGGGCAGGTCGCGCACAAACGAGCGGTCTACCTTCATGGACGAGATGGGCAGGTTCTTCAGCATGGACAGCGAGGAGTGCCCCATGCCAAAGTCGTCCAGGCTGATCTCGAACCCCAGCTTGCGCAGGTCGTGCATCACACGCACCACCTGCTCCGGGTGCTTCATCAGCATGCCCTCAGTCAGCTCCAGCGAGATGCTGCTGGGGTCCACCCCCAGGGATGCCGTGAGCTGGTGCAGCTCTTGGGGCAAGGCACTGTTGGCAAACTCGGTGGCCGCCATGTTGACGTGTACCTTGAGCCCGTCAAAGCCCGCCGCACGCAGGGTCGCCAGATCACGGCAGGCTTGCGCCATGACCCACTGGTCAATCTCCACAATCAGGTGGCTTTGCTCGGCAATCGGGATAAACAGGTCGGGTGGTACCAGCGTGCCATCTTGTCTACGCCAGCGCACCAGCGCCTCCACCGCGTGCATGCGGCCCGAGGCGATATCGAAAATCGGCTGGTAGGCCAGAAACAGCGCCTGGTCCTGCAGCGCGTGGTGCAACTCGGTCTCGATGGCGAGGCGATGCGCGATGGAGGCCTGCTGCTGTGCCAGCAGATTGGGGTTGCTGGTGGAGAACACATCACTGTTGTTGCGGCCGTTTTGTTTGACGCGGTACATCGCGGCATCTGCGCTGCGCAGCAGCTCGGGGCTGGTCAGGCCGTTGTCCGGGAAGCGGCTGATGCCCACGCTGGCCGACACCGTGAGCTCAATGCCCTCGTACGCAAACGGTGTACGCGCGGCCTCCAGAATCTGCTGCGCAATCTGCGCCAGGTCCGCGTCATTGCGGCAGGGCACCAACAGCGCAAACTCGTCGCCGCCCAAGCGGCCCACCACCGCATCCTGGGGTGCCACCTGTTTAAGCCGAGCGGCAAAGCTGCGCAGTACCACGTTGCCCGCGTCGTGTCCAAAGGCATCGTTGATGGGTTTGAAGCGGTCCAGATCGATGTACATCAGCCCAAACCCGGTATGGGCCTTGGCGGCACGGGCGCAGCGCTGGTCCAGCAGGGCGTAAAAGTGCCCTCGGTTGGCCAGCTCGGTCAGTTCGTCCACCTGTGCCAGGTGGCGGATTTCGGCCTCTTTCTCCAGGCGTCCGGCGGTTTGGGCAATCAGCGCACCGATGGTCTTGGACAGCTTGGGCAACTGCGCTTCGGGCTGGCGCGACAGGCTGCTGTAAAACTCCAGCACACCCGGGCGGTGGTGCTCGCCGTCCTCCGACACATAGGTCACCGGGAAGATATAACCCGACCACAGGCCGCATTCGCGTGCACTGGCGTGGCGCAAAAAGCGCGGGTCATTGGCCATGCTCTCCACCCACTGGGCCTCGCCACTTTCCCACACACGCCCCACCAGGCCCTGCCCGGCTTGCATGTGCAGTGTGCTACTGGCCTCGGAGAAGCCGCCCAGGTCGTAATTGGGCGGGTGCCAAAAGTTCTTGCAGGCCAGATGGGGCTGCGCCAGACCTGCGTGCTCCATGGCCCAGTAGGCGCCCCACTCCCAGCCCAGGTTTTTGCAGATCAGCTGGATCGCGTTGTCGATGGCATCGCCCAGCGCATGGCTACCCACCAGGTACTCAGTCAGCTCAAAGCCCAGCCGCTCACGCACGGCGGCATGCTTGAGCTGGCTGATGTCCTGCAATATGCCGTTGACCAGCTTGGGGTGCTGCGGGTCATGGGGCAGTGTGGAGACGCGCAGCCAGCGCATACCCGCGGCCGCACTGAGCACCCGTACCTCCATAGGGGTATTGCAGGGGGCGCCGGCGTCCGACAGCAGCGCCACCAGCCGGGCGGCGTCTTCGGGCACTACATGGATCAGGGGCCCGTCCAGGCTTTGGTGGAGCCGCACATCCACATCCAGCAGCCGGGCCGCGTGGCTGGAGAGCAAGATGTGGCCGCTGTGCGCGTCATACCAGCAAAGCCCGAAACCCGCGGCCGCCTCCATGGCCGAGGCGTGGTCCGTATCTGTGCGCAACCGGGCTTGCAGGGGGGAAGAGATGCCCAACTTTGGGGCTTTGTCTAGAAGTTCGCCAACGAGAACCGCCATTTGGTATCCATGTCATGCCGTAGGCCGACGCTGAAAGCAAATTACATGCCCACGCATACAGAGCTGCACTCCCTCTGAACAATAGTTGGATAACATGCCCGTGTTTGCCCATCCTGCAACCCCGCCACGGTCCCGTTGTAACCCACTACGCCAAAACGCCCCATGCAACCTGTGAAGCTCAGACTTGCCGCCCTGTACGGCATCGGCCTGATCGCCGTGTTGACACCGATCGTGGTCTCCATCCTGCTGGCGGGGCACAAGAGTCTGGAACGCCAGCAAGACCGCGCCAACATGATTGCCGCGGACATCCTGGGCCGCGCCCACAAAGTGGCTGACCAGTTGGATGTCGCCTTCCACGAACTGGGCGCCGCGAAGTCCAGCGACCCCTGTTCGGATTCCAACCTCGACCTGATGCGCAAGCTGGTGATCCAGTCCAACCTGGTGATCGATGTGGGCTATATCGCCAACGAGCAGATGGTCTGCTCGTCCTTCGGGCGCAACAGCTACCGCATCGGCCCGAAAAGCTACACCAGCGCTAAGGGCTACGACCTCTGGACGCAGTTGGTACATCCCCTGCACGCGGATTCACGCTTGGTCATCAGCTCTGACCCCAAAACAGGCTTTGCCGCCGTGATCCACGAAGGCGCGGTGCTGCAGTCGGCACCGGTTGATGACAAACTGGCCTACGGAGTCCTGGGCGTCACTCGCAAGAAAGAGCTGTTTCACAAAGGACTGTTCGATCCTGCGTGGTACCCGGCCCTCGGAAATTCCTACGAGACCACCTTCTTCGACGGCGCGCGTGTGGTGGCCTGGAAACGCTCGCACCGGTTTGACTTTGCCGCCTATGTGTCGATTCCCGGCAGCGAGATTGACGACGATTGGAAACGCGTACTTTGGCTCATGCTGCCAATCGGCATCGTGGCCGCGATGGTGTTGCTGCTGGTGATGGCTCAGTTGGTGCGCCTGCAGGGCGCACTGCCCACGGCCCTACGTTATGCGCTGAAGCGCGGCGAGCTGTTCCTCGTCTACCAGCCCATCGTGGATCTGAGCACCGGAGCCTGGGTTGGGGTAGAAGCCCTATTGCGCTGGCGCAAGTCGAATGGGGAAATGGTCAGCCCCGAACTTTTCATTCCGGCCGCAGAGCGCAACCACCTGATCGAACAGGTCACGCAGCGGGTGATTGAACTCATGGAGAACGACGCGGCCGAGCTGCTGCGCAGTCACCCTGATTTTTATGTAGCCCTCAACCTCTCGGCAGAGGACTTTTGCAACCCCGCCATCAGTGAACGCCTGCGCGCAGCCGCCGCTAAGATGGGCGTACACACCCGCAGCATCCATGTGGAGGCAACGGAGCGCGTATTCCTGCATGTGGAGCAGACTCGCAAGGCCCTGGATGCACTGCGCCAACAGGGGCATTCCGTGGCCATCGACGACTTCGGCACGGGCTACTCCAGCCTGTCTTACCTGACCGAACTGGAGCTGGACTGCCTCAAGATTGACAAGTGCTTTGTCAGCACCATTGGCCAGCAGGCCGTCACCAGCCACGTGATCGGCCACATCATCGAGATGGCCAAGTCACTCGGTCTGAAGATGATTGCGGAAGGCATAGAAACCCCAGAACAGGCGGGCTACCTCCGCGCCCATGGCGTCCAGTTCGGCCAGGGCTGGTTGTTTGCCCGGCCCATGGACATGACCCAATTGGCCCAGACACTGGCCGAGCAACGCGCCAACGCTCAGGCAAACTCCGCCGCTGTGGCTGAAACCGACAGCGTGTAAAGCCCGCCAAAAGCCCCCGGCTGCGCACCCAGCCGCAGCAAGGCAGCGGGGCTGAGCGACGTGGCGGCAAGTGCTTCCAGTACCCCTAGGTCGTAGCCAATTACCAGCAACACCCAATCCGCAAACCGGTCACTGCCGCGGATTTTTTGCTCTGTGGTCTGGGCGATGACCGGGGCCTCGTGGCGCAGCAGGTGCCCGCCCACACAGCCGGGCTGGTCCACCAACTGGGCCAACAGCTTTTTCAAAGACGCCCGCAGCCGCTCATCGGCACCGGGAGCGGGCGAGATGCGCATCGCCAGCGCATGGCGGGCCACCGCAGCACCACTCGATTCGAGCACATGGCACTGGCTGCGCACCATGTTGCGGTGGTGCGGCATCATCTTGGTGGACCAGGGTGATGGGGCATTCAGGTGCGCCAGGTAAGCGGGCGACGACAGCGTGCTGTGGGCGTCCAGCTCATACACCTGGAGCACGCCCTCCCCGCCGTCGGCACTGCTCCAGCGCGTGGCTCGGCTGAAACCCGGAATACCCAAGCGCTCACGGAAATGTTCATGCGAGTGCCAATCCTGAAACTCGGCATTCATCTCGGGCGCCATATCCCACCACATGGCCAATGCGGCTTTTCCCAGCAAGGGCATCGGATTCCTTTCAGAGTACGGGCACCCATTCTGCACTTTGCAGCCGATTCACAAGCCTTCCACAATGCTCTAATGACCGCGAGTGGCGACCTAAAAAAACGGGAATGTCTAACCCAGTGCCCCGAAACACTGGCATTTCAGCCGAAAGAGAAACATGTTCAAAATTTACTGGACCGACGAAGCGGACCGAGTGCATGGCCAGGAGGCACCAGGGGTCGTGCAGGCGCTGCAGATCACCAAGGAGAAGCGCGACGCTGGCTACACCTTTGTGACCATGGTCAGCGAAAACCCGCAGCATGCAGGTAAACCGGGCGTTGATACTGTAGTGGAAGGAAAAACGCCCGACGGGCAAGACTACGATTGGTCCAAAGCCGGCCGGGCTGGTCGCCCCCGCAAGTCGGATCGCATCATCACGAACAAGGACCGCTGACGAATTTTGGACAAAACTGGCCGCCAGCCCGCTAGCAATATGCGTGAGCAGCTTCTATTTTTGTAGCAAGCTCAGCGCACAAGTCAGGCAGCGGTGAGCAAGTTCGCTTTGGTGGGCGGCAACACCTTGGCATCGTTGGCTGCGCCAAATTGGATGTCGCCCCGCAGTTGGCCGCCTTCCTGGATCACGATCTTGCCGTAACAGATCTTGCCGCTCACCCGCCCGGTGGAATAGATCACCAGTTTCTCGCGCACCGTCAAATCACCGCTAAATTCGCCGTAGATCTCGGCATAGTCGATGTCCGCCGAGCCTTTGAAGGCACCGTTTTCGGTGATGTGGATGACGCGTGAATCCATCGTCGCTTCCACCGTCCCCTCGACCACCAACGTGTCGCAGTCGGTAATCTCCACACCTTTGAGTTTGATATTGGGGCCCACGGTCAGCTTGCTACCGCCTTCCTTGGCGGGGGCGCCAGACAGGTGTGACGCCGTCGTCGCACCGCTTGGGGATGTCGCAGGTACGGGAGGTTGGGCACCGGAGGGATTTCCTCTAGCACCCGCGCCGGGGTCTGACATGGCGCTGGGCTGGCTTTGCACGGGCCGGGTAGGGGCCGGGTCTGCGGGACGTTTGCCAAAAAATGGAGGTTGTATGGTCATTCGGATTCTTTCAAAAAAGGAAGAATCCATACTAGCCCCGCAACTCAGTAGAAACCCTCGGTCAATTGCAACATCACTGGTTCAAATGCCTTCAAATGTTACCGGTGTTGCCCAGCACACCAACATCGGTTAACGGCATGCAGTAGCGCCCCTGCTCCACGCCCCTCAGGCCAACTCCGACTGAATCCCGATCTCGCCACTCCGTCTCTTGTGGATCGGGCACTTGTTGGCAATCTCCAGTAGCCACGCACGGCCGGCTTCGGTCACCTCCTGCGACGCACGGCAAGCGCAGACTGCGCTATGAATCGTATTAGAAAAACCTATTTGAGCGATTCGCACGCAAACCCTACACTGACTCGGCCACCCTATTTTTTACAGCCCCAGGAGATAACGATGTCGACAGAAGCCAAGTGCCCCTTTCCCCACGCTGCGCGCAACACCACGCCAGCTGCCACGCAGTCCAACACCGATTGGTGGCCTCACCAGCTCAAGCTCACCCTCCTGCACCAGCATTCCTCCAAGAGCCTGGACTTGCACGCCGTGGTCAAGGACCTGCATGCCCTGATGACCGACTCGCAAGACTGGTGGCCTGCAGACTGGGGCCACTATGGCGGCCTGATGATCCGCATGGCCTGGCACTCGGCCGGCACCTACCGCACGACCGATGGCCGCGGCGGTGCGGGCAGTGGCAGCCAGCGGTTTGCGCCGCTCAACAGCTGGCCCGACAACGGCAACCTGGACAAGGCACGCCGCCTGCTCTGGCCCATCAAGCAGAAGTACGGCCGCAAAATTTCCTGGGCCGACCTGATGATCCTGGCCGGCAACGTGGCACTCGAATCCATGGGCTTCAAGACCTTCGGATTTGCGGGTGGTCGCCCCGACATCTGGGAACCCGAAGAAGACATCTACTGGGGCGCCGAGAAAACCTGGCTGGCCACCAGCGATAAACCCAACAGCCGCTATTCGGGTGACCGCAAGCTGGACAACCCACTGGCCGCTGTGCAGATGGGCTTGATCTACGTGAACCCCGAAGGCCCAGACGGCAAGCCCGACCCCGTGGCCAGTGGCCGTGATGTGCGGGAAACCTTTGCACGCATGGCCATGAACGACGAAGAAACCGTGGCCCTGGTGGCCGGCGGCCACACCTTTGGCAAGGCGCACGGCGCGGGCGACCCCACACTGGTGGGCCCTGAACCCGAGGCTGCAGGTATCGAGGAGCAAGGCCTGGGCTGGATCAACAAGTTCGGCTCTGGCAAGGGTGTGCACACCACCACCAGTGGCATTGAAGGTGCCTGGAAACCCAACCCCACCACCTGGGACAACGGCTACTTCGACATGCTGCTGGGCTACGAGTGGGAGCTGACCAAGAGCCCCGCCGGCGCCCACCAGTGGGTGGCCAAGAATGTGAAGCCCGAACACATGATTCCCGATGCGCATGACCCGTCCAAAAAGCATGCGCCCATGATGACCACGGCCGACCTGTCGCTGCGCATGGACCCGGCTTACGAGAAGATTTCTCGCCGCTTCCACCAGAACCCAGCCGAGTTTGCCGACGCGTTCGCGCGCGCCTGGTTCAAGCTCACCCACCGCGACATGGGGCCGGTCGCCCGTTACCTGGGCCCGTTGGTGCCCCAGGAAACCCTGATCTGGCAAGACCCGATTCCCGCCGTCAACCACCCGCTGGTGACTGCGCAGGACGTGGACGCGCTGAAGGCCAAGGTGCTGGCATCCGGTCTGTCGGTCTCTGCGCTGGTGAGCACGGCATGGGCCTCGGCGTCGACCTTCCGTGGCAGCGACAAACGGGGCGGTGCCAACGGTGCACGCATCCGCCTGGCGCCGCAAAAAGACTGGGATGCGAACCAGCCTGCCGAACTGGCCAAGGTGCTGTCTGCGCTGGAAGCCATTCAGAAGGAATTCAACAGCACGCAGTCGGGTGGCAAGCAAATCTCGTTGGCCGATCTGATTGTGCTGGCCGGGGGTGCCGCCATCGAGGCCGCCGCCCAACAGGCGGGCAACGCGGTGAAGGTGCCGTTCACCCCGGGCCGCATGGATGCCTCACAGGACCAGACCGATGTAGAGTCGTTTGCCGTGCTGGAGCCGGCGGCCGATGGATTCCGCAACTACGCCCGCAAGGGTTTGGAAGGTGCTGCCGCTGAATTGCTGGTGGATAAGGCCCAGTTGCTCACCCTGAGCGCACCCGAGATGACGGTGCTGATCGGTGGCCTGCGTGCCCTGAATGCGAACGTCGGACAGGCCCCCCACGGCGTGTTCACCAAGCGCCCCGGAACGCTGAGCAATGACTTCTTTGTGAACCTGCTCGACATGGGCACCCAGTGGCAGAAGTCCGCCACGTCGCCGGATGTGATGGAGGGCCGAGACCGGACAACCGGTCAGGTTAAGTGGACGGCAACTGTGGCCGACCTGGTCTTTGGCTCCCACTCCCAGTTGCGCGCCCTGGCAGAGGTCTATGCCTCCAGCGATGCACAGCAGTCCTTTGTGCGCGACTTTGCCGCCGCCTGGACCAAGGTGATGAACCTGGACCGCTTCGACCTGGCCTGAGCCCAGAGCCCCAGCCGTGCGGCGGCCATGTTCGTGGCCACCGCACTACAGCTGCTGGTGCACGGTCACGCCATTGCGGGCCGAGTACTTGGCCAGCGCATCCATCTTTTCAATCTGCACCGCGGCATGGCGGTGGTTGTAGACCTGGTCGCGCAGCCAGTCGAATTCGGCATGCAGCGCGGCGTCATCGGGGAGGCGCGTAGCCCAGACGCGCTGGTCGGCATTCCAGCGGTAGCCGCGCGCCTTGAGCAGGTCTTTGGCGTCAAACGGGGCGTTGGTCGCGCTCAGGCGGTAGCTGGGGTTGCGGGCCGCTTCCAGCACATGGGCCAGCGCGGTGCCAGCGCCGTGGGGCAGCGGTGCGGCCAGCACGGCCAAGAGCGCGTGGCAGTCCATCTCGGCGCGGTGGGCGTCGTAAAACAGGCCCAGCGCCTGCGCCAGGCTCTCCAGCTTGGCAGAGCTGCGGCCCTGGGCTTTCCAGTCGATGTCGGCAAACGAGCAGGCCCAAGCCACCTTGGCAAACGCAGGCAGACGGCTCTCTACAAACGGGCGATCGAAGCCGGCGTTGTGCGCAATCACCACGTCCACGCCCTGCAACAGCTCCGCCACGCGGGCCTCGTCCAGCGCCTGGCCTTGCACGTCGGCGTCGGTAATGCCGGTGATCTTCACCACCTCGGGGGGAATCGGCTTTCCC
>Ga0209211_10011977_pt1 | contig 10994 bp, 12 predicted proteins | sample RifGroA2_FD_183992 | JGI IMG/M metagenome (GOLD analysis project Ga0209211, IMG submission 183992) | Groundwater microbial communities from Rifle, Colorado, USA - Groundwater A2 (SPAdes) (version 2) | ecosystem: Environmental > Aquatic > Deep subsurface > Groundwater | place: Rifle, Colorado...
TGGATGCCTTCAAACAGCTGCCAAGAAGATCGGAAGTGAGGATAAGAACGTTACAAATCCCGTGAAAAAGCTTATAGAAACCACAGAGGATATAATCGGGAAAGTTGTGAAAAACGAAACTGCCGCAGGGACACCAGAGAAAATCACTAAAACTGAGAACACCGGAAATGCAAAAATTTCCGGAACAGTGACTGCTGAAAATGGCAGCGCATTAAGCGGAATGGACGTAAGCGCCTATGAACAATATGCAACAGATGGAAAAATATACCGTATTTTCAAGGAAGAGAAGAAAACAGGAAATGATGGAAAATTTTCATTCAAGGTTGATGGAGGGAAGAAATATTTCATAAGTGCATCTGGTTACTTGAAAATTGGTGAGAAAGAACGAAAATATTACAAAGACTCATTTGTTTACGCGTATGATGAAAAGCCAAAAACCCTTGGGACAAATGAAAACTGGACCGCAAACATAGTGATGAAATTCGCAGGAGAAAAGAAAACATTCTCTGTACAAGGATACGGATACAGTATGGAAGTAAAATATTATTACGGGGACGAGCAATGCTCGAGGATAGCCTTGAATTACCTCCAGGATTATTATCCAAAAGTAAAGGATACAATAGGACTTAAACTGCCAAATGAAAAAATCGTATTTGAATTCAACACAATTCCAGAACAGGGAAGCGGGGACTGGACAACCGACAAGGATGGGATATCCACCGTGTGCTATCCATGGACAGACAAGGTGCAAAAGGGCGAGGAAAGCAGCGAAGGACACCAGATAAAGGAGATGTGGGAAACCGCAATCCCGCACGAGATGACCCATTATTTCGTCTCGGGTTTTGCGTCCAGCGTTGTGCCATATTGGGCGAATGAAGGATTGGCGGATTACACCCAATTTACAATAAATGGAGAAACACCGGATTGTTCAAAGGAAAAACTTGTTCCGATTGAGAATATGAAAGGGGAGAACCTTCCGCAATACCGAAGCGCTGCATGCGTTTGGTATCTGCTTGAACAGGAGAAGCCTGGGTTCGTAAAGGCAGTCATGCAGAAAATAAAGGAGACTTCTGAAAGCGGCAAGGCACCTAAAAAATCAGGCTCGGGGTACTTCATTAAAGGAATTCTGTCATCGGTCTACGGAAGCGACCTCAAAATGTTCTTTGTGAAGAATTGGGGCTTTGATGCGAATAAAATTGAGAGCGAATATGCGGAAGCAGCGAAATAAGCAGTGGTGCCTAACCGCCCAGCCAAAACGCAAGACACGAAACGCTGAACTCGGGACCACATTTTAAAGACTACGTTGCTAATTATGTCCATGCAATGCCGCGCCTTAGTTTTATCCGGATTTGGCATCAACTGCGAAGACGAATGCAAGTTCGTTATTGAGAAGACCGGAGGTGCCGCAGAGATAGTTCATATAAACGAATTGATAGAAGAGCCATCTATTTTTGAACAGTATAATTTTCTTGTTTTTCCGGGCGGGTTTGCACATGGAGACGATCTTGGCTCGGGAAAGGTCCTTGCAAACAAGATGAAATACAAATTAAGGGAGCCGCTATCACAATTCATAAACAGCGGGAAACTTGTGATTGGGATTTGCAACGGATTCCAGGTGCTTGTGAAGATGGGTTTGCTGCCAGTGCCGGATTTCGAGCAACGGATAACGCTTACAGTAAATGATTCCGGAAAATATGAGGACCGTTGGGTGCGGCTCAAAATAAACAAGCAGTCTCCGTGCGTATTCACGCGGGGAATGGAATTTCTTGATGTTCCGGTAAGGCATGGGGAAGGAAAGCTTATTCCAAAGGATGACGGCGAACTGAGATTCATTACAGATAACAACTTGCATGCCGTTCAATATGTTAATATGAAAGGCGAGCTTGCAGGATATCCGTATAATCCAAATGGTTCGGCATTGAATATTGCTGGCATTTGCGATAAGACCGGAAGGGTTTTTGGAATGATGCCGCATCCAGAAGCGTTCAACAGTATTACAAATCACCCGGCATGGCCTTTTGGAATAATAAAGGAAGCGCAGGGATTAAGGATTTTCAGGAATGCAGTGGAATATTTGCAAACGCAGTGAATGGCGAGGAAATGATGAAATGTCAACCTCTTTGTTCAAACCAAGACCCGTAAGCACCCTATACCGCAGAGAGCACGATGTTTTTACTTCAAGATTTTACCAGGAACATAATTCAGAGGTAGGTTATCAGCGGGTTTGTTTTGAGTTTGAAGAACCACGAACAAAACCAAAGTCTCCTCCAGAAAAGCCTGACGAGTCCTGATTAACTAAACAGCAAATCCTTCAACACAAACCCGACAAAAATAACCAGTGAAAGTATAATAACTACGGATACCCCAAAGGGAATATCAAAAGTCCACAAACCAAGATTCTTTCCAAACCAGTATGCACTTAGAAGAAACAGTATAAGGCCTACTAGAATGCGACCCCAGTCTATACCTGGCGTGTTGTATTTCAATCTACGTTCTTTTTCACGTAATTTTCGTTCTCTTTCCCAGAAGTTAAGGAGCTCATCTAGTTGTTTTACCATAATAATATCCCCTATCCTTTTTCAGACAATTTCTTCATCGTTCCTTCTACATACGCATCGGCTTCTTTATCCCCGGCATCAACTTGAGTCGTGTGAAGAATTCCGATAATTTTTGCGTAATCTATTCCGTACATCTCAGAGATTTTTCTTATGCTATAACCTAATCTTCTCGCATTAATGACTTTTAGCTCATCAATATGTTGAAGTAACAACTGCTTGGCTACTGTCGCTCTGCTAAGGTAGGTTTTTTTTGCTTCGTTATCCAAATAGGTTACTGCTTCCTTTGACAAGGTTATATTGACTACGATGCTTTCGCTCATTCTTTCACCTCCAATTAGTAATATCCTTGATTACTTTGTCTATGATATATCCGCGATTATATAGCGAACGAAGTTTGTTAAGAGCATTAAACGCCCTTTCTTCAGCCCACTTGTTTTCCACCAACAGACGATGTATGAAATGCGGCGTGTCTAGGGCATGAACGCCATTTCTATTGGCTTCGATGATAATTTTTTGATCGTCAGTAACCAAAATAAAATCCATGGCCTTTGCAGTTTGCAAAAGTAGAATGTCCGTGTTTGAAAGGAGATGGCTCTTTATCTGCAAACTAGTCTTTTTCGTTTGCGTCAATGGAACGGTAAGTTCTATCCCACGCTCATGCCCGATTTCCTCCGCAACTTCCTTTATTGTGAATATTGCTTCGTTGGAGTAAAACTCGCCGATATCTAGAAGATAAATGCAATAGGTTGAGTTTACAAGATACTTTCGCATGTATTTATGATAATTAGAAGGTTTTATAATGTTTTGTAATTTTTATTTGATTTGATAGGATTGCGGACAATACCCACCTCAAAAGGGCCAGATAAATCCTGATTCAGATACCAATCTTGCAATGAGAATAGATATTTAAACATAACTGATTGTACTAATTTCTATAACTGATTTTGAGGTGGGAATATGAGTATGACATATGAAAAATTTCAGACATTGCTCGAAGGACCAGTACACTATGTAAAAACAGGACCACAGAGTGGAAAAACCGTGGACACTTCCGAACCAGAAAAAATACGTGCCTTGGGTGCAAATGTCGCAGTTCCGTTTTTAATGAAATATGTCAGCACTATCAAACAATTTAGTAGTACTTACCCAAATCAGAATGCTCACAATTTGCTCGTATTTTTTGCAGAAGAGGCCGCAACTCCACTGGTGAAACTTTTAAAAGAAGTTAGAGGCGAGGAACGATCTCATACCTGCCGAAGGGATCGCGACAATAGCGGAATTTTAACGATGGTAATAGACATTCTCGGCGAAATCGGAGCAAAAGTTCCAATTCCTGATGCCGTAGAACCACTATTGGAAATCGAAGGCCATTGTTATAACCGCTCTCACGACCGTGGAGCCAGGGATGCACTTGAGGAGATGTTTGATAGGATGGTCAGTAATACAAGGGACGTACTTTTCAGAAGCAACACACAGAAACCCAATTCATCCAAAGCAGTGATGGATGCGATTCGGATGGCGGAGGCATTAGCTGGTAAAGAACTTGACAAAAAATCTTCTTTGCGCAAAGAATATACGTGCGCAAAGGAAGCGGAAGACCTAAGGACCAAAGAAAGGAACGCAGAAAGAAAACTTGGATTAACTGCATTGAGAAAAGGCACTCCCGACCCAGAACGTCAGGGAATTATGCGACTCGAAAGACCGCTTAGACGACGCGATATCGGAACAACTGCAGTTCCAACACGTGGTAAGGCATTTGCAAGAGGATAAATTTGAGGTGGAAACATGGTAGGGGAAGTATGCTTAGAAGATGGCCATATAAGAGAAGAAAATACACGAGAACGAAGAAGACCTTCTGAATTTCGAACTCTCAATGTAGCGGACAGAGTTGAAAACGAACTTCATGGAACCGGATTCAATACGCACAAGGTCGTTGCACTTGGAGAACATGCAATAAATCCGTTGATAGAGGTTATTACAGAATATGGAGAACTTCCTGTGATTCGAGCGGCTATTGCATGCCTTGAAGAATTTGGAAAAATCGCTGTTCCAAAACTCATAAAGGCATTGGAATTATCAGCAAAGAGAGAAAATGGGCATGAATGTTTCCAAATTTCAATGGTGCTTGGGCAGATTCTGCACAAAGTAGATGCTCCAGAAGCCATGCAGGTAATGATCCAGGTTTCTGCTCATCCGAATAGGATTATCTCAGAATCCGTATACAAAAATATCGGGGATGTATCGCGCGTTAGAGCACTTCATTTTAGAAAAATCATCCTTGACAGAGATATTACTTACGCTGTTAAAGCAGGCCTTGGCGCAGTTGACATGGCAATCAGCGACCTTACGCACCTGTGTGGGGGAAAACTTGATCATAACGTGAAAAAAGGACTGGATACATTCCGTGCAATGGTTGCTGCAACGAGTGAAAAACAAAATCCGCGCATGAAACTATGCGGTGCTGCTGATGGCGAAACAGTCCGTTTGAAAAGGCGTCCCAGACCACGCGCAGAAATGGCGAGGGCCATGAATCTTGGTAGGGCGATTTCTGCAGGACGATAGCACCTTGCCAGCTTTTTTATTCTTTTTCCGCAAAAAGTAGAATTTCGTTGTAAATTTTCATTTGTTCAGCTCGCCAGCAAGATGTTCTTCATCAGCTCTGAAACCAATATTACGCATCCTGAGAATGTCAAGAAACTCCCATAGATTAATGCCTGCAAGCTCTGAAGCCTTACCAACGCTTACGTTTCCGTTCTGATACAAAGTAAGGGCATAACGTATTTTTATTTCCCGCATTCCTGCAATTGAGGGATTTTCCATTTAATCACCAGAAGAGATTATTCGATCGTATTTTGTTATATTTTTAAAGTTATTTATCTGTTTAGGACCTGACGTAACCTATTTAAACAATTGTCTAATTATATTACACAACAATAACACGTAGTGGCAGGACTAAACCATGGATGAGATTAAATTAGACATCCGCTTGAACGACGATTCGTTCAAGTCTCTCGAGCATAGCTCTCGACCGCATGAACGACGATTCGTTCAAGTCTCTCGAATTTTCAATGGATGCATAAGGTGATACTGAAATGGACAAGATAAAATTGGATATCGCCGGCGAGATAACCCTTGCAGATAACGCAGGAGCAGCCATGAAGAAATGGCGCGAAATATTCGGAATCACCCAGACTGCGCTTGCCAAGCACTTAAACATTACCGTTTCAACGATAAGCGATTATGAAAGCAACAGAAGACAATCCCCTGGAACCGCAGTGATAAAACGATTCGTTCATGCACTTTTTGATATTGACGCAAAGAATGGTGGCGCGATAAGCCAAAGACTTACTGAAAGGGAAAAACCAACTGACCAGTACTTTGAAGTTCATGAATTCGCAAGGGGAATAACCCTAAAGGATTTTGTGGAAATAATCCGCGGAAAGGCAATAACAAACGAGGATTTGCTTGAAGGAAAGAAAATCTACGGATATACTCTTATAGACAGCCTTAAGACAATTCTTGAAATGCCATTCTCATTCTTTCAATCGCTATACGGCAACATAAACGAGAGGGTATTTATTTTCACAGGAGTTTCAACAGGAAGAAGCCCGATGGTAGTTATAAGAGTCAGCCCGTCAAAACCTTCAGCAGTAGTAATGCATGGGATAGAAGGAGAAAAAATGGATAAACTGGCATTAAAGATTTCTGAAAAAGAACGCATCCCGATGATAACTACAAAACTGAGTGTTCAGGAAATGAAAGAGGCACTGAACAAGATATAATATCCCTTATACTGAGACAGAAAAGTATTTCCGTCTCATATATACACAACCAAAATAGGATGACTTAAAAAATGAATTCTACATTACTTGGTTGGTTGTGTATATGGCAGAAAAGAAAACTAAATTCATAGTTGTAGCCGGATCAATCATGTCAGGACTGGGTAAGGGAATATTAACTTCTTCTATCGGAAAGCTTTTGCAGGCCAGAGGATACAATGTCATACCAATCAAATTTGACGGATATTTGAATGTTGATTGCGGAACAATGAATCCGTTCAGGCACGGAGAAGTATTCGTGCTTGATGATGGCACTGAAGTAGATATGGATTTTGGAACCTATGAACGATTTTTGAATCTATCAATACCTGGTACAAGCAGCATAACTGGCGGAAAGGTATTCTCAAGGATTATTGAAAAAGAGCGAAAGGGAGAATATCTCGGAAGAGATGTCCAATTTGTTCCACACCTGACTGATGAGATAAAGGACAGAGTACGCGAAGTGGGAAAGAAAAACAATGCAGACATCGTATTGATAGAAGTCGGTGGAACTGTTGGGGATTTGGAAAATGGATATTTCCTTGAGGCAATGCGCCAACTTTCATTTGAAGAAGATAACCTGTTATTTATACAACTTACATATGTGCCAAGCTTATCTGAAGGGGAATTGAAGACCAAACCAACCCAGCATGCAACCAGGTTATTGCAAAGCATGGGGATACAACCACACATGGTCATATGCAGGGAACAAGAACCGCTTACTGAAGAGGCAAAGAAGAAGATAAGCGCATACTGCAATGTAAAAGAAGATGCTGTTTTTGATGATCCAATGGTAAGAACGGTTTATGAATTGCCGCTTGTATTGGAAAAACAGGGGATTTACAAGGTTATCGCGGAGAAACTCGGACTTGATGAAAAACGCGAGGTGGATTTGAAGGAATGGAAAAAGGCTGTGGATAAAATAATTGAGCCAAAGGGTAAAGTTCTCAAGGTTGCTATTGTCGGAAAGTATACTGCAGTAAAAGATGCATATGTGAGTGTAAAGGAAGCATTAGTTCACGCGGCATCTGCAATAAATCATGGATTGGAAGTAAAATGGGTGGAATCTGCAGATTTAGAAGGAACCCCTGGTGGGGTTGAAAGAAAACTAAAGGAATTTGATGCCATATTGGTTCCGGGAGGATTTGGAAAGCGAGGAGTTGAAGGAAAGATAAATGCGATCAAATGGGCACGTGAAAATAAAGTTCCTTATCTTGGACTTTGTCTTGGACTGCAATTAATGACTGTTGAGTATGCAAGAAATATCTGCGGAATGAATGGAGCAAACTCAACTGAATTTGATAAGGAAACAAAATACCCTGTTATTGATATATTACCTGAACAGAAGAAAATAACGAAAATGGGGGCTACAATGAGATTGGGTGCTTATGATTGCGAATTAAAAGATGGAACGATTGCGTACAAATCATACGAAAAATCGGGCAGATCAACGAAAATATCCGAACGACACAGGCACAGATACGAAGTTAATCCTGATTTTGTGGAACCGCTCGGAAACTGCGGGCTTGTGATAAGCGGAACACACCCTGAAAGCGGAGTCGTTGAAATCGTTGAATGGCCGGAAAAATTCGGATTCGGTGCAGCAACACAGGCACATATTGAATTGAAATCAAGACTGGCAGAACCAGCACCTCTTTTTGTTGCGTTCCTGAAGGCGGCATCTGAACGCGTGGAAAGAAAATCGTGAACCGGACACGAAACTCAAGACTCGAGACCAACCTTTTTATTATCTTAGGGACTTAGATAACGCTTATTGGGCCTGTAGCTCAGCCTGGTTAGAGCGACGGTCTTATACGACGTCATCTAATACAAACGTATGAGACAGTCTGAGTTAGCCGTAGGTCCTGAGTTCAAAGGATTCTTGTTCGAGGAACTCAAAATCAAATGCCCGAACAGGAAACTGAGATTCTCAGCAGGCCCACTTTGCTCACAAATTGGGACGGAAGTGAAATCGCAATTTCACAACCGGCCCACTTCTAATTATTGGCATAGTGTCTTGAGTTATACTTCTCGGGTCTCGCAGAGCTTGTTGCACAACCCGAGATACAACCAATCGTGTTCCGCGCGAACCCGAAGGGTGAAGCGCAGCAAGCGCGTAACCTCGGAAAAGTTGGTGAAGCGCGGCTAGCCTACTAAGGAGTTATGCAACAAGGCCGTCTCGCATCTTGCGTTCTGGTCTTGCCAAAGCAAATATTATAAACCGTTGTATTCGATATAATTTTATGAGTTATAAAAAAATGCTTAGGTATACTGAACATGCCGAAGCACTTGCGAAAACAATCGGTTTGGTTGGCACTCAAACTAACTTTGCTATTCTGCGAAGGCGTCTTGATATCTGGAAAACAACTACGGAGGTCAAAATCCCTGTTGTGTGGGTTAAAAATGCGATTGCAGATACTAAGAACGCGCTCAAAGATGAAACCTCAAAATGCGATTGCAGATACTAAGAACGCGCTCAAAGATGAAACCTCAAGATTGGAAGATTTTATGAGAAATGCGCCCCCAAACATATACCCAGAAGGTGCGAAAGTTACCCGTGTTACATCTTCTGACGGCAAGGTGCATGTCGAAATGCCCCTTCCTGCTGATTGTGTTTTCGGAATTGCGATGCATGGAGATGAACTCAATAAAATCGCTATGGCTAAAAACGACTGGCAGAATATGCAGAAGGTCTTCAAAAAAGCGCGTTTTTGTGGAATTATTAGGTATATTTGTTATGGTGCAAGTGCAGTAACAGTAGTTGCGGCGCTAATTACCAGGTTTTCGCCTGCATTCTATTCTTTCCTCAGCGCATATGTTCCCGCAGCTTTCGGGGTAGTCGGAGTAGTATTCGACATAATCGCTGAACGAATCCAAAAAACAATCCCCATGCAGTTCGAAGGGATGGTTTCCGTAGATGAAACCGTCAGGGTCCTTAATTCTACCAAAAAAGAGATTACGGAACTACTTGGGCGTATTGAAAAGGCGCTCGGATAAGCACATCTTTATATTCTTTTTCTACCACTTATTAGTGCATGGCATATCAACTACTGACAAGAGAACAACGGGAGCGTATACACTTCCACATGAAAAAAGAGATTTTTTCCAGGTGCCTGCAAGAGGGTGGGCCTGTAGAAAAAACGATAAACAGAACGTCATATTATCTGGGATATTGCTGCGAGAATCTTGCAACATCCGAATTTGAAAGCATGCGCGGTGCATTTGTTAAAGAAGTATCTGCAGTATTAGGAGTGCGAGATCTTATTATACTCTTACCAGCTGGAGTTCTTTCTCCAACTCTTGAAGCATATGAAAGAATGCTTGCAGACCCCGCCGATGAGGTAAGGCATGCCGCAATAAACGGGCTGATAGAACCTTTTCTATTCGGAAATACCGCAGAAACGATGATGGCAAGAATACAAAGCCGCGAAATGACTGAAACGGATATCGGATGGATGCTTAATGTGCTGGAATTTTTTTCCAGAACATTACAAAATACGCCAGAACGTATCCGCGATGGGGAACAGACGCGCAACTTTGAAGCGAATGTTGACGCAGTTGCACATTGCCTGTTCACGGTGCTGGACGAAACAATGGATGAATTGCTGAAAAGAAGCGTCGGAATTCTCGGAATGCTTAGAAGCTCTACTGTAACCGAGTACCTGGTTCAAGGATTAGATGGGTTCCTTGGAGAGATTCGCAAAAATGAAGCGCATGGGGACATGACACTAGTGACCATGTGCAGAAATATGTCGGATACATTGGAACTTGTAAGAAATCGAAGGATGATGACAGCTATTGAACCGCTCTCGGAAATGTTGCGGATTGGAGGAGACCCGGATAACACAATATGTGTGAATGAAGACCTGATTGCAGCTATCGGAAGAACACTTACTGATTTGGGAGTTCCAAGCATAGTATACGCAAGAAAAACTGTTTTTGGAAACACGAAATGGACCGGCCTGCAACCACCTACAGAGGAATTACAATGAGCATTCAGAAATTTAGGCACGCTTGAACAAATAGAATCGTGGATAAACGGACTCAAACCTTCAGCTTCCCTCTGAACTTAAGATAAGTCGCATATTCGATGTATTTTTTCAGCTCAATGTAATCCTTGGTTATCGGAGCAAGCCCGCGCTTTTTCTTTATCCCATCCTGAACTGTAATCGCAAATGAATCGCTTCCAGCTCCACTTCCAAATGATGTAACCAGCACCTTGTCACCTGGCTTTGCCTCGTCAAGAACCGCTGAAAGACCAAGCATACTTGCCCCGGAATAGGTATTTCCAATTATTGGTGTGAGGAGACCAGTTTTCAGTTTTTCCGCTGGGACACCGAGTTTTTTCGCAACCTCAAGCGGGAATTTCGCATTTGGCTGATGAAACACAATATAATTGAAATCCTCAAATTTCATTCCTGTTTTCTGAAGAAGCCCCTGAGTTGCACTGATTACATGTTTCATATAAGCAGGAGCTCCGGTAAATCTTCCTCCATGGCTTGGATAATCCGCATGCTGGCGTCTCCAGAAGTCTGGTGTGTCGGTAGTATAGGAAAAAGTCGCATCAATTGTAGCGATAGCGTGCGGTTCACTAGCTTTTCCGATTATAAACGCGGCC
>Ga0209211_10011980_pt1 | contig 10993 bp, 13 predicted proteins | sample RifGroA2_FD_183992 | JGI IMG/M metagenome (GOLD analysis project Ga0209211, IMG submission 183992) | Groundwater microbial communities from Rifle, Colorado, USA - Groundwater A2 (SPAdes) (version 2) | ecosystem: Environmental > Aquatic > Deep subsurface > Groundwater | place: Rifle, Colorado...
TGCAAAAGGGCGAGAAGCTGCGCGACAAGATCGAGGAGCAGCTTGCTGCACTTCAGAAATTGCCGCTCCTTGTTCGCTCATTCTTCAAAGCTCCTTCTGTCGCCTATATTGGCGACTGCTGAGTAATACTCTTTCGCACATTGACTACGCCGAGGCTATGCTGAAAAAACAATCCGACCCTGGCCCCTTTAATACCCCTCGGCGAATACATCGGCCGCATCTATCAGCAGGTGCGTCACCGGCCGCGCTATCTGATCGAAGCCATTCTGGAAAAACAGCAGTGAAAATCAAAGGGGCCAGGCTCGGATTTCTGAAAGTCGGCGCTGATGAGACGGCGGAAGATCCAGCTTTTCGCAATGCGACCGCGCAGACCATCTCAGCTTGAACATTAAACCCCACCGCATGCCAACTCCCACTCTCTCCATCGTCATCCCCGTCTACAACGAGGAAGCCACTCTCGCCACGCTATTCGCCCGCCTCTATCCGGCGCTCGACGCGCTGGGCGAGACTTACGAGATCGTTTTCGTCAATGACGGCAGCCGCGACCGCTCGGCGGCGATCCTGCGCCAGCAGTTCGAGGCGCGCCCCGATGTCACGCGCGTCATCCTTTTTTCTGCCAACGCCGGCCAGCACATGGCGATCATGGCCGGCTTCGAGCACTGCCGCGGCGACATCATCGTCACCCTGGATGCCGATCTGCAGAACCCGCCCGAGGAAATCGGTAAGCTGGTTGCCAAGATGCGCGAAGGCCACGACTACGTCGGCAGCATCCGCCGCAAGCGTCAGGACAGCCTGTTCCGCACCTGGGCCTCGAAGGCGATGAACCGGTTGCGCGAGAAGATCACCCGCATCAAGATCACCGACCAGGGCAATATGCTGCGCGCCTATTCGCGCGGCGTGGTAAATGCCATCAACAGTTGCAAGGAGGTCGCCACCTTCATTCCGGCGCTGGCCTACACCTTCGCCCGCAGCCCGGCCGAAGTGGTCGTCGAACATGAGGAGCGCGCCGCCGGCGAATCCAAGTATTCGCTCTACAGCCTGATCCGCCTCAACTTCGATCTGATGACCGGTTTTTCGCTGGTGCCGCTGCAGTGGTTTTCCATGCTCGGCATCCTGGTTTCCTTGGGTTCGGCCGCACTATTCGTGCTGCTGATAGCGCGACGCCTGATTCTCGGCCCGGAAGCCGAGGGCCTGTTCACCCTGTTCGCGCTGATGTTCTTCCTGATCGGACTGGCCCTGTTCGGTATCGGCCTGCTCGGCGAATACATCGGCCGCATCTATCAGCAGGTGCGTCACCGGCCGCGCTATCTGATCGAAGCGATTCTGGAAAAGCAGCAGTGAGCAAAGCCATCGTTTTCGCCTACCACAACGTAGGCGTGCGCTGCCTGTCGGTGCTGCTGGCGCATGGCGTGGAGATCGTTCGCGTGGTCACGCACCAGGACAGCCCGAGCGAAACCATCTGGTTCGACAGTGTCGCCGAACTTGCGGCCCGCCACGACATTCCGGTGATCACGCCGGAGGATCCCAACGATCCCGCGGTGGTCGCCGAACTGGCCGCGCTGCAACCGGATTTCCTGTTTTCCTTCTACTACCGGCTGATGCTCAAAGCACCGTTGCTGGCCTTGCCCGGACACGGCGCCTGGAACATGCACGGCTCGCTGCTGCCGAAGTATCGCGGTCGCGTGCCGGTGAATTGGGCAATCATCCATGGCGAGCGGGAAACCGGCGCCACCCTGCACCGGATGCTGGAAAAGCCCGATGCCGGAGGCATCGTGGCGCAGCAGGCAGTGCCCATCCTGCCCGACGACACAGCACTGGAGGTGTTCAACAAGGTCACGCTGGCGGCTGAAATGGCCCTGGACCGAGTGCTCCCCGATCTGCTGGCCGGCCGTGCGGTTGCCAGGCAGCAAGACCTCTCGGCGGGCAGCTACTTTGGGGCTCGCCGGGCCGAAGACGGGCGCATCGACTGGACTCTGCCGGCCGCCGTGGTGCACAACCTGATCCGCGCCGTGGCGCCGCCCTATCCGGGCGCCTTTTCAGACACCGCAATGGGTCGCGTCAGGGTTCTGCGCACGCTGCATGCAAAGCCCCTGCCCGACAAGCATTTCGGCCGCCCCACCCTGTTCGCAGCCGATGGCCGCCTGTATGCCGAGTGCGGTGACGGGGGCATTTTGCGGCTCCTCGCGGTAGAATTGGGGGCTTCACCACTGGTCCCATCCACAGCAGGCGACCAGATCAACGCAATTCTTGGAACCTCGACACTTTTCCTGTCATGAAAAAAGTCCTCATTCTCGGCGTCAATGGCTTCATCGGCCACCATCTTTCCCAGCGCATCATGGATACCACCGACTGGGAAGTCTATGGCATGGACATGAATTCCGAGCGCGTCACCGAGTTGATGCAGAACCCCCGCTTTCATTTCTTCGAAGGCGACATCATGATCAACAAGGAGTGGATCGAGTACCACATCAGGAAATGCGACGTGATTCTGCCACTGGTAGCCATCGCCACGCCGGCCACCTACGTCAAGGAACCGCTGCGCGTTTTCGAGCTCGACTTCGAAGCCAACCTGCCGATCATCCGCCAGACAGTGAAATACAAAAAGCGCGTGATTTTTCCGTCGACCTCCGAGGTCTACGGCATGTGCAAGGATCCCGAATTCGACCCGGAGAACTCCGAACTGATCCTCGGCCCGATCAACAAGCCGCGCTGGATCTACTCCTGCGCCAAGCAGATGATGGATCGCGTGATCCACGCCTACGGCCAGCAGGAAGGGCTGCAATACACGCTGTTTCGCCCCTTCAACTGGGTCGGCCCCGGCCTCGATTCGATCCATACGCCGAAGGAAGGCAGTTCCCGCGTCATCACCCAGTTCCTCGGCCACATAGTGCGCGGCGAGCCAATCAAGCTGGTCGACGGCGGCGCCCAGAAGCGTTCCTTCACCTATGTTTCCGACGGCATCGATGCGCTGATGAAGATCATCGAGAACAAGGACGGGATCGCCAACGGCAAGATCTACAACATCGGCAACCCGAAGAACAACTACTCGATCCGCGAACTCGCCACGCTGATGCTCGATCTGGCCAAGCAGTATCCGGAATATGCCGAGAGCGTTGCCAAGGTGAAGGTTCTCGAAACCACCTCCGGCGAGTATTACGGCAAGGGCTACCAGGACACGCAGCACCGCGTGCCGAAGATCACCAACACCATGAGCGAACTCGACTGGGCGCCAAAAGTTGCTTTCGAGGACGCCCTGCGCAGCATCTTCGAGGCTTATCGCAACGACGTGGCCGAAGCGCGCAAATTGATGGATTGAGCTTCGACATGAAGCTCGCACTCAAGATCGATGTCGATACCTGGCGCGGCACCCAGCAAGGCGTGCCGCGGCTGGTGGAGATTTTGCGTCGCCAGCGCGCGGACGCGAGCTTTCTCTTCTCGCTCGGCCCCGATCACACCGGCCGCGCCATCAAGCGCGCCTTTCGCCCCGGCTTCATGAAGAAGGTGCAGCGCACCTCCGTGGTATCCCATTACGGCATCAAGACCCTGATGTACGGCACCCTGCTGCCCGGCCCGGACATTGGCCGTCGCGGCGCTGACATCATGCGCGCCACCCGCGATGCGGGATTCGAAACGGCGATCCACTGCTGGGATCACGTCAAGTGGCAGGACGGTGTCGAAAAAGCCGATGCCCCCTGGACCGAGATCGAAATGCGCCGGGCGCACCAGCGCTATGTCGAGATCTTCGGCAACGAAGCGCCCGGCCATGGCGCCGCCGGCTGGCAGATGAACGCTCATGCGCTGCGCATGACGCAGCGGCTGGCCTACCGCTGGGCCTCGGATTGCCGCGGGAGTCATCCCTTCGTTCCGGTGTGGAATGGCGAAATCGTGGCCTGCCCGCAATTGCCGACCACCTTGCCGACGCTGGACGAACTGATCGGCACCGGCGACCTCACGGCGGACAACGTACACCTGCACTTGCTGCGCCTAACCGCGCAGACGACACCCGAATCGAACGGTACCGACAATTGCGGCGACCACGTTTTCACCCTGCATGCCGAACTTGAAGGTCTCAAGTTCGGCGATACCCTGGAGCGCCTGCTGACAGGCTGGCGCGAACAGGGCTACGAAATGGTATCGCTGGGCAAGATGCGCGACGCGCTCGATCCGGCGCTGCTGCCTCGCCACGAAATGGTTTGGGGCGAAATCCCCGGCCGCGCAGGCCGGTTGATGCTGCAGGGCGAGGAATTTCTGTCAACCTGGAAGGAAGCTGCATGACCGAAACCTCAATCTTCAACCCGCCCGCGCCCTCCGCCATCGGGATGCGTGTTCCCGACTTCACCGTGCCCGCGACAGGCGGCGAGTTCACCCTTTCCGCCTTTCGCGGCAAGCCTCTGGTGCTGTATTTCTACCCGAAGGACAACACGCCCGGCTGCACCACCCAGGCGCAGCAGTTCCGCGACCTGCATGCCGAATTCGTCAAGGCCGGCTGTGTGGTGGTCGGCGTTTCGCGCGACTCACTGAAGTCGCATGAAAGCTTCAAGGCTAGGCTGGGGCTTCCTTTCGAGCTGATCTCGGATATTGAAGGTGTACTTTGCCGCATGTTCGACGTGGTCAAGAACAAGATGCTGTACGGCAAAAAGGTGCTCGGCATCGAGCGCAGCACTTTCCTGATTGACGCCAGCGGAGCTCTGCGCCAGGAATGGCGCTCCACCAAGGCTGACGGCAACGCCGCCATCGTGCTGGAAGCCGCGCGCAAGCTGTAAGCCGGCGCCGTAATCCGGAACAGGGCCCGTATTCGGCCCTTTCCTTCCACCTTTCGAAACGGGGCGGCTGGCTATCTTGAGCATGGTCCCCCTCGTCACTCCTGCCTTGAGGTTTTCATGAACGCCAAGCGCGCCAAGACTCCGAAGAACTCAGCCACCAAGCTGTTCGTGCTCGACACCAACGTGCTGATGCACGACCCCTTGAGTCTCTTCCGTTTCGAAGAGCACGACATCTACGTGCCGATGATGACGCTGGAGGAACTCGACGCCAACAAGAAAGGCATGTCGGAAGTCGCCCGCAATGCACGCCAGGCCAGCCGACTGATGGACGAAATCGTCACCGGTGCCGAACATAGCATGGCCAAGGGCATAGATCTCACCGGCCCTTCGCGCGCACTGGCGACAGGCCACCTGTTCCTGCAGACCGAGGCCATCAACGGCATCCTGCCGAGTTCGCTGCCGACCGCCAAGGCCGACAACCAGATCATCGGCGTGGTGATGTTCCTCGGTCAGAAGTTCCCCAAGCGACCGGTGATCCTTGTCACCAAAGACATCAACATGCGCATCAAGGCCCGCGCGCTGGGCCTCGAAGCGCAGGACTATTTCAACGACAAGGTGCTGGAGGACACGGATCTCCTCTACACCGGCACCATCGAGCTGCCGCCGGATTTCTGGGACAGCCACGGCAAGGGCCTGGAGTCGTGGAAGAAGGACAGCCGCACCTATTACCGCATCAGGGGCCCGCTCTGCCCGGACCTGCTGGTCAATGAGTTCGTCTGGCAGGAGGGTCCGCAGCCCCTGCAGGCATGGGTAAAAGTCGGCGCCGGCAGGACGGCGGAACTCGAAACCATCATCGATTACAGTCACGCCAAAAACGCCGTCTGGGGTATCACCGCACGCAACCGCGAGCAGAACTTCGCCCTCAACCTGCTGATGAATCCCGAAATCGACTTCGTCACACTGCTCGGTCAGGCCGGCACCGGCAAGACGCTGCTGACGCTTGCTGCCGCGCTGACGCAGACGCTGGAGACCAAACTTTTTGCCGAGATCATCATCACCCGCGTTACCGTCCCAGTCGGCGAGGACATCGGCTTCCTGCCCGGCACCGAAGAAGAAAAAATGACGCCGTGGATGGGCGCGCTGGAAGACAACCTCGAAGTGCTCAACAAGCCTGCCGAAACTCCCGCCGGCGCGCCCGGCGCAGGTGCCGGCAGCTATGGCGGCGACTGGGGACGCGCCGCAACCATGGACCTGATCCGCAACCGGATCAAGATCAAGTCGCTCAACTTCATGCGCGGCCGCACCTTCATGAACAAGTTCCTGATCATCGACGAGGCGCAGAACCTGACGCCGAAGCAGATGAAAACCCTGATCACCCGCGCCGGCCCCGGCACCAAGGTGGTCTGCCTCGGCAACATCGCCCAGATCGACACGCCCTACCTGACCGAAGGCAGTTCAGGCCTGACCTATGTGGTGGATCGCTTCAAGGGCTGGGTGCATTCCGGCCACGTCACGCTACAGCGCGGCGAGCGCTCGAGGCTGGCCGATCACGCAGCCGAAGTACTCTAAAACGTGGCTGTTCAGCCGCGATAGGAAGCCGAGCCCGAGGCGAAATTCTCAAACTTCGCGTATTCCGCGATGAAGGTCAGCGGGACCATGCCGACCGGGCCATTGCGGTGCTTGCCGATGTTCGCCTCGGCCTTGCCCTTGTCCTGCGTGTCGGGCTTGTAGTACTCCTCGCGATACATCATGACGATGATGTCGGCGTCCTGCTCGATGGCGCCCGACTCGCGCAAGTCACTCATCAGCGGGCGCTTGTCGTTGCGTTCCTCGACCTTGCGCGAGAGCTGTGACAGAGCGACGATCGGTACCTGCAATTCCTTGGCCAGCGCCTTGATCGAGCGCGATATCTCGGAAATTTCCGTGGCGCGGTTTTCACCATCGCGGTTGGAACTCATCAACTGCAGGTAGTCGATGATGATCAGGCCGAGTTTGCCGAACTGCCGGTGCAGACGCCGGGCGCGGGCGCGCAGGTCGGTCGAGTTGATGGCGCCGGTTTCGTCGATATGAATCGGCGCTTCGTGCAGTTTGCCCAGTGCCACCGTCATGCGATCCCACTCGTCATCGGTCAGGCGACCGGTGCGCAACTTGCTCTGGTCGATGCGGGCGACCGACGAAAGGAAACGCGTGGCGATCTGAGGACCGGACATTTCCAGACTGAAGATCGCCACGGGCAGCCTCAGTTCGACGCCGACATGCTCGGCGATGTTGAGCGCAAACGCGGTTTTGCCCATGGACGGGCGACCGGCGACGACGATCATGTCGCCCGGCTGCAGGCCCGAGGTCATGCGGTCGAGATCGACGAAGCCCGTGGCCACGCCGGTAATGTCGGACTGACTGTCGCGCGCCAGCAGGGATTCCATGCGTTCGACGACTTCGCCCAGCAAGGGCTGGATCGCGACGAAGCCATTGTTGCTGCGATTGCCGGCTTCGGCGATCTGGAAAATGCGCTGCTCGGCATCGTCGAGCAGCGTCTTGACATCGCGACCGGCGGGATTCAGCGCATTGCCGGCGATTTCGTCACCCACGGTGACCAACTGACGCAGGATGGCGCGTTCGCGCACGATTTCGGCGTAGCGGCGAATGTTTGCCGCCGAGGGCGTGGCGTTGGCGATCTCGCCGAGATAGCCGAGGCCGCCTGTTTGATCGACTTCGTTGGACTGCTCGATGGATTCATACACCGTCACCACGTCAGCCGGCCGACCCTGCTGGATCAGTTTGCCGATGTGGCGAAAAATCCGGCGGTGGTCATCACGATAGAAATCGGTTTCGCGCACCACATCGCCAATGCGGTCCCACGCTACATTGTCGATCAGCAGGCCGCCGATCAGCGACTGTTCTGCCTCGACGGAATGCGGGGGAAGCTTGAGCGCGGCGACTTGTGAATCGACCGGCTGCGGGGGATTAAAGGCACGGACCTGGGCCATCGCTGTCTCCGAATTGAAGCGCAGAGTCTACCCCGCACGGCAGCGGATGGTAAGTGGACAAGCTGTGGAAATGTTGTGGAGAAACTGTGTAAATGCAGTGGAGCAAGTTCACGCACCGCAATACTCCCGCCGGGGGATACCGTCCCGCCGGTCCCCGGACGGGACATAAAAACGGGCCGCTGATTTTGTCAGCGGCCCGCCTATCTTGGCTTGCAGTGGCGCTTACTGTTCGCCGAGCACGGACACCGTCACCGTCACCACGACGTCGGTGTGCAGAGCGACCTGAACCGGCGTATCGCCGATGGCCTTGAGCGGACCGTCGGGCAGACGGATCGCCGACTTCTCGATCTGGAAACCCTGTGCGGCAATTGCTTCGGCGATGTCGTGAGCCGACACGGAACCGAACAGGTGGCCATCGATGCCGGTCTTGCGGGTTATCTGCAGCATCAGGCCTTCCAGCTTGTCGGCCTGGGCTTGGGCGGCCGCAACCACCTCGGCGTGGATACGTTCGAGTTCAGCGCGCTTTTCCTCGAATACCTTGCGGTTGGCTTCCGTCGCACGCTTGGCCTTGCCCTGGGGAATAAGGAAGTTGCGGGCATAGCCGTCCTTGACCTTGACCACGTCGCCGAGGCCACCGAGGTTCACGACTTTTTCCATCAGAATGATTTGCATGGTCTCGTCCTCTCTTACTGGTGCAAGTCGGTGTAGGGCAGCAGCGCCAGGAAACGCGCGCGCTTGATGGCGGTCGACAACTGCCGCTGGTAGCCGGTCTTGGTGCCGGTGATGCGCGCCGGCATGATCTTGGCGTTTTCGGCGATGAAATCCTTGAGGATCTCGACATCCTTGTAGTCGATCTCTTCGATTTTTTCTGCCGTGAAGCGGCAGAACTTGCGGCGCTTGAACAGGCTGCGGCCCTTGTCGTCCTTGCGCTTTACACCGGTCTTGCTCTTAGGTTTGAATGCCATTTTCAGTTCCTTCCACGAATTCGACTGTATTCACATGCAGTATCGGGCTGCGTCGCTTGAGGCTCCTGGCGGCGAGAAAGCCTGCCACCCTGATTCCGTCCCCCGGCTTGGCTGCAAGCAGCACTTGCGCCGGTCGGCCCATTGCTACACAGGCCATCTCGCATTCCACCTTGCGCTCGACATCGGCTTCGATCTGGGTCGAGACATGTGCGAGGAGAAATTCAAGAACCGGGATTCCGGCGGGGGTGCGGCGCAGCGCGCCGCGCTCAAGCAGGCGACCCGACAGCTGCGTCAGGTTGCTCGGCTTATCCTCAGGCGGCAACGGCAGCAGCCGGAGCCTCCACCTTGACTTCGCCCTGGGTCAACGAACGCGACTTCTCTTCCTTCATCATCGGGGAAGGGGTCACCACCGCCTTGCGCGTTTTCACCGTCAGGTGGCGCAATACGGCATCGTTGAACTTGAAAGCGTGCTCGAGTTCATCCAGGGTTTCGCCGTCGCACTCGATATTCATCAGCACGTAGTGGGCTTTATGCACCTTCTGGATCGGATAGGCCATCTGGCGACGCCCCCAGTCTTCGAGGCGATGGATGGCTCCGTTGCGGCCGGTGACCAGCGTCTTGTAACGCTCGATCATCGCCGGCACCTGCTCGGACTGGTCCGGGTGGACGATAAATACAACTTCATAATGGCGCATGCAATCTCCTTGTGGTTAGAGTTTCAGCCCCCCCGCATGCGTAACGGGTGGAGCAAGGGAAGCCTGCCATTCTACCAAGCCGGATGGCTTGAAGCAATGCCTGGCTTATGGGCTGCCATGCACTATCGAGTTGCCTGACTCTGCACTGCGCCTGCCGTGCGGCCCTCATGGTTCGTCAAAGGCGACGCCAGCGACGATCAAGGGGCGGCAAGGCCGCCGCGACGAGCGATCAACTGCGCTCGGCTTGCTTGGCGTAGAGGCGCACCAGAGCGAGTTGAACCGCATCCGAATGATGGCGAAAGTTCTTCTTGAGCGAATCGCTCGCGGCGGCGGTATTGCCGTCGTGAGCATCACTGAGAATACTGCCGGCGCAAATATGGAAATCGGAGTGAACCTTGCGCAATTGCGCATACTCGGGATAACCGGCAAATTCGGTTTTGGCAGCACCGTGAATCCATTTCCCCAACGCGCAATTGGAGTCGGCGGCCACAGTCGCCACGCTCAACGTCTCCCCGGCATCGCCTCGAATCTGGGCCTCCAGCCTGGTCTTCCATGCAGCATGCGCCTCAAGCGCCGCCTTCATGTCGAGCCCGTGGAGATGCTGCTCATCGTGTGCGAATTCCATTTTTCCGGTCGTATCGCCAACCAGCGTACTTTTGAGCCATCCAAGAATACTCATCTTGTTTTCTCCCCTGAAAAAAAGAAATTCTAAAGGCAAGGCACACACAATAACAATAATACTGGCATGGGCTTACTAATTACTTACATATCATCAGGTTAAATAATGGAATGGTGAACCGGGGCGATACGTGACGACGCTAGCCGCAGTAGCGCAAGCCAAGCAGGTTCAGCAGCAACTCGGGCTGCCGATAGGCGCCAAAAGCCAGCACGGCGACCGTGGCCGCCGCTAGCAGAGTAATGGTCCACAAGGCCCGGTGTGAGCGATCCATCCGTGTCGACGATGAGGGCGTCTCGGGCTTGTCGGCGATTTCCTTGGTCACGTCCATCCGCACATACTCGGCAAGCTTGGCCGCCAAGTCAAGCCCGCTGGCCGACCCGCGCCAAAGCCCTAGAAGTTTTCGTTCTCGCGCAGGAAGCGCCACTGCCCGAGGGGCAGGTCGCCCAGGCGCACGCGGCCGATGCGCACCCGCTTCAGTCCGGTTGCCCGCAGGCCGACCAGTTCGCACATGCGCCGGATCTGCCGCTTGCGACCTTCGGTCAGTACAAAACGCAGTTGTTCGGGATTCGCCCAGGCCACCTGGGCCGGACGCAATTGCTTGCCATCCAGCTCGAGGCCGTGATTGAGCAGCGCCAGACCACGCGCATCGAGCGCGCCCTCGACACGGACCAGATATTCCTTCTCCACCTTCGAATCGTCGCCGATCAGTTGTCGCGCGACGCGGCCGTCCTGTGTCAGCACCAGCAATCCGGTGGAATCGATGTCGAGCCGGCCGGCCGGAGCCAGTCCTTTCAGGTGCGCTAGCTGAAAACGCTGATGATCGCCGGCCATCTGGGTTTTCGGCGAAATCAGGCTCACCGCCGGCTGGTGGCCGTCTTCGGCCTGGCCGGAGACATAGCCGATC
>Ga0209211_10011982_pt1 | contig 10991 bp, 12 predicted proteins | sample RifGroA2_FD_183992 | JGI IMG/M metagenome (GOLD analysis project Ga0209211, IMG submission 183992) | Groundwater microbial communities from Rifle, Colorado, USA - Groundwater A2 (SPAdes) (version 2) | ecosystem: Environmental > Aquatic > Deep subsurface > Groundwater | place: Rifle, Colorado...
TACCAAGATTAAAATGATTAAAAGAGTTTCGTTTGGATTTAGAAATATTGATAACTATATTGCAAAAGTAACTCTCGCATTCATACCATTTTTGATGCTAATTCAACACACTATTTGTTAAAGAGCCAATAATACTTGATTTATTTTTGACTTCATGCTATTATTCCTACTGTTATATTTATTAGATATGCCGCCATCGTCTAGCCCGGTCAGGACGCCAGGTTTTCATCCTGGAAATCAGGGGTTCGAATCCCCTTGGCGGTACAAACTAAAAATCCTCTACAAAGAGGATTTTTAAATTTGTGCCAAGGGGGTTCGAACGGGCCATGTCGCTCGCGAGCGACATGGCGGGCAGAAATGAGACAAGTCGCCGCGACGAGGACGAAAAGACCCTTGGCGGTACGAGTTAAAATTAGATTTACTAAATCCTTGTTTTTGTTACCCAGAGGAGAGTTGGAACTAGGTGTTGACTATTTACCTATTTGCATTAAAGTGTATTTATACCTTCCCAAAAAATTGCCAATGAACAATTCATAAAAAACCAGAAAAAAGGAGTCTATATGCGAGTTACTCATTCGATAAATCTTAAAGGTCAGAAATGGCATGATTTTTTGACTAGTTTACGTGTTGAGTTCGAAAAACGCAGTAATGCAGAATTAGCCTTAGCCTGGGCATATAGAACATTGTGTCCAAAAAGTGATCTTGTGGTAGACAATTTCCCAGGAATATACATTATTGGCAATGAGTATGACCAGGAAGGGAAATCGATAGAGCGGTATATCGGCAGATTGATCAGGATCAGAAGCGATACAACGTTTTTCTTCCCTGGTGAAGCACTTTTTTTAACGGTAAGAGTATGTCAGCAGTTTTTTGTTCATTTGCAGTATGGCATCGAGAAACACTAACGGTACATGGTAACGGAAAACCCAATGCTGCTTGTTATGCCTATAAGCCCGACCGGGATTATATTTTTACCTATACCTATCTTCCTTATGAAGAAAGCGGTGGCAAGTTTTTCCTCAATGAAAACATGTTCAACAAAATCAGAGATTTCTTCTTATAAAAAGCAGAATTGGTGTGCACTTGTCATATTTATGGTGAAATCGGCGATTTGTAACATACAGATCGCCTTTTTTTATTTATATTTTAACAAGCTTTAATTTCTCCCATATCCTCAATTCCTCCACGCATAAGTTCCAACTTTTGAACAGGCAGTGTACAATAAATAATGAAGTCGATCTTATTGGTCGGCTTTTGTTGCATGTGATACGGCTTCATTAATATACGAACTTATTGAGTCGAGCATTGTGTATAATCCCAATTGGAATATAATATTAGTATGGAAAATACAGGACAAGAAATTTTTGCTTTTTTATCCAATTATGGCTATTGGGTGATGTCGCCATTGATGATCATTGAGGGTCCGGTGATCACAATTATAGCCGCTATGTTGGCTAGTTTGGGTGCTTTCAATTGGATGGTGGTGCTGGTTTTGTCGATGGCGGGGGATGTGATTGGCGATGTGATTTTGTATGGTTTGGGCTATCGCTATGGCATGGGTTTTGTGAAAACCTTCGGGCGATATATGGGCATCACAGAAATTTTGGTTTTGCGGATGCAAAAATATTTTGCAAAACATGGCGGCAAAACTATTTTTGCAGTCAAATCTACCACCGGCTTGTGTTGGGCAACTTTTGTCGCTGCGGGCATTGTTAAAATGGATTTCAAAAAGTTTGTGAGATATTCAATCTTGGGCGGAATTGTCTGGAGTGGTTTTTTAGTGGCCATGGGCTATTTTTATGGTTATCTTTGGCGGGAGATTAGAGATTATATTCAATGGATTGGTTGGGCAATTGCAGGTTTGGCAGTGGTTTCGTATGCAGGAATAACTGTATATAAAAAACATAAATCGAAAAGCATCACCGAATAGATGATATGGTAAAGGGTACTTACAACAAAATAAAAAATGTCTTATTTGCTGATCCGAAATTGCTTTTTGCAAAAGATCAACAATTAGTAAACAAGCCCTTCTATTTTCCAGGCAACAATGGTAAGGCTGTTTTGTTGGTACATGGTTGGACCTCAACTGCCTATGAAGTCCGTTGTTTAGGCGAATTTCTCAATTCAGCTGGCTACACTACAACTGGCCCAATGTTGACTGGGCATGGCACGGATTATCATGATTTGGAAAATGTCGGCATGGAGGATTGGCTGGCAGATATTCGCCAAGCGTTTGAAAATTTGCGAAAAGAACATCAGCAAGTCTATATTGTTGGAACATCAATTGGTTCTAATTTAGCAGTGATTTTTTCAGCGGACAGGAATGATGTAGCAGGCTTGGTTTTGATGGCTACGCCGTATCGAATGAAATTGGAAATGGTGACAATTAGAATTGCAAAATTACTGAACCTGATTATGACATATAAAAAGAAATTTTATCCGCCCACATTTGGTCTTTCAACGACAATCACTCGGCTCATTTCCTATCAAACTTATCCAATTGCTAGTGCCCTGGAAACCTTCAGTATTGTTGAAAAATCACGAGAAGTGTTTGGGAAAATAAGCCAGCCGTGTCTAGTGATGCAATCAACGCATGATCACGTAGTGTCTAAAAATAGTTTGGAGGAAATATATAACAGAATAAAATCGCCCGTGAAGAAAAAGAAATATATTCATCAAGCCTATCACACATTTATTTCTGATATAAAAAACGAATATGTTTTTGAAGATATTTTGGAATTCTTAGAGAAAAATTAATACTATGCGTATTGCAATTTTTACGAACAATTATTTACCCAATCCTTATGGCGTTTCAATGTCTGTGGAAAGCTTTCGCAAGGAGTTTGAGGCGCTGGGACACACGGTCTATGTTTTTGCGCCAACTTGGCGGGGCTATGTGGATGAAAACCCACGAGTGTTTCGTTATCCCGCGATTGATATTGAGTTTAAATTCAAATTTCCGTTGGCCATTCCATATTCTCACAAAATTGATGAAATTTTAGAGAAAATGGATATTGACATTGTTCATGCACAACATCCAAACTTATTGGGCAGTGCGGCACGGCGTTGGGCGCAGAAAAAAAATGTACCATTGATTTTCACTTGGCATACGCTCTATGATCAATATGCGCATTTTGTGCCGGTGATTCCTCACAAACTGGTTGCGTGGTTGGCGATTCGCAATGCCAAAAATTATACGAACAGATGTGATCAAGTGATTGTGCCAACTCAATCAATTGTGAAAATAATTCAGGATTGGGGAGTGAAAAATAAAAATATTGTGGCAATTTCCACTGGCGTGGAGGCAGATGTTTATGCCAATGCAAGTAGAGAAATTATTAGAAAAAAATATGAAATCAAGGACGATGAAATTTTGTTGGTTTTGGTCTCGCGCCTGACTGGGGAAAAAAACATCGAATTTTTATTTAAGTGTGTGATGGGGATTTTGCAGAAAAATGTAAAAGTAAAATTTCTAGTGGCGGGTGAGGGCTATCTCTTGCCGGAACTCCAAATATTAGTCAAAAAGCAAAAACTAGAAAAGCAAATATTTTTTGCGGGCGTGGTTAGTAAAGCAGAAATCAAAAATTATTATGCCGCGGGCGACATTTTTGTCTATGCTTCCAAAAGTGAAACACAAGGCATGATTTTGACGGAAGCCATGTTTGCTGGCTTGCCGATTGTGGCTGTCCAAGCTACGGGCGCCTGTGATATTGTGGTGGATGGGCAAACTGGCTTTTTGGTCGCAGAGAATGAAGCGGAATTTGCACAGGCAGTGGAAAGGCTGATTGAAAATGCGGATTTGCGTGAAAAATTTTCTGCTGAAGCGAAGCGATTGGCGCGGGAAAAATATACTGCGCAAGTTTGTGCTCAAAAAATGCTGGAAGTGTATGAAAAGGCAATTGAAAGAAATAAAGAAAAATAGCTGTGTCTTGGGTTGACTTTTTGACCAAAATAAGCTATTTTGAGTAGCGTATGTATAAATTCCCAGATCCAAAAACGACGGACCCGCAGGAGCGCAAGAAACAGCGCTTTTTTGAGATTATTCCAGGGGCTATGACTTGGTCCACTTTCTTTTTGATGATTGTTGGTTCAATGTATCTTCCAGCAGTGGCTTCAATTGCCATTATTGTTTTTGATATCTATTTTATCCTGAAAATAATTTTCATTACCTATTATTCTGTGGAAGCGCATTTCAAAATGCGGGAAGGCAAGAAAACTGATTGGTGGGGGCGTTGTCAAAATATTGTGCATCCAGATGTGTATGCGCAAGATTTGAAAGCGCACATTCAGCTGATGAAAGAATCTTTACGAGAAATTTCTTTTTTTAGTTTTGGCGAGAGACGAGCGGTCAAGAAAAAAATTCGACAAGACGTTGAATTTTTGCGCGAAGTGGAAAAGTTGATTCCCATCAAAGAGGAGATTTGGGATTGGCGCTCCATTGTGCATGTGGTTTTTTTGCCGACAGCCAATGAGCCAGCGGAAATTATTGAACCAGCTTTGCAATCTTTGATGGATGCCAATTTTCCCAAGAGCCAGATGATTGTGGTTTTGGGGACAGAAGAGCGCGAGAATCCAGAAACCCGTTTGGCTAAGGTGGCCTATTTGCAAAAAAAATTCCAAGGTGTTTTTCGCGACTTCATCGTGACCACGCATGTAGTGGCAGAAGGCGAGATGAAATGCAAGGCTTCTAACGCGACTTATGCCGCCAAATATTTGATGACTTATTTGGATGAACGAAATATTGATTTCAAAAAAGTGATTTTTTCCAATTTTGATTGCGACTCCGTGGCGCACCCGGAATATTTTGCCGCGCTGACCTATGCCTATATCACCACGCCAATGCGCTTGCAGCGAGCCTATCAGCCGATTCCGGTCTATCACAATACCCTGTGGGACACCAATGCGGTGGTGCGTATGATTGTAACGGGTTCATCTTTTTGGCATCTCTATCAAAGCACGCGTCGCGAAATGGTGACTTTTTCTTCGCATTCCGAACCATTTGATACATTGGTCAAAGTTGGTTTTTGGTCAGTCAACATCATCAGCGAAGATTCGAATATTTATTGGAAATGTTTGTCGATGTATGACGGCAACTATGAAGTGCACCCAATTCATCTGCCAATTTCCTTAGATGCGGTGCTAGCTGAAACATATTGGAAGACGATTGTGAATCAATATAAACAGAATCGTCGTTGGGCCTATGGGATTGAGAATTTTCCCGTGACTATGCGCGCGATTTGGCCGAACAAAAAAATTGCTTTGGGCACAAAATTGCGCGTGTCTTTTGAAATGCTGGAAGGTCATTACACTTGGGCGACCACCGCGTTTGTGTTGGCGTTTCTAGGTTGGTTGCCCTTGGCCTTGGGCGGCGAAATTTTCCGCACCAGTGTCTTGGCGCACAACCTGCCAATGATTACGCAATATCTGATGCAGATTTCTTTGATGGGCATGTTTGTGTCCATTCCACTTTCGATGTTGTCCCTGCCTCCAAAGCCAGAAAAATATCATTGGACCCGCTATTTCAATATGTTGTTTCAATATTTGCTATTTCCAGTCATCGCCATCTTCTCAGCTTTCCCCGCTATCGATTCACAAACCCGCATCATGACCAAAAATTATTTCGGTGATTTTTGGGTGACGGAGAAGATTCGCAAACAATAGGCACGTCAACACGTTAGCATTTTAGCAAAAAAACACTGATTAAGTTCAGTGTTTTTTGTTTTGTTCAAATGTTAATATGCTGACATGTTAATATGTTTAAAGTTATTCCAAATGAATTTTTTCTTGAAACTTTTGCAAGGCACTCGCGAGGAGCGGGTGTTTTTTCAGGTCTGGATCAGTAGATAAAATATTTTGCGCTTCGGCGCGAGCGAATTTTATTAACTTAATATTGGATAAGTGTTCCATGGCAATGTCGGGTAGGCCGGATTGGACGAGGCCGAAGAATTGGCCGGGGCCACGTAGTTCCAAATCTTTTTGCGAAATTTCAAAACCATCGTTGGTGTCCTCCATAGCTTGCAATCTTTCGGTAGCTTTGTCGGTGTTGGAATTGGTGAACAGGAAGCAATAGGATTGATGCGTTCCCCGACCCACGCGTCCACGGAATTGGTGCAGTTGAGAAAGACCGAAGCGATCAGCGTCTTCAATGACAATCACTGATGCATTGGGAATGTCGATGCCAACTTCCACCACGGAAGTGGAAACTAAAATATCGTATTTTTTATTTTTAAAATTTTCCATTACTTCCTCTTTGTCTTTAGATTTGAGTTTGCCGTGCAAAAGTCCCAATTGCAAATCAGGAAAAATTTCGCTGGACAATCGCTGGTGTTCTGAAGTGGCGGCTTTTACCCTGTGGAATAGTGGCGAAGCCACTACCGCTTCGCGGTATTCCACAGGGTGAATTTCAGTCAAAACTTTGGAATCTTCCACTAGTGGCAAAATGACAAAAACTTGGCGACCAACGGCAACTTGTTGGCGGATGAAATCATAGGCTTCTTGGCGAACACTGGCGGGAATGATCTTGGTCACAATTTCTTTGCGGTTTTTCGGCATTTCATCCAAAATGGAAAGTTCCAAACTGCCAAACATAGCAATGGCCAAAGTTCTTGGAATGGGTGTGGCCGTCATAGTCAAAAGGTGGGGAATTGTTTTCTTCTGGCCGTCATTGGCACTCATGGTTTCCTGCTGGAGGAAAGCACGCTGGGCGACGCCGAAGCGGTGCTGTTCATCGATAATAATCAAGACTAGGTTCTTGAAGGCCACGTCTTTTTGGATAATCGCATGTGTTCCTATTACGAGTTGCATGTTGCCAGATTTAATTCTGTCTAGTAAATCATTTCTAGATAATTGTTTAGTTTTTTCTGAAGACAATTTTGAATTCTGAATTTTGAGTTTTGAATCAATTTCTAAATTAGAATTTTGAAAATTATGATTTGAATCGAAATTCGAAATTCGAAATTCTGAATTGCTAACTAATTTATACGAATTCGTCAACAAAGCAATATTAAAATCATACTTCTCAAAAATCTTTTTAAAACTTTCAAAATGCTGTTTGGCCAAAACTTCCGTCGGTGCCATGATGGCCACTTGAAAACCAGCTTGCATGGCTTGTAAGGAGGCGATGGCGGCTACCATAGTTTTACCAGATCCTACATCGCCATTGAGCAGGCGATTCATGGTAGCGGGTTTTTCCAAATCTTTCAAAATTTCAAAAGAAGCTTTGCGCTGGGCGTTGGTCAATTTGAATGGCAAACCACTGACAAAAGCTTGAATTAGTTTTTCATCAAAGGCAATGGGCAAAGAGGCATTGCCTTCCCACAGAGATTTGATTTGCAAGGTTTTGAGTTGCACCAAAAACATTTCCTGAAAGGCGAATCTTTTTTGCGCGCGTAAAAGTTTTTCTTTGGAATCAGGAAAATGAATTTGCGTCAGGGCGGTATAGATATCATATAAATTCAAGCGTTGGCGAATTTCATAGGGGAGGACATCTTCCATTTGTTGCGCCATTGCTAGCAAGGGTTTGATTTGCCAACGCAACCATTTACTGGTGAGCCCGCGAGTTTCATTGTAGACCGGCACCAGACAACCAGTGTTTGTGGTTTCACGACCAGCGCGCTCCCAAGCTGGATTGCTCATTTGCAACACTTTGCCCTTCAAGGTGAGCTTGCCACTCAAGCGCGTCAGCGTGCCTTCTTTCAAGTTTTCCAAAATGAAAGGTTGATTGAACCACACAGCCTTGAGTGAATTGCCAGAGTTGTCTTCGACAGTGATTTCGGCAATAGTCATCTTGCGACGAAAAACACGCGCCAGCTTGCTCTTGGTGACAATGCCTTCGATGGTGACTGTTTGATTGATATATTCTGGGGAAATTGGAGAAGCCTGCGAAAAATCATCATAGCGAAAGGGAAAATGCAGCAAAAGATCCTCCACACTGTGGAGTTCCATTTTTTCCAAAATCTTGGCATATTTCGGCAAGATTTTGGGGATGTTTTTGAGTTGGGTTTGCAAAGTTAGCATATCTTGAGTATATAGTATTTGGTATTTTGTATCTAGTTAAAGCTAGTATATAATATGGGGGCTAAGTATTAATAGTATTTTTATGGCTAAATTAGCATATTTCAATGGAAAAATTTGTAAGCCTGATCAAATCAAGACCAATCCCTATGACATCGGGACTTTGCGGGGTTATGGCGTGTTTGATGTGATGTGTACAGCCAGTGGCAAGCCATTTTTGTTTGATGAACATTTTGCACGTTTGAAAAAGTTTGCGCAAGAATTGAAATTGCCAATGCCATTTTCCAAAACAGAGTTTGCGGACATTTTGCAAAAATTACTCAAGGCCAATGGTTTTGCTAAGTCTACCATTCGTACGGTATTAACTGGTGGGGTGAGTACCAATGCTTTCTTGCCTGGCAAACCAACCTGTTATATTCTGATTGAAAAGTTTGTGGCTTTGCCTAAAACTTGTTATGAAAGTGGCGTGGGCGTGGTGTCATTGGAATTTGGGCGACATCTGCCCAAGGTTAAAACTACTAGCTATATTGAAGCGATTCGCAAGCAGCATATCAAGAAACGCAAAGATGATTTGGAAATCACTTATATCAAAGATGGCAAAGTTTTGGAAAATTCCACGAGCAATATTTTCATTTTCAAGAACAATGTTTTGGTGACCGCCAAAGAAGGCATCCTATTGGGCACCACTAGAAATTTGGTAGTCAAATTGGCTAAGAAAAAATTCAAAGTTGAAGAGCGGGACATGAGCGAAAAAGAATTTCGCACCGCGGACGAAGTTTTCCTGACCGGTGCCAACAAAGATGTTGTGCCAGTGGTGCGGATTGATGGCAAAAAAGTTGGAGATGGTAAAGTCGGCAAAAATACGCAGGTGGTGATGGAATTATTCAGAGAATTTTATCAAAAGTATTAATTCTTTATTAAGTGTTTTTTTTGTAAAGGCTCTTCCAGAACCTGATTTTAAATATTTTTCAAGTTCAAATGCCTTGTATTTGTCTTGGATAGCGATATAAAAATCTAAAACAACAGGCAATCGATTTGCAGTTGCTGGGACATAACCATTTTGGTGTTTTTCAATTCTAGCTTTTAGATTACCAGTGCAGCCTATATAATAGCCATTTCTACAAGATAAGCTGTAGATATAGCATAGCTTGGTCTCGCTTTCGCGTATCTACTGGCGGACTTCGTCACGCCGTAGCTACGCTTTAGCGTAGCGAAGGAGGAAGAGGAGAGATTCGAACTCTCGGTGGGCTTTAACCCACGACAGTTTTCAAGACTGTTCCCTTAAACCACTCGGGCACTCTTCCAATATTAAATTTGCAACAAGCGACTGTCGCCTTCAACCCCTGCCTGCCGGCAGGCAGGACTCGGCCACTCTTCCAGATGGATTGTAAATTACCAAACCATAGTAACATCTATGAATAAGTTTGTAAATATGGTACTATAAAATCAAGAAATAAATATTTTTAATCTTTGAATAATATGAGTCTAGATGGATTTAGAAAAAATAATGAAAATGTGACTGACCATCGGGTGGAGAATTTTTTTGCCCACGATAAACTGGAGTTAAAAAAACTCGAAGAGCCGGAGGAAGTTCATGAGAAGCTAATCTCCGAACATTCAGCTGATGTTTTGGCGCATTGGCAAGCACCGGAATTTGAGGTTTATGAACAAGATCAGAAATGGCTGACGTACATTGGTTTGGTTTTGGTGGCAATCATTGGATATGCAATTTGGGACAACAGTTTGATTATGGCCATCACTTTTGTTTTGATTGGCGTAGTTGGCTATATCTACATCGAAAAAGCACCACGCACTTTGGATTTTATGGTGACGCATGATGGTGTGGTGGCTGGCAACGAAATTTTTGAATACGACAATATCAAATCATTCTGGATTTTCTATGAGCCAGCTGGTCAGAAGGTGATCAGTTTGCATATGAACGGGGGAATGTTGCCATATATTCACATTCCAATTCATGATCAAAATCCTGTGCATATTCGCGAAGCTTTGCTTGTGAATTTGCACGAAATGAAACAAGGTCACAATTTCGTGGACACACTTGAAAGATTTCTAAGAATATAGTAAGCTAGATGGACAAGCAAAATTGCTTGTGTTTGTTTGAATTTGCTCTCGTAGCTCAGTGGATAGAGCGTTTGGTTGCGGTCCAAGAGGTCGGCGGTTCGATTCCTCCCGAGAGCACAAATCATTTTCTTTATAGCTCAGTGGATAGAGTGTCTGGTTGTTTACCCAGCAGGAGTGAAGCGACTTTGCGGGGCGGTCCAAAAGGTCGGAGGTTCCCTGCCTGCCGGCAGGGATTCCTCCCAAGGACACTAAAAGTTACACAACAAAAAAAACGATTCGCCGCGGCGAATCGTTTTTTTGTTGTCGAAATTCAAAGTTAGAATCTTCTTCCGCCTCCGAATCCTCCGTTTCCTCCGCCAAATCCACCTCTGCGGGGTTTGTCAGCGTTTCTTTTTTTGTTACATTCGTAGCAGAAAAGGTCTCCGAAAGTTCCGTCAGCCTTTTTTGTTGGTTCGAATGGTAGTTCGTTGATGGCAGCGCCACATCCTGAACAAACGATATTCATTGAAGTAATATCAAACATTTGTCTTTGTGGGCGTGCTCCTTGATCTTGATAAGCCATATTGTAGTAGTCACCTGCCTTTCTAGCCCCGCTAAGCGGGATATTATGGTGACTCTACTTTCCGAGCTTATCTAAGTTTTTATATAAATAAAACTTAATTTCGAAATCACATCTAGGATGATGATAGCACGAAGAAAGCTAGAAGTCAAGAAACAAATCTTAAATTCTAATCTGAAGTGCAATGGATGTCGTGCATAACCGGATAACCGTGATACCTCATTTAAAAATCTAATGATGAGCCCTTTCGATTTTTCAAATAAAAAACCTAGGATTCTAACAATTAATCTATCAAATATTAAAAAATTAGATACGCGATAGTTTTTTATCAATCTCT
>Ga0209211_10011983_pt1 | contig 10991 bp, 10 predicted proteins | sample RifGroA2_FD_183992 | JGI IMG/M metagenome (GOLD analysis project Ga0209211, IMG submission 183992) | Groundwater microbial communities from Rifle, Colorado, USA - Groundwater A2 (SPAdes) (version 2) | ecosystem: Environmental > Aquatic > Deep subsurface > Groundwater | place: Rifle, Colorado...
AATAATTATCGTAACAGGTCCATCATTTACCAACTCTACTTGCATCATTGCACCAAATACTCCAGTTTTAATATCAAGTCCCGATACAAATTTTATATTCTCAACAAATTTTTCATAAAGTGGAATTGATATTTCGGATTTTGCAGAACGAATATATGACGGTCGATTTCCCTTTTTAGTACTTGCATGAAGCGTAAACTGACTTACAACTAATATTTCAGCTTTGATTTCTGAAACAGAAAGATTCATAACTCCATTCTCGTCATCAAAAATTCGTAAACGAGAAATTTTCCCCGATAAATATTCAATATCTTCAAAATTGTCAGCCTCTTCTATTCCAAGTAAAACCAAAACACCATGTTTTATAGATGAATATTCCTCATTATTAATTGCTACATTTGCACTTATAACTCTTTGTATTACAGCTCTCATTTTATTTTGATAAAAGACTTGTTAAATAATGAAACTAATTACACTTTTGAGAGTATAAAGTTACACTTAAATTAATAAATAATGATTCGCTTTTACTTAGTTTGTTTTCTAGTTTTTCAATTTCTATATTCAAACTCACAAATACCAACTGGTTACTATAATTCTGCACAAGGCTTAACCGGAATTCCTCTAAAACAAGCACTACACAATATAATAAAAAATCATAATTCTGTAAGCTACAGTTCTCTTTGGTCATATTTTCAACAAACTGATAAAAAAGCAAATGGAAAGGTTTGGGATATGTATTCTGATAATCCTAACGGAACACCACCATACGAATATACTTATACATCTGATCAATGTGGCTCATATAGTGGTGAGGGAGTTTGCTATAACAGAGAACACTCTTGGCCTCAAAGCTGGTTCAATAGTAATAGCCCAATGGTTTCAGATTTATTTCACCTATACCCAACTGATGGATATGTAAACGGAAAACGTGGCGATAATCCTTATGGAAATGTTGGTTCTGTTACATGGACATCATTAAATGGTAGTAAATTAGGTTACTGCAACTTTCCTGGCTATACGGGTTTAGTTTTTGAACCAATTGATGAATATAAAGGTGATCTTGCACGAACTTATTTTTATATGTCTGTTAGATACTACACAGAAGATGGAAGTTGGCTAACAAATGATATGGTTATAAAATCAGATATAAAAGACTGGGCTTTAAAAAATCTTTACGAGTGGCATTTAGCTGATACTGTTAGCCAAAAGGAAATTGACAGGAATAATAAAGTATATGGTATTCAGAATAATAGAAATCCATTTATCGACCACCCCGAATATGTTGAAATGGTTTGGAATACAATCTTAGGAATACAGAATCACAACGAGAATGTATATTCATTTAAACTATTTCCAAATCCAACAACCGACAACGTAAATATTTCAATAAATTCAAAAATAGATTTTTCGTCAGCTAAGATAAATATTTATAATAATCTTGGACAAAAAGTTTCAAATTCGATAATTCAAGAAAAAAACAGTAAAATTGATGTAAGTTACTTACCAAAAGGATTTTATTTGGTTTCAATTACAATTGACGATGCCAATTATTTTGAAAGACTGTTTATTGAATAATTTATAGGCTTATTAACCTTCGACAAATTTCAAACTCATAACCACGGCTTTCGGCAAATTTCATTAATTTAATTTCTTGTTCACGCTTGTTTGAACTTTTTATTGTTTTTGCTTTTTTTCTGAGTTCTTCTGAAATAATCGCTTCATAATCTTCTTGATTTATGGAATCTATCGCATCAGCAATAACACTTGAATGAATTCCATTTTGACTAAGCATATAGGCAAGTTTTTTCTTTCCCCATTTATTAAACTTCAGTTTATCATTTACATAAGCTGATGCAAATCTTAAATCGTTTATAAAATTACTTCCTTGTAATTTTTCTAAAATTTGCTTCGAATCATTAGAATTAAAGCCCCAAGTTCTAAGCTTTTTTAATATATCATTCGGACTTTTTTCTTGTTTTGCACAAATATTTGACAACCGTCTTATTGCTTCTTTTTCATCAATAATTTTATCCATTTTTTTGAGCTTTTGCCATTCGGAATTTATCGTTAATATCTTTGACGATTTCAATGTTTTTATAATTGAATTTCGAAATCAATTCTTCAATCTGAGAATGATATATTTCATTGATTTCAAAATAAATCCAACCGCCACTAACTAAGTACTTTTCTGCAAATTGTAATATTTTATCATAAAAAAATAACGGACTATCATCAGGTGCAAAAAGTGCAATATGTGGTTCGTAATCTAATACATTTTTTTGCATTGCAGACTTTTGATCCTTAATTACATAAGGAGGATTGCTAACAATTATATCGAATTTTTCATTAACCTTATAATTCTCACAGTTAGCAATATCGAGTTTAAAAAATGACACGTTGCAATTGTTTCTAACTGCGTTATTTTTAGCCACTTCAAGAGCTTTTTCAGAAATATCGCAAGCAAAAACCTCCGCTTTAGAAATATTTGTCGAAAGGCTTATTGCAATACAACCCGAACCTGTTCCAATATCAAGTATTTTTAATCTGCTTTTTGAATTCAGTTTGTCGTTAATGATCAAATTAACAAGCTCTTCTGTTTCTTGTCGTGGAATAAGAACATTTTCATTAACAATAAAGTTTAAATCGAAAAAACTAGATTCGCCAATAACATACTGAATTGGTTTTGATTGCTTTAATTCAGACAAACAATTATTAAAATCCAATAATTTTTCAATAGGAATGTTGTTGTTAAAATTCAAATGAATTTCCGACTTTGTTGATTTAAACACATGTTCTGCAAGTATATAAAAAATGCTTTCACATTCGTGTTCAGCATATAAATGTTTTAAGGTTTTTATAAAGTTATTTTTTAAATTCTTGAACGTCATAATTTTTCCGATTTAAATTTCGAAATGATAACCAATTGAAATAAGATGGATTACTCTAACGTTAACGTTTTTAAAATGTTTACTTGAAGGGATACTAATATCCAAATCAAGTCCATGATATTTTGATCTTCCAAACCTAAATTCCAAACCAATACCTATTGTCGTTCCTGGTTTAAACGGATAATAAATATTATTAGTGCCATACATTAACTTAGTATTTATTCGGAATGCATTATCAGAATTATGTGGAACTATTTGAGCTTGCCCACCAAAGTTAAAGCATTCAAATCTTGGATTAGCTGCAAAAAAGATTGAAAAAGCTTGAATTGGAAATACTGAAATTTTAGCACCATATGTTCCTCCATATGCAGAACCAACTCCTAGTGCAATATCAAAACTATGGTTTTTAATACTTTCTTGTGAAAATGATATTTTAATAAATAAAATAAAAAAGACTACAAAAGAAATTAAATTCTTCATTTGATTTTATAAAATATATTTTAGATTTTAATACCAAGAATTGTTATGTCATCAATCTGTTCTCCTCTACCAATCCAATTAATCAAAGTAGTTTCTAAAACTTCCTTTTGCTCTGAAAGCGATTTTTCGGAGTTATCTATCAACAATTTTTTTAATTGATATGATTTATATTTTTTACCATTTGGTCCACCAAACTGATCTTGAAAACCATCGCTCATTAAATATATAGTATCGCCTTTTTGGAGTTGTATTTCGTGATTTGTGAAGCTATCCATGCGGTCGTAAATGGCAATTGGCATTTTGTCGGGTTTCACTTCCTGTAACACGAACCTCTGGTTCGTAGGTTCCTCAAGATTTTCCAAATTTTGGAAATTTGGAAAATCTGTATCACGAACCTCTGGTTCGTTAGACAACAATCCAGAGGATTGTGTTACTATACGAACAACCCACAGCGGATTGTTTGCTCCAGCCCATTGGGCTTGGTAAAGTTCAGAATTAATCCCCCCAGCCCCCTTTAGAAAGGGGGAATTGGAACTTTGCAAATGTTCATCACTTTGGACTTTAGACTTGGAACTTGAAGCTTGAGACTTGGGGCTTTGAACTTGGGACTTTATAACAATGAGGCTAATGTCCATTCCATCTTTTTGTTCACCACTTTGTCCAGTTTGTTGTAGTGCGTTTATTATTTCTTCTCTTAAATGGTTTAAGACCTGATTGGCTTGAATAACTTCTTTTCTTCGTACGATTTCATTCAAAAAGCTAATTCCCAGCATACTCATGAATGCTCCCGGAACGCCATGCCCTGTACAATCAGCTACAGCATAAATTTTAATATCTGCGACTTGTGTTGCCCAGAAAAAATCGCCACTTACAATGTCTTTGGGATGAAATAGAACAAAAGTCTCAAATTCCAGATTCCAGGTTTCAAATTCCAAGGTTTGAGACTTGAGGCTTGAATCTTGTGACGTTACTATGTCGCATGTTGTTTTATCGCTTTGATTCTTTTTCTATAAACATTTCGGCAGGCTCAATGCACCGCATTTCGCTATTACGTAGCTTTTCTGATTCCATGTCTTGGTTCTTGGTTCTTAGAATTTGGGACTTGGAGCTTAAAGAGGGAAGCATTGCCTGCTGAATCCTTAATGCATAATTAATACTATCGGTAACTTCTTTGTGAATTTCCTCAATTCTATCCTTCTGTTGTGTAACTAAATCACGTTGAGTTTCAATTTCATCTCTTTGAGCAGAAATTTCTTCTTTTTGTTGCCTGATTTCCTGATTTTGAAAGGTTAAAAGCTGATTATCTTTTTTCTTACGTTTGTAGTTTTTAAACATTACATAAGCCAATAAAATCATTAATATAAATCCAAAAATGAATGAATTACGTAAAACTTTTTGTTTTGAAAGTTCTGCTTTTTGGCTAATTTCTTTTTGCTCTTGCTCAAATGCTTGCTGTTTCTGAATTTTATCAAACTCAAACTGCATTTCGAGTTGTGTTAGTTTTTTAACATTATCATCGCTGCTTAAACTATCCGAAATTTCTTTATATCTTAAATGATGCTTGTAGGCATTTTTAAAATCATTTATATCTGCGTATAATGCACTTATTTGACCTTCACAATATTGAGCAGAAATAAATAATTTTTTTTCGATTGCAATATTTACAGCCTTTTGAGTATATTCAATAGCCTTGTCATATTGATTCAATTTGGTATATATATCTCCAAAATTTGACAAACTATGTATAACACCCTCAATGTCTTCAACTTTTTCTCTAAGTTCTATGCATTTCTGATTGTATTCAATTGCACTTTTAAAATCAGTTTTAAAATAGTAAATACTAGCAATATTTGAATATCCCATTGCTAAACTATAATCATCACCTATTTGTTTACTTACCTCAACACTTTCCTCGTATTTCATTAAAGCAGAATCTATTTCACGCTTCTCCATATATAAAACACCCATATTGCCTAAAACATCGGCTAAACTACTTTTATCATCAGTTTGTAATATAATGCTATACACTTTATTAAAGTATGATAAAGCCAAATCGAAGTTTTGTAAAGAATAATACAAACTTCCAATACTCATATATAAAGTAGAAACTTGTTTTTTGTCGCCAAGCTCTTCTCTAATTGATAACGCCTTAAACATATATTCCATTGATTTAGCATAGTCTCCTTTATCTTTATAAACATTTCCTAAGCCATGATATTCAGAAGCAATTCCCTCTTTATTGTTTAATTTTAGTTCAATTTCGAGACTTTTATTATAATACTCAATAGATTTATCTAAGTTGCTTGTATAATTATACACATTAGCCATGTTACTAATAGCAATAGATTGCTTTAAAAGATTATTTGCTTTAACAGCTAAATCGTAAGATTTTTGATAAAACTCTAAGGCTTTAATATTTTCGCCCTTATTGTGATAAGCAGAGCCTAGTCTATTATACCCATCGATTAAACCAATTGCATAACCGATTTTTTCAGAAATTTCAATTGCTTTACTTGAATATTCTTTAGATTTTTCAGGATTTAATCTAGAGTTTATCCATGCTAGTTCGATATATGTATTAACCTTTATTGTGTCAATGTTTGTTGATTTAATAAGGTTGAGCAGAGAGTCTGATGAGTTTTGAGCATATAAACTTAAAACACAAAAGAATAACAAAAAAACTAATAATTTTTTTAGAATTTTCATTATTCTTTTAGTCATTATGAGTCAATCTCTTGACTTTATAAACAAATATTAATTATATACCCCTGTTACAAATAATTAATTATTCCCTAAAATAAGAGGCAAACCATCTTTACCGCTTCCGATTACAACAACTTTTGCATTTGCAGAATTGGCTAAGCTTATTGTTGCTTCAATGCCTCTCATCTTTAAAAGCTTGTCGGACAAACTGTTATTAATGATATTATTAGCCCTTGATTCTCCTTCGGCTGCTATACGCTTTCTTTCAGCTTCACTTTTTTCTTTATCTAATTTGAATTGATATGCAAGAGCTTCTTGTTCTTGGGTTAACTTACTCTCAATTGCTTGCTTAATATCTGCAGGCAAATTTATTGAACGAATCAACAGTGCCCTCATTTCTATACTATTTGCTGTAAGAACTTCTTTGGTTTCGTTAATAATTTCACTTTCTACCTGATTTCTCTTTGTAGAATAAATCTCTTCTGCTGTATATCGACCCATTACTTTTCTAACCGATGAACGAACTTCAGGAATTACTAACTGAGTAATGTATTCTTTTCCAAATGTTTCATGCAAATATCCTATTCTGTTATATACAGGATGAAATCTAACAGAAACATCAACACTTACAGATAAACCATTTTTTGCTAAAACGTCCATTGTTTCTTCCTTTTGCTGTTCAAGTACATTATAAATTAACAAATCGTTCCAAGGAGCAACAACCTGAAAACCAGGTTCAATAATATTTGTTTTATCTAATCCATCAGAGAATTTTCTAAATATTACAGCACGTTCGCCTGGCTTTAATGTATAAAACATGTTGCTACTCATTATTAATACTATAAGTAAAATAACTCCTCCTAAAATAAGAATTGGTGAAAATTTCTTCATGATAAATAAATTTTAAAATTAGATTAGCAAGTTAAGAATTTTTTTAGAACTGTCTTTGTGTATTATTGATAAAGACCTTTTTTTAACACATCTCATTTGTGCTTAACAGCAGAAAAAGAGACATGATTAATTCAAATTCTGAATATATAACATTTGTAAGTCGTTGTTTTTTAAATCATAATCCAAAAAGAATATTTTATTGCTGTGAACTCTGATTTTGTCAACAAAAATAAAATTTGGAATTGTAAAAGTGCGACTAATCATGCCGGAATCAATATCTATTTCTCGTAAACGTGCTATTCCATTTTTTCTGAAAAGCGAATAAAAACTACCTGTTTTTGAATCCATTATAATATCTTCTTTCCAGTTTTTTTCTTTATGAAAATCAATTGCAACATCCTTAATTAAATTACATTGCGAATTATAAAATTCGATTTTGGAGTCAATAAAATTAAAAATTATTAAGCTATCTCCTTTTTTAAATAAAGGCGAAAATATTGGGTCGTAAAAGAACAATTCTTCAAATCTTAAATCAGCCTCTGTATAAGCTTTTCCCATCGACATAAACCGTTCTCTGTCGGATAACATTCTGAGAGATTTTTCGTCGGCAATAACCGACAATTTTTTATCTGTGCTATCTTTTTGTTTATAATAATAAATTATTACCTGATTATTTACAAAATACTCTTTATAAAAGAGTTTGCTATTTAATTCGGTAATTATTGGTTCAACATTTTCGTTAAATTCTTTCACCGAAACCTTATAAATAAGGCTTAGTGTTTTGTTCTCATAAAAAATCTGATATGCATGTTTTTCGGTAATTAAATGAATATTGCCAAAGCAGTCTTTATGAAGTTTTTCAGGCGTTTCGTTAATTTTTTTTCGAGCAAGTGTATCGCCTGAAATTGTCATCAAGTACAATTCCGGTTTTTGTCCCTGATGATAAGCAATAAGCATTAAGTCGTCGCCAAATATCTCGTAATCTAGTACATATAAAGTTTTGTCGTTAATTATTTTTTTTGCACTTGCTGTTATTTCAGCAGCTCCAAGTAAATGATATTTTGTAATTATCTCAACATCTATTTTCTGATTTCCAGATTGTTCAATTTTTCGCTGTTGTGGCTCATAAGCAACATGTGAGAAAACAATTTCTGATGGGATTTTTGCGATTTGTAATTCATAGTAACCATCTTTATTTGTTGTCGTTCCAACCTTTTCATTTCCATCAATATATACATCTACATTTTGAACAGGCAAATCGGTTGAAGCATCTTTAACATAACCAAAAATCAAAGTTTTTGTGCTTTGTGCAGTTGCAAAAACTGTCATTAAGAAAAGTAATATTAAAGTTCCACTAAATTTCATTCGTTCATATTTTTTTGCCACAGACTTCACAAATTTTCGCTGATTTGTTGCACAGATTTTTTCTTAAATTAATTAAGCAAAAACAACCATCGGTTGTTTAAAATCTGTGAAAATTTGTGCAGTCTGTGGCATATTCTTTTTTTCATCATTCGGCTTGGAAATATTATCTTAATAACGTTTCTTCAAGTTTAGTTTTAGCTCTTTGTGAGTAAAAACCATCTTCGGTTGAAATTTTTTTAAGCAAATCTATAGCTTCTTTCTTTTTCCCAGAAAATAGTAAAGTTTGAGATAAATACCATTGAGATTCATCATAAAATGTATTGAAAGTATGATTCAACATTTGTGTAAATCGTTTCTCTGCTTTTTCGTATTCTGCCATTTGAAAATATGATAAACCGCTATAAAATATTGCATTTGCATCGTCAGGAAAGTATGATAAAATCAAATTAAACTCTTTGTTTGCACCCTTATAATCATTTGCGTTAAACAACTTTAATGCATTGCTTAAAAAATCAATATATGGTTGTTCTGCAATATAATCTTCATTCTGATTTTCATTATTTGATTTGTTTTCAAAAGCTGAAGGCAAACCGCTTGTAATTCCTGCTTTCTTTAGCATTTTAACATCAACATTGTTCTCGGATTTCAAACAATCTAACGAGCTTAAAACCTGAACTTTTTCAATTTGTTCAGTATTTCTTATTTGGTTTTCTTCTGTTTCTTGTGATTTTGCTATTACAAATGATTCTTCTTGTGGTTTTTCAGATGTTTGTTCCGATTTTAAATAAAAGTTTTCATTAATGAAAATATTCGAGTTTAAGCTTGAATCAACTGGAGTAATAACTTGAGCAATTTCTTGCTTTTCAGACTGATAATTTTGTAAAAAATAATAAGCTGTAACACTTATTGCTAACGCCAAAATTAAAGATGAAAGAGACATCGACCACGAAAAACTGCTTTTATATTTTGCTTTTAATTTGCGTTGAATATCATTTAAATCGTCAATAGAATTAGCATTTTCAGAAAAACCGTCAATTGCATCAGCATTGAATTTATTATTCTGAATTTTCTTTTCAATTTCCAGAATTTCATCAGGCGTAGCATTTCCTTTCAGGTACTTTTCAAATTCCTTTTTGGACAGACTGCCGGAATCTGCAAAAATTTTATTTAACAATGTTTTCATTTTTATTGGCTAATAAATTAAACAAGTTTCGTTTTCCGTTCTGAATATAGCTTTTAACCTGTGTTACTGCAATTCCGTTAATTTCTGATATTTCTGCATAAGATTTATTTTCGAGATAAAATTGAGTTATTGCAAGCTGTTGTTCAGCTTTTAAAGCTTTAATATTTTCGGAAAGCAATTTTGAATCAATTCCGTATAGTTCAAATACATCGTCATGCTCAGTTGACAATTCTGTAAAATCGCTCATATAATTTTCTTCTCTGTTTTTTCTTCTTTTTTCTGAACGTAAATACATTAAACATTCATTTTTAGTAACCTTATAAAGCCATGATTTAAAACTTGTTATATCTTCGGTTTTTAACGAAAATAATAATTTTTCGAAAATTGCAATTACCAAATCTTTGCTTGCATCTCTGTCTTTTAAGTATTTTAAGCAAACACCGTAAACCAGATGATAGAATCTTTCGTAAAGAATTCCTACCAACGACGATTTGCCCGTTTTTTTATAACGAGCAATCAGTTCATCGTCTGTAAGATTTTTATAGTTACGAAAGTCGAATATCATTTTTAATCGTTTCTATGTTCGTTAAATATATCAAAATAACTTTTAGTTTCAACAACAACGATTCCGCCTGTAATATCGCCATATTTTGCAGGAATTCCACCTGAATAAACTGTAAAACTTTTAATTACTCCCGATGGTAAAGATGTAGAAAAATCTCCAGATTTTACACCATCAATAAAAAAAGCTGATGTTCCACTTCTTGCTCCTCTAAAAATTACATCTTTTCCATTGCTGCTAACTTGTACATCTGAAGAAATTGCTTTTACCATTTCTGGAATACTTTGAGCACCAGCCATTTTATCAAGCTCTGCTCCTAAAATTGTCATTTTTGATGTTTCTTCTGGATTGATTAAATCTACTTGATGTTCAATAATTTCTATATTAATATCTATCATTTGAGGATTCAAAGCCATTTTAATTTTATTTAGAAATGTAATATTGTCGGCATTAACAATTACGCCTTTAATAGTTTTTATTTCGTAGCCTACATAAGAAATATTCACATCATATTTTCCTGTTGGAATTGGTTTTATTGTGAAATTTCCATCTAAATCTGATGTGCCTCCCATTTTAAAAGCTCCTCTTTCCATATAAATATTTGCAAAAGGTAGAGGTTCGCCTTTTTCATCAAATACAGTTCCTTTGATAGTTCCCGAACTTTGTCCATACATTGCTGACTCAATAAGAGTTAGGCAAATAATAATTAATTTTTTCATAACTTTAATGCTTTAAAATTTAACTTCAGCCATAAGATGCCGACGAAAAAAATATTCCATAATTTTTTAAGATAAATTTTAAGAACTAGTAATTCAATGTCGTTTAGTTAAGGAATTTTCATAGTCTTTTGTAATTCATCGAATAAATTTTTTTAGGGCGATGCTTTCGTTCTTCTTTTCGATTTGGTCGTATTATTTCC
>Ga0209211_10011984_pt1 | contig 10990 bp, 19 predicted proteins | sample RifGroA2_FD_183992 | JGI IMG/M metagenome (GOLD analysis project Ga0209211, IMG submission 183992) | Groundwater microbial communities from Rifle, Colorado, USA - Groundwater A2 (SPAdes) (version 2) | ecosystem: Environmental > Aquatic > Deep subsurface > Groundwater | place: Rifle, Colorado...
TACTTTGCCCTTTTCCCCAGAATCATTTTCCACAACGCCATAGCCGGATTTTTCTATCGCCTTGACGAGCATGCCCCTGTTTGCCATTGCCTTGTCATAAGATACGCTTGCTTTTGCGCTCGCATAGTTCACATTTGCCGATTCGACGCCCGGAACTTTTTTGATGGCTTTTTCAATTGTAATGGCGCAGGAAGCGCAATGCATGCCCTTTATTGCCATGGTTTCTTTCAAAATGCCTTCGCCCTTGTTCTCGGCAGGTGAACCATTCCCATGGTTGTGATTGTATTGGCTTGTTGTTTTGGAAGAATTACCAGCAAGGAACTTGTCCCTGCAGTCCTTGGAGCAGAAATAGTAATCCTTGCCTTTCACGGTTTCCCTAAACTTTGCGGTCTCTTTTTCTATTTCCATTCCGCAACTCGGGTCTTTCACATTGGTCATTTTGAATCACCTCCAAAAAACCTTTTGCCATTATTTTTTACGCCATTCTCATTTAAAACACTATAAGCCGCCCCGCCAAAAATTATTGCTGCAATCACCAGAATAATCATGAATGCCACATGGTAATTTACGAGCGTTTCCATGTAACCCGGATATTCATTCTGCTGATATTGCATCAGGCTATGCGTCAGGCTAAGGCTTGTTGCCAGGAATATTACCCCCGAGACCAGAAGAAGGGTGATGCAGATAATCGCCATTTTATTGGCCGCATTTTTTTTGCCGAATGGCTCGTTGAAATTCACCGGATTTTTAGGGTGTTTTAGTTTGCGCATGCGCTTCTCCCCAAGTTTATTTTTGGACTGTTTTGTTTTTCAATGAATTTCTGATTTTGCTCTATCCTTTCTGGCTTGAATAATCATGGCCCAAAAGTTTTTTTGCATCAATCCCGCTAAAATCCTTTCCATTCCCCTCCAAATATTGCGCGATGCCCGCGTAAGTTTGTGTGGGCCAGTAAGAATTGGCGGCTAGAAGCGCATCATAAATCTGCCCTTTTGTGAGGATTGGGTTTTCGTTGACCAAACCGAGCGGCCAGAGCATGTTCAGGTTAAAGTAAGCATTCTCATGCGTGAAGGGAATATTCTCATCGCTTCCTTCCAAAAAAAGCTTTTCATGTCCAGGGGTAAGCTCCGCTCCGCCTCTATTGAGTGATCTCTTGTATCTATTGAGGTCAATTACGCCGGCTTGAACTGCCTTCACCAAGGCATTTTCCCACTTTACCGGCAGGACTGCCCCTTTTAGCGGGGCGACTTTTTCCTGCAGCAGTTCATCATGGCTCTTTTTTGCCGCAAAATCACTGTCCCGCACTTTTTGCGCAGTCGCATTATTGATGCCTTGAACCGTGTTTTTGCCATTTCCTTTTATCGTGCATCCATTGCGGGTGCATTCATCGTTCTTTTGCGCAAGGCAACCGCCAGATAATATTGCTGCAGCAAGGAGCAGCGCGATTGTGGCTTTTGCCGGGGAATTGGGCTTATTTTCAATCCTCTTTATTAATAAGCCCAATTGCCTCACCAGCCTGTGGGCATGTTAGCATCCACCGACCATTTGCTGGCTTGGAGGCGCCGTTTGCTGCGGCACTGAACCTTGCGAAGCCCCTGCCTGCACCCTGCCACTATCAAGTGTAGCGCTGGCGGTGTTCTTTTGCGAGACTTTTTCATTCAGGCTTGAGAGTTGCGTGGCTTGCACTACTGAAATTATGAGCACTATTGCCACAGCAGCTATTGCCAGGTATTCGATTGTTGTTGTCATGCCTTAACCTCCTTTTGGTTTCCCGTTACTCAAAAATTCTTTCTGCATATTCAGCATCCCCCGACCATGGACCCGCCTTGTGGTTCCCCGTTCTCCAGCCCCCGGTATTTGTTCGATGCAAGGTTGATATAGCTGAACTCTATGCCCTTGTCCTTGAGCGCCTGGGCCTTTTGGGCAAGTGCCCCCGGGAAGTATAATGTTTTCCACTTTCCCAGTTCTTCAAGAATCTGGTCGTCTGTAAATTCGTCCGCATGCTTGTCAAGGAGGTATTTTGCAAGGCCCCTCATTGAATAGCTGTGGGCGCACCCGCAGGCTCTTTTCCCGTCCGGGAAAATGATGCTTTCTGCGCCACAACAATATTCACAGGATATCTGTGATGTGATTTTGATGTAACGCTGGAACTTTTCCCCCTGCAATTCTATGAATTTCCCGCTTTTTTCCTGGTCAAAGGCCGATAACACCGCTATGGTTTCATTAGCTTTTTGCTGGTTGTTTGGCGAAACATCATCAAAGTCCACCCCAAGTTCGCTGCCGTAAATTATCGGAACGCCCTTTGGGGAAACCTCTGAAAAGTTCGCCGTTGACGGGGCGGTGTTTATGCCAGGTGAAGAAGCTGTTGCACTTACTTGGGCTCGCGCGGGAATTACCCCGTGCATTTCATAGTTCATTTTCTCGTTGTCCGTCCAGCCGGACATATCCGGTGCGCCAGCGTTTTGCACGTTGCTGCCGGCAAGGGAAACAGCCGCGGATTGTTTTTCCAGAAGGCCATTTGCCTGGTTTATCTGGGTGAAGTTGAAGGCCTGTACAAGCACTGCTCCGATGAGCAATGTGCCGATCAGCAGAAATACTTTTGAAGGCTGTTTTGTATCTTGGTCGCGGTTTTCTTCAGTATTATGGCTATTTTTTTCCTGTATGCAGCAGTCATGCTCCATTTCAACACCCCATTTTAAGCTCCGTATATAAAGCTTTACAATTAGTGTAAAGCATTACTTTTTTAAATGTATGCGGGGTTCTGTATATATAACGGGCAAAGAGGCGTTGTTATGGATGTTTCGAAAATAAACTTTGACAAAAAAGGCCTTAATTCGATTGTGGGCGGCCTTGAGGCGGACATACTTGAGTGCCTCTGGCTGGGTGATTCCAAGAGGACCTGCAGGCAGGTATATGATTTTGTGAAAAAGAGGAACAAGGTCGCGTATACCACGGTTACTGTTACAATGGACCGGATGTTTTCCCGCAATCTTTTGGAAAGGGAAATCGAGAAAGGGAAGGGAGGCCTCAAGTACATTTATGGCGCAAAAGTGACTAAAGAGGAGCTCGCAAACGGCATCTCAAAAAAATTCGTAAACTTCCTGAAAGCGACATTTGGCGAGCCATCGATAGCTTATTTAAAGAAGAATATTTAAAGAAAATTTAGGGGTTGTGTGATTGGTTTCAGAACTGACTTGCATAAACAGTTGTGTGCTGGGCCAAGGCGCCACGATTTCCTTTGTTAACTATTTTCTCATTGCCATTATCGCACTAAGCGCAATGGCGCTGATTTTTTTCAACAGGCGGCTGTCTATTAAGCTGAATCTCTTCCTCAAGTCGACATTCCTGACAGCCATTTTCGCTTTCCTGATAACGCTGTCTTACTCATCGGAAAACCACCCTCTAGGGATATTCAATGCCGTGCACACAATTGCGCTGTTCCTGGTGATTGCGTTTTTCGCGACATCCTACGTTTTCACCCCTTTTATAGCAAAAATAGGGCTTAAGAGGCGCATTGACAGGAAAATCGAGGGAATCCTTGCCAAGGAGGCGGCAAAACTGGGGGTCCCGTCCCCGGAATTATACCTGTTTGAGGATTCCAACAAATCTGCATTCGTGGTTTCAGCGCTCAGCAAAACAGTTTTCATCTCAACTGGCCTTGTTGAAAGCTTTAATCGCAAGGAGCTGCGCATTGTACTGATGCATGAACTGCTGCACCTCAAGAGCGGCTTTTTCAACCTGAAGAGGTTCTTCTACTCAATAAGGGCGGGCTTTTTCGGGCTTCTTCCAATAAGGCTGGAGGAGCTTGATACGATTGAGGAAATGCGCCTTGACAGCGAACTTATGAAAGAAGGCATGGATATAATGAAAATAAGGGGGAAGCTTTAGCGCAATTCAGGCATTTAATCTGTTTTGAATTCCCGTGCTCTTGGCACGGGTTTATACGTTTCATTTCGATGCCCTGCGGTCTTGCCGCGGAATAATTCACCAACCCCAAGGAGGCCAACGGCTTTAGTCGTTGGTAGTGGCCCTTTCCGTTGACGGGATTGTGACGTCACTATTGCGCCCGGCCGCTTTACAACGCCGTTGGCAAGAACGCACTTGCCTTTAGGCGGGTGATGAATTGCTGGTGGCGGCGTTGTGTGCTGTGCCTTGCGTGTGCACTTCAAGAACGCCCGCCCCTTTTAGGGGCGGGTCGTTTTACGCACCGCCGAGCCTAATTGCATGCGGGATTTTCAGGAAAGGTTTAAATAAAGAATGCTTTACAGAACATGTAAAGCTTTGAGGTTTTGGTAATGATAAACTTTTCACAGAACGCAAAAATAGAGCCGCAAATCCAATCGCAAAACCGTCCCGCCGGGTGGATGGATGCGCCCAAAGCAAAACTCCTCAACTCATTCAGCGGCCTTTCAGCGTTCCTCTCAACCCTCGGGAGTTCATGGAGCATATGCCACAGCATCTGCCTAACCCTAATAACCCTGCTTGCGGGAATAGGGGTAGTATTGACCGGCATGCCGCTTCTTTTTCTCTTTGAATATAATCTGTACTTGTGGGGGGCTGCAGTGCTGCTTTTGATTCCGTCAGCAATAATGTTCCTCAAAAACCCCGGATGCATTTCAAAAAACCTGATGCTATTCAACTGCGGGGTCATAATTGCCGGAATACCAACTAATCTTGTCAATCTCCAGCCGTTCTCCTGGCTGGTTGGCGGCATCCTTGTTTTAGCTGCACTAAGCCTGTTCGTCAAATCAAAATTGGCTAAGGGAACGGAGGGAAACAATGGCCGATGAAAAAATCCTGATCGCGATATTTGCAGGGGCGCTAGCCATTGGCGCAATGGTGTTGTTCTTCTCGCTAGCAAGCCAGCCGGACAAATTGGAGAATACGCCGTCAAATTATGCCCAGCTCACAAGCAAAGAAAACCCGGATGACATTTGTGCAGTGCCCGCGGGAACAGACCCCGAGGAATGGAAACAGCATCTGGGCCACCACCCTGACAAGTATGCGCAATGCCTGGAATGAGGAAAAGGAGGAAAACAAAAATGCACAGCGAAGAGATCTTCAGGATAGTTGGACTAGCAGCAGCACTTGCAATAATTGCATTGCTCTATGGCGCCATTTCAATTCAGGATACCTCGGCAAAAGTGGAAGCGCGTAATGCCTTGCTCTCAAACTTTGGAGGGGAAAAAGCAATCCAGCCGGTTTTCGAGCCGGTGGAAATAACCCTTACGCTTATAACTGACTCGGACAAAACGGGCCTGATCGAGCTCACCCCATTAGTTCAGCAACTTGAACAAATCCGGGAAATAGAAATAACTTCCCAAAAAAGACTGGAAATGGGTTCGGGCGAGGCAAAACAATTAATCGAAAAATACAGGATTGAAAGGATCCCGTCCGTATTGTTGCAGGGCCAGACAAAAGAAGCCACGGTGCTTACAGAGAACTGGCCAACACTTGGCAGTATTGAAACCGATGGCACAATGGCGCTCAGGAACGTTCCGCCAATATATCTTGAAACAAGTACAGGAAAGCTGCGCGGGGAAACAAGAGCGACGTTTATTTCCGTGCCTGACAAAAACGGTGTTTTTGACGCAGAAGAGGCGTACACGCAAATCCTGCAAAGCGCATTTGGCGTAAACCCGGTTGAAAAGGAAACGGTAAGCTATAATTCCCCGGAAGGAAAAACCCTTCTGTCAAAATACATGCTGGAAAAAATACCTGCATTCATACTCTCAGGAGACCTGAATGCATACAGCGGCTTTCCGGAACTCTGGCTGCAGGGCGGGACAGTTGAAGCTGACGGCAACTACATTTTCAGAAAGCCGGAAGCGATACAGGGGACAAATTATTTTGACCTGGACAAAAACGAGGTTATTGAGGCAGTGCAACAGGGGCAGTAAAAATTTTGGGTGAAAAAACGTGCTTGGAAAAATTTGGGACTCAGTTAGGTCAAATCATATTGCCATGATGGCGGTTTGCTGTATGCTTCCGGTACTAATTATTGTTGGTTTAGGGTTCGCGGGCTTTTCCGGCGGCTGGATATATGCAATTGCAATAGTGGCGTGCATAGGTTCGCACCTTGCAATGATGGCGACATCAAAGGATGGGAAAGCATGCCACTAGACTTGGAAAAATACGCGCCGTGGATTATCAACGGGTTCTGGATACTCGTTCTCATAATTGCTTTTGTATTAATGCAGAAAGCCATGCACCCCGGCTGGACAATATTCGGGTACTAGGGGGAATTGAAAATGAACACACAAGTAATAATTGGAAAAGTGTTGCCTTACGCAGGAATAATGCTGCTCGTCGCCCTTGTAGGCTGGGCGCTGCTGACATCATCTGACGGCGGCAATGTCCCCCGCTATAATGAAGGCGACAAAGCCCCTGACTTCACCCTCCCGGTGGTTGGGGGCGGGCAATTTACCCTCTCCGTGCTTGAAGGGAAGAAAAACGTCCTCCTTTACTTCCAGGAAGGGATAATGTGCCCCGCTTGTTGGACCCAGCAGGTTGACATCGAAAAAAGGCAGGCGGAATTTGATGCGCTAAACACCGAAATTGTGATGATAACAGTAGACCCCCCCAATGCTTTGGCCCAGGCAAAAGCGCAATACGGGATTAAGGATACGCTGCTATACGACAATAGCCTGATCGCCTCAACAAAATATGATGTGCTGCAAGACAGCATGCATCCGGGGGAGCGGCCGGGCCATGTATTTGTGCTCATAGGCAAAGACGGGATAATCAAATGGCGCTACAGCGCATACAAGCCGTCTACAACCGGAGACCATCACGGCGGAACAGGCACAATGTACGTGCCGGTTGAAGTCATCCTCTCAAGCGTAAAAAATGCGTTGCAGGGCGCGGGTGCAGCCTGATGATAGAGGGGTTCCTTGCTGCAACAATTCTGGCGGCATTCCTGAGCGGAGCGGTGGCATTCTTTGCGCCCTGCTGTATCACATTCCTGTTGCCCGCATATTTTGCGTTTGTTGTCAAGGAAAAAAAACAGATACTGAAAATGACGCTTGTATTTGCCCTGGGCCTTGCCACTATTCTTATCCCGATCGGCCTTGGGTTGGCCGGATTGGGGCAGTTTGCATCACAATTCCACACGGAAATTTTTATTGCCGGCGGATTGTTCATGCTGCTCCTTGGAATCTTCACGTTATTGGGAAAATCCCTTATGATGCCATTCAAAATAAATTCCCCTGCCATGAATAAGGGCAACACCCTAAGCATCTACCAGCTGGGGCTATTTTCAGGTTTTGCAAGCTCATGCTGCCTGCCAGTGCTTGCAGGGGTGCTGACCCTTAGCCTGATTAGCGCCTCATTCATGCAGGCGTTTTTGCTCGGATGGGCATATGTACTCGGGATGGTGGTGCCACTTGTAATCTTGGCACTGCTCTGGGAAAAATACCGCCTTGCAGAGATGCCCCTGATTAAAGGGAAAACATTCAGTATACCTGTTTTCGGAAAGAAACTTGAACTGCACTCTACAAGCGTGTTTTCAGGTGCAATTTTGACTATAATAGGGCTGCTGACCCTTATTGCAGCATTAACCCACAACATCACCGCGACTTCAAATGAGCAGATACAGTTTTCAATGTGGCTGCAGGGAACACAAAAAACAATACTACAGGCTGCACAAACAATTCCTGACTGGGTTTTTTTGGCAGTGCTGGTTGGCGGAACGCTATACCTGGCAAAGAAAGCTTTGCATGAAAAGGAGGTGAAAAAATGAATTGTTGTGGAGGCACAGACCACGAGCACGGCGGCAGTGGGCAAAAAGACAACGGGCATGCCACAGGCGAGGCTGGCCTGAACTGGACCCGCATAGGCGCAGTAATGCTGATGGCATTGTTTCTGGCAGGGCTGTTGTTCACATTCCTAAAATAAATCACGAAAATTGGGCGGAGATGATAGTGCATGGCAAAAGACAATCTATGCGGAATGAACGTAAACGAAAAAACATCAATGAAAAGCGGGTATATTGGGAAAGCATATTACTTTTGCTGCGCGCACTGCAAAAGCAATTTCAACAGCAATCCGGCCAGATATGCAGAAGAGTGATATGCAATGGCCAGAATATTGATTCTATCGACGCCGGGGTGCTCTCCGTGCGCAGCGGTCAAAAAAATGCTGGAGCGAATAGCTAAGGAAATGCCGATTGAACTGGAAGAAATAAATGTACTGGGGCGCCCTGACCTGCTTGAAAAATACAAATTCATGGCAATGCCGGGCATTGTAATTGATGGCAAACTTGAGTTCTCCGGCCTGCCAAGCGAAAAGGAGCTTATGGAAAGAATAATAAACAAGGAAAACACCAAGGTAGATAAATGAACCAGGGGAATAATCAAGGAGGGGGTTTTGGAAAATGGAAAAACTCAGTGTAAAGGCAGCAGTAACAGCGGGCGCAGTGGCATCGGGGGCACTGCATGCACTCTTCGGTTTAGCATACCTTGGGGCGCCAGGCATGATGAACGGGGCTTATAACATGATGATGTATGGCAGCGTACAATTTGGAATGGGGGCAGTCAGCGCCACTAACTGGGTAGGCAATATAATACTCGGCGCTATATTCGGGGCAGTGCTGGGCTACTTGATCGCAGTCTCGTATAACTGGGCTGCAAAATAAACCCCCAGCCAACCTGCAAAAAAGCGGAGGGATGAAAACAGCAGGCTGCCTGGCCCATAGCGCGAGATGCAGTTCGCTGTAACGTCCTATTTTTCCCTATCCGGTTTTCGAAGCAAAAATAGCCGCCCCCCTCAGATGCCTGCCAAAAAGCACCGACGCCGAAAAAACCGCGCACAGCACCATAACTATCGTCCCGCCTGCCGGAAGGTTGGCATAAAATGAGAGAAGCGTCCCTGCCATGACTGCAAAAATGCTTATTGCGCAGGAAAGCGCCATTGTGCTGCGAAATGACCCTGCAACCTGCAGCGCCGATATCACGGGGATTACAAGCAGCGCCGAAATGAGCAGTATCCCCACTGCCTTGATCGCAATCACTACAGTCATCCCCACAAGCAGGGCAAAAACCGTCGTAATGAAATCAGTGTCGACCCCGCTCGTTTTTGCAAGGTCCTCATTGAAGGTCATGAATACGAGCCTGCGGTAAAAAATAGCGATGAAAGCGATCGTTGCAATTGTTATTGCCGCAATGACCAGGAGGTCACTTTCGCTTATTGCAAGGATGCTCCCGAAAAGGTAGCTGAACAGATCGACATTGAACCCTTTCACATACCCTATGATGACCACTGCAAGCCCCACACCGAACGAGAGCACGAGCGCGGTTGCGGCATCCCCGTAAATCCTTGCGCTTTCCATGATCTTTTTCACCCACACCGATGCTGCTGTTGTGAGCGCGAGCGCTGAAATGATGGGGTCTATTTTTAGCAATAGCCCGAGTGCAATGCCGCCAAATGCCACGTGGCCAAGGCCATCGCTTAGAAGCGAGAGGCGGCGCAGGACAAGGAAGGTCCCTGTAAGGGCGCACATGATCGCAATCATAAAGCCCCCCATGAAGGCATTTTGCATAAAACCATAGCTTAAAATTTCAAGCGCCATTCTATCCCTCATCATGGTGGTGGAACACCCCGAAATCCCCGCCATAAACAGCCTTTAGCATCGTGTTCATGTCCTTTGCAGGGCCAAAGCAGCACACCTGCCCGTTGATGCAGATAACTGTCTTGACATATTTTGAAATCATCCCCACATCGTGCGTCACAAGTATTATGCCGACCTTTTTTTGCGAATTGAGCTTTTTTAAAAGCGCATAAAATTCCTGCTGCGCCTTTGCATCAACCCCGACAGTCGGCTCATCCAAAATCAGCAGCTTAGGCCCGGAGAGCAATGATAGTGCAATGAGCACGCGCTGCTGCTGGCCGCCTGAGAGCTGTGCAAACTTTGAATCCATGAGGTTTTCAATGCCAAGCGATTTGGCCGTTTCCGCCGCTTTTGACCCCCCTTTCAGATCGAAAATTTCCCTCACAGTCCCCGGGAAAATCCTGTCAATATTGTATTTTTGCGGGACATACCCTATTTTCCGGAAATCAATTTTTTCAGGGGCGCTGCCAAGGATGCTGGCCTTTCCGCCTGTCGGCTTTAGAAGGCCGAGCATGATCCTCACAAGGGTTGTCTTGCCCGCCCCGTTGCTCCCTATAATAGCTGCAAAGTCATCATCCCTGAGCTCGAATGAAATATTGGACAGCACCGGCCCCTGGCCATAGGAAAAGGAAACATCCTCAAGTTTTATGGCCATCTCATCCGCACTCCATTGCAATCCTTAATGTGGCAAGGTTTTTTTCCATCAGCGTGAAATAATTTTCAGAAGGGACCCTTGTCCCCTCAACGGGGTTCAGCTCAAGGGTCGCTGCGCCGGCTTCGCGCGCAATAATGTTTGCCACCTTGGGGTCAGCAAGCTCTTCAAAAAGGATATAGCGGATATTGTTTTCCCTTGCAATGCCTATGAGCTCGGCTATTTTTCCCGGCGATGGCTCGACATCAGGCTCAAGGCCTGAAATTGAAATGGCGCGAAAGCCATACTCTTTGGCGAGATACCCAAACGCCTGATGGTTCACCAAAATGACATCCTTATTGCAGCCCGCAAGGCCGGAGCGGTAATTTGCGTCAAGCATTTCAAGCTTTGAAATATAGCTTTGCGCATTTGAATTGTAATAATCCTCATTGTTCTGGTCGAGTGAAACAAGCCCGTTACGCATATTCAATGCCATTTTTTCCATGTTTTTTGGCGAGAGCCAGATGTGGGGGTCAATGGCCTGCGTGCTTGTGGCCACATCGTTTCCCGCCTCATCAATGAGCGGAACGCCTTTTGAGGCCTCAATTACCTTAATTTCCCTGTTTGCAGAGGCCAGGAGCTTTTGCTCGACTTTGCCAAATCCAAGCCCCATTGTGGCGAATGCTGAAGCGTTGCTGATTTTCACAAAATCCCCCGAACTGGGCTCGTAATCATGGGGCTCAACCCCTTGCGGG
>Ga0209211_10011988_pt1 | contig 10987 bp, 10 predicted proteins | sample RifGroA2_FD_183992 | JGI IMG/M metagenome (GOLD analysis project Ga0209211, IMG submission 183992) | Groundwater microbial communities from Rifle, Colorado, USA - Groundwater A2 (SPAdes) (version 2) | ecosystem: Environmental > Aquatic > Deep subsurface > Groundwater | place: Rifle, Colorado...
CGCCATCAGAGCCTGACGACCGTGTTCCGGAGGCTGCCGATCCCCTCGATGCGCACCTCCACGCGGTCGCCCGGCAGGAGGGGGCCCACGCCCGGCGGCGTCCCGGTCGCGATCACGTCGCCGGGCAGGAGGGTCATGACCTCGGCCACCCGCGCGACCAGCTCCTCGACGGGGAAGATCAGCTCCTTCGTGCTCGAGGACTGGCGCAGCACGCCGTTCACGTACGCCTCGACCACGACGGCGTTGGGGTCGATGTCGGTGGCGATCGCGGGGCCGATCGGGCAGAAGGTGTCGAACGCCTTCGCGCGCGTCGGCAGCCGGTCGCGCGCCTGCACGTCGCGCGCGGTCACGTCGTTGAGGCACGTGTAGCCGAGCACGTACTCCCGGACGCGCGCGGCGGGGACGCCCCGGCAGCGGCGCTTCATGACGACGGCCAGCTCCGCCTCGTGCTCCACGTGCGAGCTCTGGGGCGGGTACACGATCGGGTCGTCCGGCCCCACGAGCGCCGTCGGGGGCTTGAGGAAGAGGCGCGGCTCGTCCGGCAGCGGGAGCCCCATCTCGGCGGCGTGGTCGCGGTAGTTAAGCCCGACGGCGACGATCTTCGAGGGCAGGACCGGCGCCAGCAGCACGCACTGGCTGAGCGCATAGCGCCGGCGGCCGCGCCGGAAGACGCTCCACGGCGTGCCCGAGTACTCGACGGCGGCCGCGCCCTCGAGGACGCCGTACCGTGTCTTGCCCGCCGCCTTGAAGCGGATGATCTGCATGCCGCCAGCGCTCAGCCGAGGCCCAGGACGTCCTGCATCGAGTAGAGCCCGGGCGGGCGCCCCGCGATCCAGCGGGCCGCCCGCACGGCGCCCCGGGCGAGCGTGTCGCGGCTGTGCGCCCGGTGGGTCAGCTCGAGGCGCTCGCCCAGGGTGCCGAAGGACACCGTGTGCTCTCCGACCACGTCGCCCGAGCGCAGGGACAGGATCCCGATCTCGTGCCGCGGGCGCTCGCCGGGCAGCCCCTGCCGGCCGTAGACCGCGACCCGGCCGAGGTCGCGGCCGAGCGCCCCGGCGACGATCTCGGCCATCCGGAGCGCGGTCCCGCTCGGCGCGTCCTTCTTGAACCGGTGGTGGATCTCGGTGATCTCGACGTCGTAGTCGTCGCCGAGGGCCTTCGCCATGGTCGCCAGCAGGGTGAACGCGACGTTCACCGCCACGGACATGTTCGGCGAGACGAGGATCGCCGCCCGGCGGGCGAGGTCCTCGATCTCCCGGCGCTCGGCGGCGCCGAAGCCGGTCGTGCCCACGACCGCGCGCGCGCCGGCGCGGGCCACGAGGCGGAGGTGCTCGAGGCTCGCCTCGGGCACCGAGAACTCGACGAGGACGCGGTCGCGCGCGATCGCCGCGGCGGGGTCGTCGGCGACGACGACGCCGAGGCGGCCCACGCCGGCGAGCTCGCCGGCGTCGCGCCCGAGCGCACCGTGGCCGGGGGCCTCGAGCGCCGCGACGAGGCGCAGGTCGGGCGCGTCTCCGAGGCGGGCGACGAGGCGACTGCCCATGCGGCCGGCGGCGCCGGCGACGACGATGTCCGGCATCGAGACGCGTGCCCGGGTCGGCTTACTTCACGAGCGCGTACTGCGTGAGCACCGCGCGCAGCCGCTCGCGGTTCGCGTCGCTCATCCGGCACATCGGCAGCCGGAACTCCGGCTCGAGCATCCCGGCCATCGCCATGGCCTCCTTGATCGGGATCGGATTCGTCTCGAGGAAGGCGGCCCGGGCCAGCGGGAAGAGCCGGTAGTGGAGCTCGCGCGCCCGCTTCCAGTCGCCGTCGAGCGCGGCGTGCACCATCTCGGCGGTCTCCTTCGGCAGGATGTTCGCGATGACCGAGACGACGCCGTGGCCGCCGATGGCCATGAGCGGGAGCGTGACGTTGTCGTCGCCCGAGAGGACCGAGAAGTCGGGGCCGCACGCCGCGATCACCTGGCTCATCTGGTCGAGCGAGCCCGAGGCCTCCTTCACGCCGGCCACGTTCCGGACGTCGCGCACGAGGCGCTCGAGGGTCGGCGTCTCGACGTTGACGGCCGTCCGGCTCTGGATGTTGTAGACGAGGATCGGGATCGCGACGGACTCGGCGACCGCGCGGAAGTGGCGATAGAGCCCCTCCTGCGTCGGCTTGTTGTAGTAGGGGTTCACGACGAGCGCGCCCGCCGCGCCGGACCGCTCCGCGTGCCGCGTGAGGTCGATCGCCTCGGCGGTCGAGTTCGAGCCGGTGCCGGCCACCACCTGGATGCGGCCGCGGGCGGCCTCGAGCACGACGTCGACGACGCGCCGGTGCTCGTCGTGGGAGAGGGTGGGGGACTCGCCGGTGGTGCCGCAGGGGATCAGGCCGTCGGTCCCGCCCGCGACGTGGAGCTCGACCAGCTCCCGGAGCTTCGCCTCGTCGACCGCGCCGCTCCGGAACGGGGTGACCATCGCGACGAACGAACCCTGGAACCTCGCGCTCATAACGCCGTCTCCCCCGCCACCAGGTCCTCGTACGTCTCCCGGCGGCGCACGATCGTGTAGCGGCCGCCGTCGACGAGGACCTCGACGGCGCGCGGGCGGGCGTTGTAGTTGGACGACATCACGAACCCGTACGCGCCCGCGCTCATCACCGCGAGCAGGTCGCCCTCCTCCGTCGCGGCCAGCTCGCGGTCCTTCGCCAGGAAGTCCCCCGACTCGCACACGGGCCCGACCACGTCGGCCTTCTCCATGGGCCCGGCCAGCCGCGCCTGGTCCACCGGCCGGAGCTCGTGCCAGGAGTCGTAGAGCGCCGGCCGGATGAGGTCGTTCATCGCGGCGTCCACGACGACGAACTGCTTCTCGCCGGTGTCCTTGCGGTAGAGGACGCGCGTGAGGAGGATGCCGGCGTTGCCGACGATCGAGCGCCCGGGCTCGAGGAGCACCGTGACCCCGAGCTCCGACAGCGCCGGCAGCAGCACCGTCGCGTACTGCGCGTGCGTCGGGGGCGCCTCCTCGCGGTAGCGGATGCCGAGGCCGCCGCCGATGTCGACCAGGCGGATGTCGACCGACCGCTCGCGGAGGACCTTGACGAGCGACGCGACCCGCGCCACCGCGTCGCCGAACGGCGCCGTCTTGGTGAGCTGGGAGCCGATGTGCATGTCGACGCCCACCACCTCGACGCCCTCGAGGCCCGCCGCCTCCTCGTACGCCTCGAGCGCCTCGTCGTACGGGATCCCGAACTTCGAGGCCCGGAGCCCGGTCGCGATGTACGGGTGCGTCTCGGGGTCCACGTCGGGGTTCACGCGCAGCGCGACCGGCGCGCGCGCGCCGAGCTCGCGCGCCACCTGGTCCAGCACGCGCAGCTCGCTCCGCGACTCGACGTTGAACATCAGGATCCCGGCCTCGAGGGCCGCGCGCAGCTCCTCGCGCGTCTTGCCGACGCCGGAGAAGATGATCTTCCGCGGCGGGACGCCGGCCCGGAGGGCGCGGTACAACTCGCCGCCCGAGACGATGTCGGCGCCGGCGCCCGCCCGCGCGAGCGCGCCGAGCACGCCGAGGTTCGCGTTGGCCTTGATCGCGTAGCACACGACGTGCGGAACGGCGGCGAAGGCGCGCGCGTACGCGCCGAGGCTCTCGAGCAGCGCCGCCTTCGAGTACACGTACGCCGGCGTGCCGACGTCGGCGGCGAGCGCGCCGAGCGCGACCCGCTCGCAGCAGAGCTCCCCGTTCCGATACGCGAAGTGATCCATGTAAAGATTCTTCGTAGCACCCGGCGCAGGTGAAGTCAAGGCACGGTGACCCGCGCCTCGCTCGAGCGGGCGCTCTCGTTCGGCCGCGCGGCGCCGTCCTGGGCCGTGACCGCGTACCGGTGGCTCCCGCTCGGCACGTCGCGATCGACGAACACCGTCGTCGGCGCGCGGGTCGAGCCGACGCGCACGAAGCCGCCGGCCGCCGCGGCGCGGTACACGACGTAGCCGGCGACGTCGGGCTCGGGGCTCGGGCTCCAGGAGAGCCGCACCGTCCCCTCCGAGGGGATCGCGGCGAGGTTCGCGGGCGGCGACGGCGGCGTCGTGTCCCGGGGCGTGGCCGCCACGGGCGCCGTCGCCGCGCCGTACGCCGTGGTGCCGTGGAACGTCCGCACGGCGCGGACGGCGTAGTAGTACGTGCGGTCGTTCTCGAGCCCCCGGTCGATCAGCGCGGACCCGGGCACGGGGCTTGGCGGGAGCGGGAGCGGCGTCGCGTCCGCCGCCGCCGCGCGCAGGATCTCGTAGGCGAGGTCCCCGCTCGGCGCGCTCCCGTCGACGAGCCGCGCCGGCGCGCGCCACGCCAGGCGCACCTCGGCGTCGCCCGCGACCGCGGCGAGCCCCGTGGGCGGCTCGGGCGCGGCGATGAATGTGACCGAGACGCGGCGCGACGGCGGGCTGATCCTCCCGAGCGCGTCGCTCGTCAGGACCACGTACGTGTAGCGGCGCGCGAGCGCGAGCCCGCGCCGGTCGGCGAAGGTGGCCCGGCGGTCCTCCACCTGCGGCGCCGGGGCGTCGAGGCGGATCGACGCGACCTCCGTGTAGCCGGCGATGCGCCCGTCGGCCAGCAGCGCCGACTTCGGCTCGCCCGTGCCCGCGTCGTCGACGCGGAAGACGCGCGCCTGCGCGAGCTGGCGCAGCCGCGTGTTGTCGACGCGCCGGCCCGGCAGCGTCCACGTCAGCTCGATCGCCGCCTCGCGGACGACGCCCGTCAGGTCGAGCACGGCCTGCGGCGCGCGGGCCTCGGGCGCGACGGGCCGGCCCTTCCGGCCGCACGCGGCGAGGGGGAGCGCCGCGAGCCCGAGGACGAGCAGGGCGCGAGCGCGGCGGCTCATGCGCGCGCGACGAGCGTGCGCGCCAGCGCCAGCGCGCGCCGCACCGCCTCGGGCGCCGTGCCGCCGGTGACCGCGCGCGCGCGGAGCGAGGCGTCGACCGTGATCGCGTCCTTGACGTCGCCCTCGATCAGCGGCGAGAAGCGGCGCAGCTCGGCGAGCCCGAGGTCCTCGAGCGCCTTGCCCTCGTCGAGCGCGTACCGCACCACGCGCCCGACGGCCGCGTGGGCCTGGCGGAACGGCAGCCCCTTGCGGACGAGGTAGTCGGCGAGGTCGGTCGCGGTGGCGAAGTGCTCGCCGGCGGCGCGCCGCATCCGGTCCGTCCGGAAGGTCAGCGACGCGAGCATCGGCGGCAGGATCGCCAGGACCGCCTCGAGCGTGTCGACCGAGTCGAAGAAGGGCTCCTTGTCCTCCTGCATGTCCGAGTTGTACGCGAGCGGGAGCCCCTTCAGCGTCGTCAGCACCGCGACGAGATTGCCGTAGAGCCGCCCGCTCTTGCCGCGGATCAGCTCGGCGGCGTCCGGGTTCTTCTTCTGCGGCATGATCGACGAGCCGGTCGCGAAGGCGTCCGAGAACTCGACGAAGCCGAACTCGGCGGTCGCCCAGAGCGTGAGGTCCGTGGCGAGGCGCGAGAGGTGCATGCCCGTGAGCGCGGCGGCCGCGAGGAACTCGAGCAGGTAGTCGCGGTCGCTGACCGCGTCGAGGCTGTTCGGGGTGACCGCGCGGAACCCGAGGTCGCGCGCCAGCGCCTCGCGGTCGACCGGGAAGGCCGTGCCCGCGAGGGCGCCGGCCCCGAGCGGCAGCGCGTCGGCGCGCGCGCCGCAGTCGCGGAGCCGCCCGCGGTCGCGCTCGAGCATGAACACGTACGCGAGCAGGTGGTGCGCCAGCACGATCGGCTGGGCCCGCTGCAGGTGCGTGTAGCCGGGCAGCGGCGCGTCCACCGTCTCCGCCGCGCGCGCGACCAGCGTCTCCTCGACGCGCCGGAGCCACTCGTCGGCGCTCGCGACGACCTCGCGCAGGTAGAGGCGCTCGTCGAGGGCGATCTGGTCGTTCCGCGAGCGCCCCGTGTGGAGCTTGCCGCCGACCTCGCCGACGAGCTCCTGCAGCCGGCGCTCGACGTTCATGTGGATGTCCTCGAGCTCCGGGCGGAACGGGAACGTGCCGGCCGCGAGCTCGCCGCGCACCGCCTCGAGCCCGCGCACGATCGCGTCCCGCTCGCCGGGCGTGAGCACACCCGCCCGGGCCAGGGCCCGGGCCCACGCGATGCTGCCGGCGACGTCGTGGGGCCAGAGGCGGCGGTCGAACGCGAGCGAGCCCGTGAAGCGCTCCGCCGCCGGGTCGGCCTCCCGGGTGAACCGCCCGGCCCAGGGCTTGCGGGACGGCGCCGGAGCCCGGGGCGTCGCCGGGCGCGGCCGGCGGGCCTTGGGCTTCACGTGAGCAGCGCCGCGATCTCGTCCATGATTCGCTGCGTGACGGCGAGCCGGTTCGACCGCCGCCCGCGCAGCCCGTCGGGCGAGAAGCACCGTGGCGCCCCGAACCGCACGGAGAGCGGGTGGCGGCGCGGGACGTAGCCCCAGCGGTCCCGGAGCGCCTCGTAGGTGCCGCGGATGCCCGCGGGGACGACCGGGACGCCCGAGCAGAGCGCCAGGAGCCCGACGCCCGGCAGGCCGGGCTCGAGCCGGCCGCGCGTGCTGAACGGGCCCTCCGGGAAGATGCCGACGAGGTGCCCCTGCCGGAGCCGCTCGAGGGCGCGCCGCAGGGCGCCGACGTCGGGGCGCTTGAGACTGATCGGGATCGAGCCCACGTGGCGGTGCAGGAGCGGGTGCAGGGGGGTCGCCCGGTAGACCCGCGGCATCACGATGAAAGCGATCGGCCGGGGGACCGCGAGCGTCAGGACGACGCCGTCCAGGTAGTTGTGGTGGTTGGCCGCAACGATGTAGGGGCCCGTCGCCGGCAGGTGCTCGGCGCCCTCGACGCGGAAGTCGAAGAACCGCTCGAGCACCCGGAGCGCCGGCCGCCTGAGGGCGCGGTGGACGAGCGGCGCGCGCGCTGGCGCGCCCGTGACGGGGGCGCTGTGGCGAGCGGCGTTCGGGCGCGTCATGTCGCGGGTTTTATAGCACGTCTAGCGGGTGCCGGCGAGCCGGCGCCAGCGCGCGACCGCCCGGTTGTGCTCCGCGACCGTGGACGAGAACTGGTGCCGCCGGTCGTCCCGCGCGACGAAGTAGAGGTACTTCACCGGCGCGGGGTCGAGCACCGCCTCGATCGCCGCGAGCCCCGGGCTCGCGATGGGCCCGGGAGGGAGCCCGGGGTAGCGGTAGGTGTTGTACGGGCTCTCCGTCTGGAGGTCCGCGCGCGTGAGGGCACGGCGCTCCCCGCCGACGGCGTACTGCACCGTCGGGTCCGCCTGGAGCGGCATCCCGAGCCGGAGCCGGTTCCAGAACACCGCGGCGATCAGCCGCTGCTCGTCGCGCGCCACGGCCTCGCGCTCGACGATGGACGCGAGCGTGAGGAGCTGGTGGACCGTGAGCCCCCGCGCGCGCGCCCGGGCCAGCAGGTCCGGCGTGAGCTTCGCGCGCAGGCGCTCCACCATGCGCGCCAGGATCTCCTCGGGGCGCAGGCCGCGCACGAGCTGGTAGGTGTCGGGGAACAGGTAGCCCTCGAGGCTCGGCGCCTCGACGCCGAGCGCGCGCAGGACGCCGGGGTCGCGCGCGAGCTGCGCGATCGCGGCCGCGCTGGCGAGCCGCTGGCGCTCGAGCTGGCGCGCGAGCTCGGCCAGGGTCGCCCCCTCGGGGTGGAGCACGAGGTGCTGCTTGACGCGGCCCGACTCGAGCAGCGCCAGCACGTCGGGCGTCGTGGCGCCGCGCCCCACCTCGTACTCGCCCGCGCGGAGCCGCCCCGCGCTGCCGCGCATGAGGGCGAGGAGGACGAAGCCCGTCCGGCTCCGGACGACCTCGGCCTCGGCGAGCCGCGCGGCGATGCCCGTGAGGCCCACGTGGGCCGGCACCTCCACGGTCCGGGGCCCGCGCCCGAGCGCCGGGGTCGGGGTGAGGCTGAGCCAGGCGAGCGCCGCCAGGGCGCCCGCGACGGCGAGCAGGGCGGCGAGGACGACGCGCAACCGCATGATTCTTCGAGTGTAGCATCCCCCCGGAGACGCGAGCGCCGGCAGGAATCTTTGGTATACTGGTGGGCCTGGAGCCTGGCCGGAAAGCTCACACACAGGAACGAGCCTCAAGGGGGGTCGTCTTCATGCTCGAGCTTCAGCTTCCCGCGCGACACGACTGGACCGCCCAGAGCCCGACCTACGGCAAGCTCGCGATCGAGCCCTTCGAGCCGGGCTTCGCGCTGACCGTCGGGATCGCCTACCGCCGCGCCCTGCTCTCCGCGATCCACGGCGCGGCGCCGACGTGGGTGAAGATCGAGAACGTGCTGCACGAGTTCTCGCACCTCCCGGGCGTCACCGACGACACGCTCGACATCATGCTCAACCTGCGCGAGGTCGTGTTCGCCCTCCACGTCAACCGGCCGAAGATCCTCCGCCTGAAGGCCCAGGGGCCGGGCGTGATCAAGGCGGGCGACTTCGAGCCGGACGCCGACGTCGACATCCTGACCGCCGACGTGCCGCTCGCGACCCTCGACAAGGACGGCGTGCTCGAGATGGAGGTGTGCGTTGAGCGCGGCCGCGGCTACATGCCGGCCGAGAAGCGCGAGGTCGAGGCACTGCCGATCAACGCGATCCAGCTCGACGCCGATTTCTCGCCGGTCGAGCGCGTGAACTTCCAGGTCGAGCCGCTCGCCGAGGGGCGGGAGCGGCTCGTCCTCGAGGTGTGGACCGACGGCAGCGTGGCGCCGGTCGCCGCGGTCGGCGAGGCCTCGAAGATCCTCGAGGACCACTTCGACCTGCTGACGAACTTCCCCGAGGGGGCGCCGCCGGAGGAGGAGACCGCGCAGGCCGAGCAGCGGCCGCGGACCGAGCTGAACGAGAACCTCTTCCGCAACGTGGACGAGCTCGAGCTGTCCGTGCGCGCGTCGAACTGCCTGAAGACCGCGAACATCCGGACCATCGCCGACCTCGTGCAGAAGACCGAGGCCGAGCTCCTGAAGACGAAGAACTTCGGCAAGAAGTCGCTGAACGAGATCAAGACGATCCTCGGCGAGATGGGCCTTGCGCTCGGCATACGCCTGGACCCCGAGGAGCTCGAGCGCCTGCGCGCCCAGTTCGACCGCGCCTACGAGGTGTAGCGGCGCTCAGAGCGCGAGGCGGCGCTTGATCCGCTCGACCGCCTCCTCGGTCTCGGCCCGCTGTCCGAAGCCGGTCAGGCGGAAGTAGCCCTCGCCGCTCGGCCCGAAGCCCGAGCCCGGCGTGCCCACGACGTGGGCCTCGCCGAGGAGCTTGTCGAAGAAGTCCCACGAGGAGAGGCCGGGCGGCGTCCGCACCCAGATGTAGGGCGCGTTCCGCCCGCCGTGGGCCGCGAGCCCGGCGGCCTCGAGCCCCTGCCGGATGATCCGCGCGTTGTCCATGTAATGGTCCACGAGCGCCCGCACCTGCTCCCCGCCCGCGTCCGTGTACACGGCGGCGGCGCCGCGCTGGATGATGTACGGCACGCCGTTGAATTTCGTGGACTGCCGCCGGAGCCAGAGCGCGTTGAGGCTCACGCGGCGCCCGGCGGCGTCGCGCCCCTGGAGGTCTTTCGGCACGACCGTGAAGGCGCAGCGCGTGCCGGTGAAGCCCGCGGTCTTCGAGAAGCTCCGGAACTCGATCGCGACCTCCCGCGCGCCCTCGATCTCGTAGATCGAGTGCGGGACGTCGGCCTCGCGGATGTACGCCTCGTAGGCGGCGTCGTAGAGGAGCACGGCGCCGTGCCGCCGCGCCCACTCCACCCAGCGCCGGAGGGCGGCGCGCGAGAGGACGGCGCCCGTCGGGTTGTTGGGGAAGCACAGGTAGACGAGGTCCACGGGGCGGTCGGGCAGCGGCGGCTCGAAGCCGTTCTCGGCCACGCAGGGCAGGTAGACGACGCGGTCGTAGCGCCCGTCCTCGCCGGCGCTGCCGGCCCGCCCCGCCATCACGTTGCTGTCCATGTAGACGGGATAGACCGGGTCCGTCAGCGCGACGACGCAGTCGGCGGCGAAGATCTCCTGGATGTTGCCCGTGTCGCTCTTCGCGCCGTCGCTCACGAAGATCTCGTCGGTCGCGACCGTGACGCCGCGCTTCTTGTAGTCGTGCTCGGCGATGAGCCCGGCGAGGAACTCGTAGCCCGGCTCCGGGCCGTAGCCGCGGAACGTCTCGGCGCGCGCCATCTCGTCCACCGCCGCGTGGAGCGCCGCGATGACGGCCGGCGGGAGCGGCTGGGTGACGTCACCGATCCCGAGCCGGATGATCCGCGCCTCGGGGTGCGCGGCCTGGAAGGCCCGGACGCGCCGCGCGATCTCGGAGAAGAGATAGCTCGCCGTGAGCTTCAGGTAGTGGTCGTTGACGCGGGCCATGGCGCCCGATTCTAGCGCGCACGATTCACGAACGGTAGCCGCGCAGGGGGCGGGGGGGCTCCCCGGCGGCCCGCGCGCGGACCGGGCGTGACGCCGGCGCGGGCGCGGTGCGGTGGTGTCGACCGTGCCTACACGGGTCGCCGGGGAGCCCCCCCGCCCCCTGCGCGGCCCGCGCGCGGACCGGGCGTGACGCCGGCGCGGGCGCGGTGCGGTGGTGTCGACCGTGCCTACACGGGTCGCCGGGGAGCCCCCCCCGCCCCCTGCGCGGCCCGCGCGTGAGCGCAGCGCGTCAGCAGGTCGTGTCGGGGGCGAGGCAGAGGCGCTCGGTCGCGCGCACGGCCCAGCGGGTGACGCTGAGCGTGTGCCCGTCGGTCTCGAGGAGCACGGCGCCGTCCCGGTCCGTGCGGTAGACGCGGGCGCCCGCGGCGGCGAGTCGCGCGAGCGCGCCGGCGTCCGGGTGGCCGTAGACGTTGCGCGGCCCCACCGAGACGACCGCGACACGCGGGCCGACGGCCGCGACGAACGGCGCCGTGCTCGAGCCGCGGGCGCCGTGGTGGGACACCTTGAGCACGGTGGCGGCGAGCGACGCGCCCGCGGCCACCAGCTCCGCCTCGCGCCCCGCCTCGATGTCGGAGGCGAGCAGGAAGGACGCGCGGCCGTACTC
>Ga0209211_10011989_pt1 | contig 10986 bp, 8 predicted proteins | sample RifGroA2_FD_183992 | JGI IMG/M metagenome (GOLD analysis project Ga0209211, IMG submission 183992) | Groundwater microbial communities from Rifle, Colorado, USA - Groundwater A2 (SPAdes) (version 2) | ecosystem: Environmental > Aquatic > Deep subsurface > Groundwater | place: Rifle, Colorado...
CGCATCCAGCCACGCGGCCGACCTGGCAACTGCGCTTGTTCCGCAAGAGTTGTGGCGGCATGAACGCGGTGCCGGTCCATGCCGCGCCAGAAGTGAGCGGACCGGTGCGCGACATCCATGCGCCGTTTCGTCATTTCGGCGAAGCGGAGCTGGCCGTGCGCGTCGACAAGATCAATCGATACTCCAGCGGACTGGTCGCACACAAGTTGCAGCGGCCGCCGCGCTTGCTCGGACTGCGCCTGGTGTTCTACCCGACGCTGGCATTCTTCCGTTTCTACGTGCTCAAGCGCTACTTCCTCAATGGCTGGGCCGGCTACTTCGCGGCGCGATCGCAGGCGTTCTATGCCTTCCTCAAGTACGCCAAGGTGCTGGAAGCCGGTCGGCAGGCGCGGCGCTAGATGCGCTGTTGGGGCCTGCTGCCGCTGGTGCTGATCGCCCGCGGCATCGCGCGGCTGCCACAGCCGGTCCTGTTGCGCCTCGCCGCCGCCGCATCGCTATTGTTGTGGCCGCTGCTGGCACGCCGGCGCCGGATCGCCGCCATCAACCTTGCGCTGTGCTTTCCGGAGTTGCCAGAGGCCGAACTGCGGCGCCTGTTGCGCGCCAATCAACGCGCCACCGTCATGGGCGCGCTGGAACTGTTGCGCGCCTGGTATGCGCCGTCCTCGAGCCTGGCTGGGCTCGCACGCATCGAGGGATTGCCGCGGCTGCAGGCCGCGCTCGCCGAGGGCCGCGGCGTGTTGTTGTTCACCGGTCACTTCACCCACACCGAGTTGGCCGTGCGCCTGTTGTCGGAAGCCCTGGGTCGGCCGGTGCGGGTGGTGATCCGTCGCCACAACTCGGCCTGCCTGGAAGCGGCGTTCGAACGCGCGCGCGCGCGCGTCTTCGGCGCCACGCTGGCGAAAAAAGACGTGCGCGGCCTGCTGCGCACCTTGCAGGCCGGCGAGCCGGTGGTCTATTCGGCCGACCAGAACTTCAGTTACCAGCATGCCTTCGTGCCGTTCTTCGGCGTCAGCGCGGCGACCTTGACCAGCACGCCCGAGCTGGTGCGCCGCAGCCATGCGCAAGCGTTGCCGTTCTGGTTCCACCGCGATGCCGACGGCCGTTATTGCCTGCGCATCGAGGCCGCCTGGCCGGGATGGATCGACGCCGATGCCGATCAGGCGGCGGCGATCTACATGCGCGAACTCGAATCCGTGGTGCGCGAACATCCGGAGCAGTACCTTTGGGTGCATCGCCGGTTCAAGACGCGACCGCCGGGTTCGCCTGCTGTCTATTGATACGGTGACGGTTTCCCTTCGGGCTGTGTCTTGAAGCGCTTGTGAATCCACAGGTATTGCGCCGGCGCGCGGCGGATCTGCGCCTCGATCAGGGCCATCACCCATTCGGTGTCGCGTAGCGGGTCGGTGCCGGGAAACTCGCGCAGCGGCGCGCCGATTTCGACGTGATAGCGGCCGTCTTCCCGGCGCTCGTGGAACAGCGGCAACACCAGTGCGCCGCTGAGCCGCGCCATCTGATGGGTCGAGGTCAGGCTCCATGCCGGCTGACCGAAGAACGGCACGAACACGCTGTCGCCTCGTCGGCTTTCCTGGTCGGGTGCGAACCACAGCACGCCGCCGGACTTGAGATAACGAATGGCCGGCCGCAGTTCGTCGCGGGCAAACATCGCCGCGGCGTGGCCCATGCGACCGCGCATGACTGCCCAATCCAGCGCCGGCGATTCATGCGGCCGATACATGCCGGCCACGGGCACGTAACGGCACAGCAGGCGGTTGCAGATTTCCAGGGTCGTGAAATGCGGCGAGATCAGGATGACGCCGCGTCCTTCGGCTCTGGCCCGTTCGACGTATTGCAGGCCTTCGATCACGAAGCCGGCGTCGAGCGGCGGCAGCCGCCCCCACCAGGCGCGCAGGAATTCGAACACGGCCATGCCCAGCGAGCGAAAATGCGCGCGCAGCAATTCGCGTTGCTGCGCCTGGGTCAGCTCGGGAAAACACAGCGCCAGGTTGCTTCGCGCCACGCGCCGGCGCGCCACCATGCACAGTTGCATCACGCGGCCAAGCGCCGGCGCTACCCGGCGGACCAGGCCCCAGGGCCAGTGCGCGAGCGTCCAGCCAAAAGCGATGCCCAGCCACGCGGGCCAGTTCGCCGGCGACAGTGGGGGAGCGGGAGAGTCGGTGGTCACCGGACAGATTCTAGCGGTCTCGGCTATCCTGCGGCCATGCATGAACCTGTTGGCCACCGCGCGATGCGCGGATTGTATTCGCTGGTCATTCGCCTGGCGCTGCCGATTTCCCTGTATTACCTGATCTGGCGCGGCTTGCGGCAAAGCGAATATTTCGCCCGTTGGAGCGAACGCTTTGCGCTGTACCGCGGCGAAGGCCTGCGCGAATGCCTGTGGATCCACGCGGTATCGGTCGGCGAAGTGAATGCCGCCGCGCCGCTCTTGCAGGCCTTGCGCGAGCGTTATCCGGAGCAGGCGCTGCTGGTCACCACCACCACGCCGACTGGTTCGGCGCGCGTGCGCGCCCTGTGGGGCGACAGCGTGCGCCACGTGTACCTGCCGTACGACCTGCCCGGCGCGGTGCGAAATTTCCTCGCCCATTTCCAGCCGCGACTCGCGCTGGTGATGGAAACGGAAATCTGGCCGAACCTGTTTGCCGAACTGCAGCGCCGCGACGTGCCGGTGATCATCGCCAATGCCCGGCTGTCGGAACGCTCCCTGAAAGGTTATCGGCCGATAGCGCCGCTGGTGCGCCTCACCATGGCGACCATCGATTGCGTCGCGGCCCAGTCGGCAGCGGATGCCGAGCGTTATCGAAAGCTGGGTGCGCGCGCAGCCAGCGTGCAGGTCACCGGTAATCTCAAGTACGACCTGCCACTGCCGGAAGGAATCGTCGAACAGGCGCGGCGCTGGCGAAAGGAGTGGGGCGATCGGCCGGTGTGGATCGCCGCCAGCACCCATCCCGAGGAAGAAGTCGTGGTGATGGAAGCGCATCGCGCCGTGCTCGCGGCCAATCCGCGGGCGCTGCTGCTGTGGGCGCCACGGCACCCGGAACGATTCGCCGCCGTGGCGGCCGCCTGCGCGCGCGGCGGGTTCCGCGTGGCCGCCCGCGGCGAAGACACATTGCCGGCGCCGGACACCGAAGTCTTCGTGATCGACACGCTCGGCGAACTGATGGCTTTCTACGCGGCGTCCGACGTCGCCTTCGTCGGCGGCAGCCTGCAGGAAGTGGGCGGCCACAATGTGCTGGAACCGGCAGCGCTGGGCGTGCCGGCCCTGGTCGGCCCGCACACCTTCAATTTCCAGGACATCACCGAACTGCTGATCGGCACCGGCGCCGTGCAGCGCGTGGGCGACGCGGCGTCGCTGAGCAAGAAGATCGGCCAGCTGTTACGGCACCCGGACGAACGCGAGCGTCGCGGCGACGCGGGCCGGCTACGCATCGCCGCCGAACGCGGCGCCCTGGCGCGGACGTTGGATCTGATCGATGGTTTCCTGGCGGTCGAACGCGGCGCCGCTTAGCGCGGCGCCTGTGCGCCAGTCACCGCAAACGAGCGCTTACTCGCGATCGACGCGGTCGAGCGACGCGTCGGCGTCGGCCACCAGGAAGCGATTGACCAACTCCAGGTCGGACGCTTCCAGGATGCCGGCGGCCTGGCGCAAACGCAGCAGGTTCACCAGGTAGGCATGGCGGGCACGCGCATACTCGCGCTGCGCCTGGAACAGCTGCTGCTGCGCAATCAGAACGTCGACGATGGTGCGCGTGCCCACTTCGAGTCCGGCTTCGCCGGCTTCATACGCGGCTTGGGCGGAGACCACGGCGAGACGCCGGGCTTCCACCTCGGCCAGGCCCGCAATCAGATTGCGATAGGCGCCGCGGGTGGTGCGGGTGATCGAGCGCTTCTGCTGCTCCAGGCGGTCGGCGGCGGCATCGCGCTGGTACAGGGCTTGGCGTACGCGTGAGCGCGTCGCGAATCCGCTGAACACCGGTACTGTCAGCGTCACGCCATAGCTCGGGCCGGTGCTGGCGCTGCCGAACTGGCTCAGGCTGGTCGGTGACGTCCGCAGCGTGCTGTCGCCCCAACGCGCGTCGTCGCCATAACTGGCGGTGGCCGACAAAGTTGGGTAATGCGCTGCGCGCGCGGTGCCGACATCCTTTTGGGCGGCGGCCAACGCTTCCACGTACGCCTTCAGCGTTGGGTTGGATTCCAACGCGATCGTTACCCACTCCTCGATCGTGCGAGTGTCGGGATTGAGCGGACGAAAGTCGGCCGACAGACCCTTCAGGTTGCTCAGCGGTTGGCCGGTGATCTCGGCGAGGGCCTCGTAGGCATCGTCCAGGGCGGTGGCTTGCAGGATCGCGTTGGCGCGGGCGCTGTCGTAGCGGGCGCGCGCTTCGTGCACGTCGGTGATCGGCGCCAGGCCGACTTCCAGGCGCTTCTCGGCCTGATCGAGCTGACGTTTGACCGAACGTTCCTCGGCGCGCGAGGCGGACAAGGTTTCGATCGCGGTGAGCACATTGAAGTACGCGTCGGCGACGCGAACGATCAGCGCATCGGCCGCCGCATCGTATTCGGCATCTGCTTGCCGCGAGCGCGCCTTGCTGGCGCCCAGGCGCGTGTAATTGCTGTGGTCGTACAAGCTCTGGCGCAGGTTCACGCCGGAGTTGCGGTTGCTCGATTCCGAGTAGGTGGAGTTGAGCGGCGTCGGCGTACCGGCGAATACCTGGTTACCACTGCTGCTGGTAAAGCTGCGGTTGTAATTGACGTCGGCGGTGATCTGCGGCAGCAGCGCGCCGCGCGATATGCCGATCCCTGCCTCCTGGGCCTGCTTTTGCGCCTCGGATGCCGCGAACTGCGGATCGCTCTGCCGCGCCAGGTCATAGGCCTGGATCAGGTCGGTGGCGGACGCCTGTGCCGAAACACCGGCGATCAGCAGGGCGAAGGTGAGCGGACGAAGGCGAATGGACATGCGGATTCCCAATTCAGAGGGTGAACTGCGGCACCGGCTCGGCGCCATGCAGATAGGGGATATCGGTTTCGAACAAGCTCTCGACATGCAGTGTGTCGTCGCGGCGGGTGACGCGCACGGCTTCCTGCACCGGCGAGTTGCCGCGGACGACGAACAAGCGGCCGCCCGGCTTGAGCCATTGGGTGAAGGCCTCGGGGATGGTCGCGACGGCGCCGGTCACGGCCACCGCGTCGAACTGCCGGCCGGGTTGCCAATGCATGGCATCGGCGGTCTCCAGGCGGACATTGTTGATGCCGGCTTGAGTCAGGCGCTGGTGCGCGGCTTCGACGAAGTCGCCATGGATATCGATGCTGACCACGGCACGCGCCAGGCGCGCCAGGCAGGCAGTCAGGAAACCCGAGCCGGTGCCGATTTCCAGCACTTCATCGCTCGCCTCCAGGTTCAGGGCCTGCAGCAGTCGGCCCTCGACCACCGGCTTCATCATCACTTCGCCATGGGCCATGGGCAGCGGCAGGTCGGCGAACGCCAGATTCCGATGCGCCTCGGCGACGAAATCCTCGCGGTGGACGGCCATCAGCGTCTCGAGCACCTGCGGATCCAGCACCTCCCACGGACGTACCTGCTGCTCAATCATCGCAAAGCGGGCTTGGTCAAAATTCAGGGACATGGCAGTGGGTTTCCGGAAGGCACAGGGGTCGGCAATTGTAAGCCGCCGCCGCGCCCGGGGTGAAAATTCGGTGAGGGAAGGATCGCGTGTCCGGCCACGGCAAACGCAGTGCCAGAAGTAACCGGGCCGCTTGTCACAGCGCCTCGGGGGCGAATGCGCGCAGGAAAACCTGCACCACGTCACGGACATGCGCTTCGCGTTCGGCGCGGGTAGGCACTTCGCACAGTCCGACCAGGACGCGCATATGGCGCAGTCCCTTGAGTAAACAGCAGAAGTGCTCGGACGCGCGCGCTGGGTCGGCAATGTGCATTCGGCCGGCCGCGTTGGCCTGGTGCAGGAAGGATTCCATTTCCTGCAACGCCAGGCGTGGCCCGGCGCTGAAGAATACTTCGGTCAGACGGCGATTCTGGCCGGCCTGACTGACCATCACGCGATGCAGGCTGATTGCCCGTTCGTCCATGGTCAGGTCGATGAAGGCCTGGCCGATCTGGACCAGGGCGTCGCTGACCGGCAAGGTTGGATCTGGTGCGAACAGGCGATGCGGCAACAGCTGCGCACAGCACTCGGTGACCGCCGCGCCGAACAAGGTCTCCTTGTCGGCGAAGTGGCTGTACACGGTGAGCTTGGAAACGCCGGCCAGCTGAGCGATCGCATCCACACTGACGCCGTCGTAGCCGCGCGAGGGAAACAGAGTCATCGCTGCGTCCAGGATCGCGGCGCGCTTTTCCATGTCTTTTGGCCGGCCGGGAGCCGGGGAGCTGGGGGCGGCGATAGTCATATCACTATTATTGTACTAATCGGTTCGATAATGATAGTGTACCTCCCGGTTCACTATTTAGGCCGCGCTCATTTTCGCCCTTCGCCCCCCGTTTCGGCTCGTCCTGCCGGCCGCCCTTTTGTTGGCGCTGAGCGCGTGTGGCGGCGATGCGCCTGCTACCCCCGCCCGGCCCGCCCTGGTCACCCAGGCCAGCGGTGGCGAGCTCGGCTATGAGGCCTATGCCGGCGAAGTCCACGCCCGCGAAGAGCCGCAATTGGCCTTTCGCATCGGCGGCAAGATCGCCCGCCGCCTGGTCGATGCCGGCGCCCAGGTCAAGGCCGGACAGGCGCTGGCCGAACTGGATTCTGCCGACGTCAAATTGCAGTCAGAGGCCTACCGGGCGCAGCTGGCCTCGGCGCAGTCGGACCTGAGCCTGGCCAAGTCCGAACTGGACCGTTACAGGAATCTGGCCGACCAGCAGCTGGTCAGCCGCTCCCTGTACGACAGCCGCGTGGCCGCGTATCGGGCCGCCGAATCAAAAGTGCAAGCGGCGCGTGCGCAGTCGGCGTCGTCCGGCAACCAGGTCGGCTACGCCGTGTTGCGCGCGCCCCGCAATGGCGTCATCGCCCAGCGCCTGGCTGAAGCCGGGCAAGTCGTGGCGGCCGGACAGCCGGTGTTCGTGCTGGCCGTCGATGGCGAACGCGAAGTGGCGATCAGCGTGTCCGAGCAGAGCGTCGGCCGGTTGCAGGTCGGCCGTGACTTGGCGGTCGAGCTGTGGGCGGCGCCGGGCAAGCGCTTCCCGGGCAAATTGCGCGAATTGTCGCCGTCGGCCGATCCGCTCACCCGCACCTATGCCGCGCGAGTCAGCTTCACCAGCGGCGGCACCAGTGTCGATCTCGGCCAAAGCGCGCGCGTGTATGCGCAGTCCAGCAGCAATGGCGGCATGCGCCTGCCACTGTCGGCGCTCACCCAACAGCAGGGCCGGCCCGCGGTCTGGGTAGTCGATCGGAACACCGCCAAAGTGCATCTGACGCCGGTCACCATCGGTGCGTACCGCGAAGACGGCGTGCCCGTGTTGTCTGGTCTGAAGCCGAATGATTGGGTGGTGGCCGCCGGCGCCCACCTGCTGCTGGAAGGCGAAACGATTGCACCGATCGATCGCAACAACCGGCCGGTGACTCTGGGCGCTGTGGAGCTCGCGACCAAATCCGTCACGGCCAACTGAGCCGACCATGAGCCAATTCAATCTCTCGGCCTGGGCGCTGCGCAACAAGACCCTGGTCCTGTACACGATGATCGTGCTCGCGGTGATCGGCTTCTTCAGCTACCAGCGGCTGGGCCAATCGGAAGACCCGCCGTTCACCTTCAAGATCATGGTCGTGCGCACGTTCTGGCCGGGCGCGACCGCGGAGGAAGTCGGCCGGCAAGTCACCGATCGCATCGAAAAGAAATTGATGGAGACCGGCGAGTACGAATTCATCCGTTCGTACTCGCGGCCCGGTGAGTCGCTGGTCCAGATCATGGCGCGCGACTCGCTGCATTCCCGCGATATTCCGGCGCTCTGGTACCAGGTGCGCAAGAAGGTCGGCGACATCCGCGGCACGCTGCCCAGCGGCATCGTCGGCCCGTTCTTCAACGATGAATTCGGCGACACCTTCGGCAACATCTACGCGCTGAGCGGCGAAGGTTTCGACTACGCGACGATGAAGGATTACGCCGAGCGCATCGAACTCGACCTGCACCGGGTCCCCGATGTCGCCAAGGTCGACCTGATCGGCCTGCAGGAAGAAAAAATCTGGATCGAGTTGTCGAACACCAAGCTGGCCACGCTCGGCATTCCGTTGCAGGCGGTGCAACAGGCGATCGATGCGCAGAACGCCGTCACGCCGACCAGTTTCTTCGAAACCGGCAGCGACCGCGTGCAGCTGCGGGTCAGCGGCGGCTTCAAGACGGTCGAAGAAATCCGCGACTTTCCGATCCGCGCGGGCGAGCATTCGTTCCGGCTCGGCGACGTCGCCACGGTCAAGCGCGGTTTCGCCGATCCGGCGGCGCCGCGCATGCGCTTCATGGGCGACAACGCGATCGGCATCGCCGTGTCGATGAAGCCCGGCGGCGACATCATTCAACTCGGCCAGAAACTGGAAGTGGAGTTCGCGCGCCTGCAGGAAACCCTGCCGGTGGGCATGAGCCTGCGCAAGGTGTCCGACCAGCCGTCGGCGGTGCGCGATTCGGTGGCCGAGTTCGTCCGGTCGCTGGCCGAGGCAGTGCTGATCGTGCTGGTGGTCAGCTTCTTTTCGCTCGGCAAGCGGCCGGGCATGGTGGTGGCGCTGTCGATACCGCTGGTCCTGGCGATGACCTTCGCGTGCATGTACTACTTCAATATCGGCCTGCACAAGATCTCGTTGGGTGCGCTGGTGCTTGCGCTCGGCTTGCTGGTGGACGACGCGATCATCGCGGTCGAGATGATGGCAGTGAAGATGGAGCAGGGGCTGGACCGGCTCAGCGCAGCCACTTTCGCCTACAAGAGCACGGCCTTTCCGATGTTGACCGGCACGCTGGTGACCGCCGCCGGTTTCCTGCCGATCGCGACCGCGAATTCAGCCACCGGCGAATACACGCGCTCGATCTTCCAGGTGGTGACCATTGCCTTGTTGCTGAGCTGGATTGCCGCGGTCGTGTTCATTCCCTACCTCGGCGATCGGCTGCTGCCCGATGCGCAACAGTTGGCGGAGAAGCGGGCCGACGGCCGTTGGACGCTGCTCCGGCAACGGGTGGCGCTGGTGCTGCCGAACTGGCTGGCGGGTCTGGTCGAACCGGACGGCAACGGTCACAACCACGACACCTATGACACGCCTTTCTATCGCAAGCTGCGTGGCTGGATCGCGTGGTGCGTGCGCAACCGCAGCAAGGTCATCCTGTTGACCCTGCTCGCATTCGTGGCGGCGATCGCCATGTTCCGTTTCGTACCGCAGCAGTTCTTTCCGTCCTCGACCCGCCTGGAACTGGTGGTCGATCTGGAGCTGGCCGAAGGCGCATCGTTGCTGGCCACCGAAGCGGCCACCAAGCGCTTCGAAGATGCGTTGAAGCAGCGCAAGGACCTGGTCAACTACGTGGCCTATGTCGGCACCGGTTCGCCGCGCTTCTATTTGCCGTTCGACCAGAAGTTGCCGCAATCCAACTTCGCCCAGTTCGTGCTGCTCGCGCCCGACGTCGAGACACGCGAAGAAATTCGACGCTGGGTGATCGACACGCTGGCGAAAGACTTCGCCGATCTGCAAGGGCGCGTGTTGCGTCTGGAAAACGGTCCGCCGGTCGGCTTTCCGATCCAGTTCCGGGTGTCCGGCGAACACATCGACGAAGTTCGGCGCCTGGCCAATGAAGTGGCGGCCAAGGTGCGCGCCAATCCCAACGTCGACAACGTCAACCTGGACTGGGACGAACCCAGCAAGGTGGTGCGCTTGAAGATCGACCAGGAGCGCGCCCGCGCTCTGGGCATCAGCTCGGCGCAACTGGCCTTGTTCCTGCGCGGCTCGCTGTCCGGAACCACAGTCAGCACCTTCCGCGAAGGCAACGAACTGATCGAAATCCTGTTGCGCGGGCCGGACGACGAGCGCGTGCGCCTGTCATTGCTGGGTAGCCTGGCGGTGCCGACCGACAAAGGCCGCAGCGTGCCCTTGTCGCAGATCGCCACGCTCGACTACGGCCTGGAGGATGGCATCATCTGGCACCGCAACCGCCTGCCGAGCATCAATGTCCGTGCCGACATCTATGGCGATGTCACGCCGCCGACGGTGACGGCGCAGATCCTGCCGACGCTCGATGCCATTCGCGCCAAGTTGCCGCCGGGCTATCTGCTGGAAACCGGTGGCACGGTCGAGGATTCGGCGCGCGGCTCGAAATCGGTGGCGGCCGGCGTGCCCTTGTTCGTGTTGGTGGTCACCGCCTTGCTGATGGTCCAGCTGCGCAGTTTCCGGCGCATGTTGATGGTCTGGATGACGGCGCCGCTCGGGCTGATCGGCGTGACCTTGTTCCTGCTGCTGTTCCGCGTGCCGTTCGGCTTCGTGGCCATGCTCGGCACCATCGCGCTGTCGGGCATGATCATGCGCAACTCGGTGATCCTGGTCGACCAGATCGATCAGGACATCGCCGCCGGGCATACGCCGTACCAGTCGATCATCGACGCCACCGTGCGCCGATTCCGGCCGATCGTGCTGACCGCGATGGCGGCGGTGCTGGCGATGTTCCCGCTGTCGCGCAGTGTGTTCTTCGGGCCGATGGCGGTGTCGATCATGGGCGGCCTGATCGTGGCCACGGTGCTGACCATCCTGTTCCTGCCCGCGCTCTACGCCGCCTGGTTCAGAGTCCCGATCCCCGCCGATCACTGAATTCGCAGTCGGGCCGTTGCCCCTGGTTCCCTCCCCCGGTCCAGGCAGCGGTCCCGACTCGCGATCTCCGCTCCCTGTAGGAGCGGCTTCAGCCGCGAAGCTCCTAGCTTTTCGCGCTTCTACTCACCGCCCAGAACTCCCACGCGGCCGCCGGAGGTGGGCATCCTCCGCCGCGTCCACTCGAAAACATCCTGTTTTCCAGTGG
>Ga0209211_10011992_pt1 | contig 10983 bp, 10 predicted proteins | sample RifGroA2_FD_183992 | JGI IMG/M metagenome (GOLD analysis project Ga0209211, IMG submission 183992) | Groundwater microbial communities from Rifle, Colorado, USA - Groundwater A2 (SPAdes) (version 2) | ecosystem: Environmental > Aquatic > Deep subsurface > Groundwater | place: Rifle, Colorado...
GGCCCGCTTCGAATCGAAATCGAGGCGAGCGCGGCCACCAAAAGAATCCACCGGCCTGTTCGGCCTACGGCTTCTCTGAAACGAACTATTCGTTTGCATATTATTGCTTCCTTGTTCGAACTATCTGTGTTCCGTCAGCTTTCGAAAAAGCGACGAACAAAAACATGTCCACAAGATTGATTAAGTTTTTCTGTCGTGGTGTTTTTTTGTCCACCGACAGAAATGAATTATTACGAAAGATGAATTTTCTCTCTAATCAGAGAAAAATTATTTTACGTTGTGCCGAAGAAGAGATTTGAACTCTTATACCCTTGCGAGTACCCAAGTATGAGGCTGTGTGCCTCGCACCATCGGCAATACTAAGATTTATATTATTTTGATCCCAATACTTTATACGATAATAGGGATTTTTCTCTTTCCTTGAATGTATTCTCTATAGTGAGCTAGATACTCCGCGTGATGTTTGTTTATAGACTCTGGAAATTTGCTCACAGGAAAGAATTGAAGGGATAGTGATTCCTTATCTGTTTTTAATTGGCCCGAGAAATCAGTTACAAGAAATACCATCTGTACCGACTGGATCATATCGCCATTGGGATAGACACCTTTGTATCGTTCACCAGAGTAGATACCAAACAAAGTAGGGCTTGTAAAAGTTAATCCAGTTTCCTCTAACACTTCACGCTTTAGGCTCTCTAAAACAGTTTCATTTAAATCCATCAACCCACCGGGACAGCCCCAATTTTTCTGTCCTGCTCGTTCCTGCAATAAAATCTCTCCTTGTTTATTGACAATAATAGCTGCCGTACTTGGGATGAGAATTCTGTCAGTTCCTATCTTTTTTCGCAGCTCTTTTATGTAATCCGACATATTTCTTTGACTTTAGTCTTGTGCCTTAGGGGAGACTCGAACTCCCATGGTATTGCTACCGCTAGCACCTGAAGCTAGTGTGTCTACCAATTCCACCACCAAGGCATATCTACTACTGTTAAACTAGCGCGCCTGCCCCGCACTGAGCTCTGCTCTAGTGCTGGGGTCTACCAATTCCACCATATCCCCCTTCTATACTAACATTTGTTCACCGAATTGGTACGGGGTAAATCTGCCAACCTGCCCCGCTGTAAGCGAAGCTTACTTTGCGGGGTTCCACCCGCCTCGCGTCGGCAAGCGAAGCGAGTCGAGGCGGGTCACCAAGGCGTAGTACTTTACTGTCGTACTCTATCTGAAAAAATCTAAAAAGCGCTATGGTACGCGAAAAAATTCGACGCACGTGATGACTATTGAGAAAGGTTGCGAAACTCAAACTGCGTGTTCAAGTTTTCAGATTCTCCATTTTAGCACACCTTCTGTCTGATGTCAATAAGAACGTCCTTAAATGCTTTATCTAAAGCTCTTTCTCCTCATTTTCTTTCAGCTTTTCCACCATTTTTTTTACATCATCTGAGCGCCCACGTTTACAAACGAGGATGCTCCCCTTGGTTTCCACGATAATCAAATCTTCCACTCCGATAGTTGCGATGAGACGATTCTCCGAACTATACGTATAGACGTTTTTTGAGTCAATACCAACCTGTCTTGCAGCAGGATTGTGTCCAACAATATCGGCTAACACATCAAAAGAGCCTATATCGCTCCACCCAAAGTCACCGGCAAACATGATTACCTTTTTTGATTTTTCTGAGATAGCATAGTCGATAGCAATAGATGGCACAGTAGCATACTTTTCCAACACCTCTTGGAAGTCATCAGTGAAAAAAGCAGCGACTAGCGGCGCATGCGTTGAGAGTTCTTGAAAGAATGTCCGCGCATTAAATAGATACATACCGGAATTCCACAAGTACTCTCCAGAAGCCATATACTTCTCGGCAGTTGCGGCATCTGGTTTTTCTTTGAATTCAAGTACCGAAAAAGAGCCATCTGGTTTCGCCTCTCCTTTATGGATATGCCCCAAACCCGTATGCACTCTGGTGGGCACGATACCGATTGTTCCGATAAAATCCCCCAAAGCACCCAGTGCATGTTTCAGCGTTTTCAGATAGGCTTCGCTGTCCCCAATGTAGTGATCCGATGGGAGAAAAAGTATCGGATCTGCTTCGCTGATCTTCACGACATCAACCAAATATTTTATGGAAAGTGCAATGGCTCCCGTCGTATTTCGTGCGGTTGGCTCGATGATAATCTGTTTTTCGGTGAAATCCTTTTCGACCTCGCGAATCTGTTTCTCAACATTCTTGGCGTTACCAACGTTGGTAACAAAAAAGATTTGCTCCGGTAAAAAGAAATCGCGATTGCGTAGATACGTCTCCTGGAGGAGCGACTTATCCCCATAGAGCTTCAAAAATTGCTTCGGAAAATTTCTCCGACTCATCGGCCACAACCGCGTCCCCGATCCGCCGCAAAGGATAACTGAATATGCCATACTAAGCCACTAATAATTTTTTCAACTGCTCCACCATATCCACCGGCGTTGGGTCGACTCCGTACGCTAGCGCGAGATAATAAGAAGTGAAATCTCCGAGCGCTATACTCATAAATATCTTGGCAAACACGTCCGCCCCTTCCATATCAAGTATTTCCACATCCACTCCCTTGTCCCGCATCAATTGAGCCGTTACCTCAAACCGTTTCAATATTTGTGGATGAATATCAAGGTCGCGCAACATAATAATGAAAAACTTGCCTTGCGGGTTGGTAAATCCTACTGTTTCGTTATGATTGAGTTCCGGAAAAAAATTCCAAAAGGCCGGTGTCTTGGCATTTTCATTGATTTTAATCTTCCACACCATGGCAATGGATTTATACTTGGTCGTGGCATATATAACCGGTGTTTTCCCGACAAGTTTTTGTGCAAGAACCTTCGCTTGCTCCTCCAATCGAGGCAGCGCCTTTTTTATATCCTCAATGCTTTTGAGAAGCTCTTCGGTCGTGTCTCGGACTAATTTTTGATTCACTAAGATTTGAAAAAGCGCCCCGAAGAAGTAACCCGTCCCCACGCGCGGCTGAAAATTTTCGTACGGAACAGGAAGTTTCACATGGGGAACACCATGAGCTATGGCTATCTTTTCCACCTTGCCACCAGCTGAAAGGGCAATACAGGGCAAATTATTTTTCAGAGCCTCCTCAAACGACGCCACTGGCTCTTCCGTATTGCCAGAGTAAGAACAGATAAGATTGAGGCAATCATGGTAGGCTTCGGGTGGAAGGTTGTATGATCGATTCTGATAAATAGCTAGAGGCTGTTCATGCGGTTTATCGTGACGAAAAAGATCATTCAGATAAATACGAAAAAGATTTCCTGGCAATGCTGACCCGCCCATACCAGACATTTCGATGGCTCGAAATTTTCCCGGGACACTGATATTTTTTGCAATTTCGAAACCAACGCGAAACTGATCGGGGCTGTCAAGAAGCATCTGATGAAGATTGGATTTATCGAGTGGGTTCTGCATAAAAATATTTTAATGTTTTTTAATTTTCAATTCTCAATTTCTAAACAATTTCCAATGAATCAATTTCAAAATTAAAAAATTTCATCATTGTTTAAAAATTAGAAATTGAAAATTACTTCCTAATTCTTTCCGTATCAATATACCAATCCTTCACATTGCTCAGACGGAACGCGCCAGCATCCACGCTTCGGATATCGATGCCTTTGACGGCACTGCTGACGACATACAGATACGTCGGAGAATAGAGGAAGATGGCCGGATTCTCTGCCAGTAAAATTTCCTGGAACGCCCGGTATTTTTCGCGGAGCTTCTCAGGATTCAGCTCCTCGCGGAGCGTCGCCAAAACATCATCAGCGCCCTTGTTATCGAAGAGAGCCAGATTGAGTCCCGGGTCGCGCTTCTGGCTGGAATGCCAGAAAGAATATGGGTCGGAATTAAGCAGTGCGGCCTCGCCGAAGAGGAGCGCCTCATATTCGCGTGGTCGGATGGCATTCTGCTGAAGATCCGCGGCACCCAGCACCTTCACGCTGACACGCGCGCCCGCCTCTCTCCACTCTGTCTTGAGCAGATCCGCTGTCCGGGTGAGCTCCGGCCAATCCGGCACCGTCAGCTCGATATCGAGAGAAGCGCCATTTTTTGAACGCATTCCATCATCACCCTGCTTCCAGCCGTTGTCCTCAAGGAGCGCTTTCGCTTTTTCAATATCGAAATACGGCCAAGCAAAATCGGTGGCATACCCGGTCATAAAAGGCAAAAGGGCAGTGTAAGCGCTCTGACCCCTCCCAGAAAGCACTTCTCGAATGATCGCATCCCGGTTCGTGGCATAGCTCAAAGCCTCTCGCACTTCATCGTGAGCCAACGCGACATTCTTAGTCGTATTGAAAAAAACAGCGAAAATACGCGGGATATTGATTTCATAAATACTCGTACTCTTGTTCTCTTTCAGCCGAGAAAGATTTTCCGGCATCACGGAATTGATACCCAGTGTCTCTTTTCTGTTGTAAGCATCGATAAGCGCCGCTTCATCAGGATAGAAATGAAAAATGATCTTCGAGATGTACGGCGCTCCGTCGAAATAATCATTCCAGGCGCGCAATTCATAGGAGAGCATATTGCCGCTGGAGTCTTTCTCGGAATCGAAGAAGCTGTACGGGCCGCTGCCGATCGGCGCGAGATTGTAATCAGCCAGGAGAAAATTTTCCGGCGCGATATTCTCCCAAATATGTTTGGGGAGGATCCCGATCGTCAGATTTTCCAAAAATCCGAAATATGTTTTCTTCAGGGTAAAGGTCACTATATAGCGATCCGCTGCCGCCACATCCACCGACAACCAATTGGCCCTGAGCGGACTTTTATAGCTTGGATCCTGGATGACCTGGATAGTGTAGAGGATATCGTCCGCAGTCAATTCCTCCCCGTCGTGCCATCTGATTCCGGGGCGGAGCGTCACCGTGTAGAGCTTCCCATCTTCGGAAACACTATAATCGGCAGCCAAACGCTTCACCAGATTGCCAGATGCATCATAGCTGAAAAGCCCGCTATAGATGAGTTGTGCCAAGTCTGCATCCGCCTCGCTCGTCTGCGAGAGGACAGGATTGATATAGCGCGGCTGGCTGGCAATGCCCTCGATGTATTCACCGCCCGCCTTCGGAACAGCCTTGGTCGAACCCATGTACAGAGCCCCCAGCCAGAATAAGAGCGCGGCCAAGCCAAGCGCCACAAAAAAAGCCACCAAAATCCTGTCCCGCATTTTCATTGCCTGAAATAAATGGAACCAGTTCAGCTTTTTCAGAATAGTGATGGAATTGAGGATACGAATAGGCGTACAATACGAATTAACAATCCTCTGAGGTCTGAAAGCGCCTCCGCTACACCGTCAGAGCCAGCCGGACATTGGCAATAGCCAAAACAAAAAAGACAAAAGCTAGAACCACCGATGCGTACAAAAGGAACTTTTCCAAACCGCGTTTGGTATAATATCCGCCAAAATCACCTCCGAAGGCGCTCCCCAGCCCGGCTCCGCGATTCTGAAGCAGAATAGACACCGCCAGAAGTATCGCGACGATCGCCTGCACAATGAGAAGAGCTCGCATACCCGGTGGTACTACTTCGAAAGAAAATATATGAATCTCTCGAAGTGTAAAATTAATGAATAAGGAAATGCTTATTAAAAATAGCCTAATTTCTTTCCCGAAGACACCTATTCGAAGCTGTCCCACCGGGCATAAAGTTCGATAAAAAAAGAAAAAAGCTTTTTTAAAGCCTTTTTAGTGTAGCAAAAAAGGGGTCGGTCGTCAACCCAGCACCTATTTTGCCGTTATCCTCGGTGCGACGCGCGGGCGAATAGCCCGGTCCTATTTGGACCAGCCTCGACGTCTAGGCGGGCCAACGTCGCCATTTCAAAGAAGCACAGGGGATTGTAAACATAAGGTGTTATTAATAGTGGCAAAATAGGTGCTGGGTCAATCCCGCACTAACGCTGAATCGAGGCGAGTCTGGGCGGGTCGGTAGACGGCTTCATCTTTCATCGTTTGGAGAGCGGAGTGACGGAGCTTATTTATAACTGGGATCAATAGTGCTTTTTTCCAGCGATATACGCAAGTCATCATTGCCTTTTTTCCTCTGATAGATACTCAAAAGAAGACCCAGAGAAAAGAGCATCGAAAAAAGCGAACTTCCCCCATAGGAGAGGAGCGGCGCCGGCAACCCCGTCACCGGAAGCAGCCCGATATTCATACCGATATTGATAGCAATATGGGAGAAAAACATCACCAATACTCCGACCGCGACCAAATAACCGAAGTTGTCGCCTGCCGTGTCGCCGATCCGCTTGATCCGATAGAGCAGCACCAGATAGAGACCGATGACAAAAAATGCGCCCGTCAATCCGAGTTCCTCGGCGATCACCGCAAAAATGAAATCGGTGTGTTTTTCAGGAAGGAAGTTGAGTTGGGATTGCGAGCCGTGTCCGATACCCTTGCCGGAAATCCCCCCCGAACCGACAGCCACGATAGCCTGGAGGACATTGTATCCGCTGCCCCGCGGGTCAGATTCCGGATGGATAAAAGTATTGATCCGCTCCTTCTGATAGTCCGCCAGGGCGAACCAGCCGCTAGAAACAAGCACCGCCCCAAGGAGAAAAAGCGTGATAAGATGCTTCGCCCTGAGGCCCGATGCAAAGAGCATCCCGCCCCAAATAGCCGCCAGCACGAGGCTCGATCCGAGATCGGGTTGCCGCAAAACCAAAAAAATAAGTACCGCGGAAAGTATGAGCGACGCGATGACACGCGTCCATTCGCCGAGCTCCGACTTTTTCTTGGAAATGAAACTGGCGAGAAAAATGATGAGCGTCACCTTGGCGACTTCCACCGGCTGAACCTGGAACACGCCGAAAGAAAGCCATCCAGCCGTACCGCGCACCGAAGCCCCGAACAAAAGAACGCTGAAAAGAATGATAGCCGTAATAAAATATAAGGCCGTGCTGTATTTTTCTATATGCCGATAATCCAAAAAGGCGGTAAACAGCATGATCCCCAAGCCCAGCAGTACAAAAATCAATTGCTTGAGAAAATAATCCACGTTGCCTGCCACTGAAAGGCTGGAAAGCGTGAGCAAGCTCACTCCCAAAAGAAGTACCGTCACCGCGACCAGTATCCAATCGAATTTGAAAAACGTCCGGAACATGGGGGTAAGAAAATAGAATCATGAATCCGGAATCAAGAATCATGAAAATTAAGAAAACTCTATCTGTTGAATCTTTTATTCGCGATTCACCATTCTTGATTCCCTCTTAAAAAGCTGATGGCGGAGCGAACTCCTGAAATTTCCCGCCGGGCAGATACTGGCGGATGAAATTATCCGAGTGATAGACATCGGCGTCCACTTCCATTTCCACCTTCTCCACGACCCCTGGAAAAGCGCTCGGCCACACCAGGCGAAAATCACGCTCTTCGCTGGAGAGCACCGTGCGGATCTCCGTGGAATTGAAAGCCAGCGGCGAGCCTACACTATCGCGGAGTATCACCTTCACGATAATCGAGCGGAAATCGTAGGGGCTTTCGTTCATAAGCAACCCCTTGACCTCGCCGAAGCCCGCACCGGAGGAAATCTCGCTATAGCTCTTCTGATAAATATTGACAGCCGGTTTTTCCTGATATCCGGAAAATCGAGCCCACTCTACATTATCTACCGTAAACGCTGCTGTCGCTGGAGGAACAGCTGTTGCCAAGTTGAGTTCGAGAATGTACTTATTTTCCTGCGGCAGAATATAGCTTTTCCCGGAGCGCGTAGTCAGCACATTCTCATCGCCATCCTTCAATGTAACCGTATATGTGAACGAAGAAGCGCCTTCTACATCATTGGGATTGTAGACTTTTCCTATGACGTCGTATTTCCCATTTCCCGCCGGTACAAAAGCTTTTTCTGTAAACCGCAGGTCTTCCCCGACGATATTCTCTTTGCACATGGCCGCGCAGACGCCGCCGCAGTCGATCCCGGTCTCATTCTGATTCTGCTTCTTATCAAAGCACGTCTCCGGCGCCTTGATGAAAGCAAAGTAAAAGAACGTATAGAAAAGTACCCCAAGAATAAGGTAAACGCCCCCAATAACAGTCTGCTTCACTCGTCGGTGCATGCTTGTAGAAAGATTTAGAAGTGGTAGCGAGTAATCCTTGCTAAGCGCTTTTATAAGCCAACGACAGACTCTCTTCCGTGTCATCCCGCACTTGATGCGGGATCCAGAAAAAATATCTCGGGAGAGCCTGGATTCCCGCCTGCGCGGGAATGACATCAGGCTTACCCAATACCAGTTCTTAATTACCCCTATTATAACACAAAAAAACGGCCGCCGGGATCCCGAAGGAACCGGCGGCGATGCCCGTTGTTACGAGCGCTTCTGGCGGGGGGGAGGAGGGAAAATCTCCCTGAAAATCTTGCGCCCATGCCTCTTTACGAAGCTGGCGACCCTCGCCTTTTCCTCTTCGTCCATACCTCGACCAGCTTCTTGAGCCACGGGTATACCGGACAAGAAAAGTTCACTGATCCCGAAGACGATGAGTATGATGAGCGCCACAGCGAGCAGGAAGAATGCAACGATGGCAGCTAAGAAACCATTTTCGATCTGCCACAGCGCAATCCCTGCCAAGAGCGTCAGTACCCCGACCAGGATGGAAATCGGCCAGATGGATGACGGCGCTTTGGCAATTTGGCTGAGCGACTTGTTCCTTGGCAGATATACAGCCACGAACAGCCAGCCGAGCGCGACCAACAAAAACATGTATTGCGGGTGCAAAAACAGAGCTCTCATGAAACTCTCCTTATTGGTTGTTAATCGGATGTTGCTTGTATAAGCCCAGTACTACTCGGCTCATGTATCACAACATTTCATTGTAGCATAAAACAGAAGAAAATGCAAGAACGCAAACAATAGGTTCAACAAGTAAGTGCAACACTGTAAACTACAGTGTATGGCACACATATATCGACAATTGAATATCGAAGAGCGGGAAGTCATTCAAATGGGGCTGTGGAGAGGGAAATCTTTGAGAAGCATCGCTTTGGAACTCAGTCGTTCGCCAGGAACTATCAGTCGAGAACTAAAACGTAACTGTCCTTCCTCGAGGCAGCAGTATACGCCTCGTCTGGCACAGGAAAAAGCCAGGAAGCGAATCATGTCTCGAGGCAAACGCCCTCGTCTCAAAGATGCTTTCATTCGTTCCTATGTAAAAGGGAAGCTGCGAGAGGGATACTCTCCGGAACAGATCGCTGGAAGACTTTCTCTTGAATTCTGTATCTATCGTATCAGTCATGAGGCTATCTATCAGTACATCTACGCTCAGTATCGCAGAGGAGGATATGGAAACTGTACCGGCAGTGATCTGCGTACCTATTTACGGCGCAGACACAAAGTCCGTCATCCCAAGAAGATTCCGTATGCAGTAGAGAAAGGCGCTTTGCAAGAGAGAATATTCATCGATGAAAGACCTGCTGAAGTGAATGAACGGGACATTCCAGGCCACTGGGAAGGTGATTCGGTAGTATCAAAGAAAAGCCTCGTCCGTCTCAATACACTGGTGGAACGAAAGAGCGGTCTGGTGTGTATTTCGAAGATTGCCAATGGGAGTGGGAAAGAAACGGCGCAGGCAGTGATTCGCCGCCTGTGCCGGATACCAAGATGTCTCAGGAAAACACTGACAGTAGACAATGGCTCTGAGAATGCCAGGCACAAAGCTATTCGAGAGTCTCTCGGAACAGATGTTTACTTCGCGCATGCCTACCATTTCTGGGAACGAGGAACCAATGAAAATACCAACGGACTGATCCGTTGGTACTTACCCAAAGGGACTGATTTTGCTACCATACCAGAAACAATCATCCAAGAGATTGAGTATCGTCTGAATACACGACCGAGAAAGAGATTAGATTGGCAGACACCTTTAGAAGTCTTTAATTCGTTTGTGTTGCACTAGAATGTTGAATGTACTAACCAGCTTTTTTAGTCTTTCTTCCTACGTATTTCTTGGAGTGCTCTGAAGCCTTTCTCTAAACGAGGAATGGCGTATTCGGCAGCGCCGTAAAGTAGTAAAGCTGCATCAAGCCAATTGGCTTTATCACCTTTCTTTTCAAAAGCTATCCCAGGCTCAACAACATTCTGAAAATCAGTTGCGATGCCTTTCAGCCTTTCGGCTATTTCACTCATCCGCTCAAAATCCGTCTGCCCATTTTCTCTGGATGGATCACTCTCTGTCTCAGGAGCATCAGTAGCAACATTCTCAAAAGGACTCATAAGGTTCAAATAATTGTTATAGCTTATTATAACATGTATGTTGCGTTTTATTACAGACACAAAAAACAGCCTTATTCAGGCTGCATTCGTATCGTATTTGAAAGAGACAGTTCCCTATCTACGGCAGGCAAGCCGGCTGGCGAACCCTGCTAGGCTTTCAAAGTATAATTCTCGGCACTGACCTACTCTTGCCACTGAAGGCTACCATCGGCGCTGAGATGCTTAACGGCTGTGTTCGGTATGGGAACAGGTGTTGCCATCCCGCTAGAAGCACCGAGAATTATACTTTGAAAGTTCGAGTTCGGTATGCCCGCCCGACCAGATGACTCCGGTCATTCGGGCGGGGGATCAGGTGTGACCCTATCGCTAGAGGCACCGGATACTCTGCTCTCAAAAGCAGTAACTTACTGCTTACGACCTACAATTAACAACAAAAGGTTGTCAATCATAAATGTAAATCCGTTTTTCGTGTCGTTTGTCGTTATTAATTGTATGTCGTTTGTCATTCTGAACAAGCACTCTTCACTGCTAACCGTTCTCAACGCGCAGCCTGTCGCAGACCGGACGCAGACGAACGCAGAAAGTAATTTCCGCGATATTCAGCGTATAGTCAGCGCAGTTCAGCGCTATGAGGAAAAAAGAAAGTTGAATAAATTTATTAGTACTGCTTGGCTTAATCCCTCTCGAGACTTCCACCTGCAGCCTATCAACCCGGCCTCCGCCTTGCGGCTTTGGCGAGGTCCGCCTTGC
>Ga0209211_10011996_pt1 | contig 10978 bp, 16 predicted proteins | sample RifGroA2_FD_183992 | JGI IMG/M metagenome (GOLD analysis project Ga0209211, IMG submission 183992) | Groundwater microbial communities from Rifle, Colorado, USA - Groundwater A2 (SPAdes) (version 2) | ecosystem: Environmental > Aquatic > Deep subsurface > Groundwater | place: Rifle, Colorado...
TCGCTCCTTTGAGGCGCCATGGATACGGTAAAAATAATTGTGGCAATCATAAAACCAATCCAGTGGGGATCGAGGAAGTCCGCGCTGTTCCACAGTTCAAAGAGGGTTGCCTTTATTGCATCGAGGGTGTCCTTAGCAAAGACAAAGAACCCTTCGGCGGTAAAATTTATGTCCTTGGGCAATGCCGTATTTATGTTTACCGGGTCGTTCAGCAAGAAAGAGATGGCAATAAGCACTGCGGCACAACCGGCAATAGGGGCGAAAACAATTAAGAAATCTCCCAATATGGGGACCTTGGGACGTTCGTATTTTATCTCCGCACCCTCTAATCTGATGAGGTTGAATTCAGTTATGGTAGCGCCCGTCACCAGACACATGATGGCATGACTGCACTCGTGGACAATTGTACCCGGATATAGGAATACGTTGAGGACTTTTTCCTTGGCATACTTTGACCACAACACCTTTATGCCAAAGCTGAGGAAGATAATCAGTATAAGCCATACGGCCAGGGCTATGTAGATGGTTGTTTCCTCCCGTAAATAATCTACACGCCTCCCCACCTGGGCCTTAACTTACCAAAGTGTAACACACCTTGTCAAGCCATTTTGCCGAAACCTTTTGCAGGAATTAAACGTTGTTCAAATCATATTGTAGTTTAGCAGTGGGGTAAAACAAATTATATTCATCCCAACCATTAACCTTGGAAGAAGGATAGCATGGACAGGTTAAAAACCGTGCCGGGGGGGAGCAGACCCACCATTAGTTGGGAGACTCTGTCCGCTTCAAAATATTTTGATATAGCATGACAGTTACACCAGAGGTCAAAGCCTCGGCTGGAGGCGGGGATGAGCGGTCATTCCACTACCCCATCAAAGGGAGAATAATTAGGGGAAGACCCTTCAAGTCTACATCAGCACTACTTAAAGGCTTACAGAACTGTTACCAGAATTATAGAGACTGTAACTGTAAGGGATGACCCAAAGACCACTTACGCATGCTTGTATTCAAAGTGGTTGCGCTTCAGGTTTGGGTTTCTACAAAAGGCATAGAGACCTCTGAAAAAATATTTAAACTGCACCGTTTTGGGATTGGCAGAAATTTTCCTTTACAATACTGCTTTTACGAAACCTTTTGTAGGGGCTTGATTTATCAAGCCCTTTTAAAGCAGGTGCGATAAATCGCACCCATATGTTTAACCTGGCGGCAGAGCGCCAGGTTATATTTAGAAGATATAGGGCAAGGGCTCTGTCCCTTGCCATAAATGAAATGCAATAGACAAAAACACAAGGTTTTTCAGAGGTCTCAGGCATAAATAATCTATACTCTTTTTACCCTTTCTTCTTATTATTTTCAGCTCCCACAGTCTCAACCTTCTTATTAAGACTGGCAAATTCTTTCTCTTGGGCAGATTTTAGGTCTTCTAACCTGCTCTGGAGGGTCTCAATCTGCTTTTTCTGGTCTTCCAGTAAGAGTTGCTGTGGGTAACCTGAGTGATTCCACCAGTCAATACCCATCTCCTTGGCCTTGTCCACAGAGGCTATGAGAAGACGTATTTGTATGGTAAGGAGTTCAGTCTTGACAAGACTTATCTTTATGTCCCCGGTGATTACGATACCCTTGTCCAGTATCCTTTCCAGTACCTCGGGGAGGGACTGTCCTGATACAGAATGCTGAATAGCCCTGCGCGTTTCCACTTATTTAGTCTTCCTTGTAACGTAGCAGCCTAAAGGAGTTAAAATGTCCACCAGTTCATCTTTAATAAAGAATAGATTGTCAGGTCCACAAAAGACCCTTGCCGGTTGAGGGGATCGAATTTACCCTTTCCCCTCTCAAACAGTACACAAAATGGAGGAGAGTCTTATTGGCTATCTATTGTATGTCCTGACCCGTCCCATAATTCGGGCTGCAGTGCCGCTTCTTGAGATGCGTTCCCCCGCCCTTCGTTTACTGATCATCACCTTCGTACCAGAGTTGGCGAGTCTGAGTTCCACCACATCCCCATCTTTAAACCCTGCAAACTTCATGATATTCGTGGGTAGCAGCAGCTTCCCGTCATTGTCTATCCTGGTTAGTGTCTTAACAAGGGACATAGTCTCCTCCTTTTCTAATTTTTTGGGAGCCCTGAGAAAGTCTCTTAACATCATGTTGTCATCCTGCGCGAAACGAAGAATCTCGTACCTCTGGGCGTAACATGCGTGTCACGCCGGAGGCTGAAAGCCCGCCAACTAGTTTAGAGGGCAGGTCTTCCTCCGGTATGACTTATCTCGCACGTGAGACATACGTCCCAAGCCGATCGCATGCTACGCCTTCGGCGCCTTAGGATGGCATTGGGTATTTTCCAGAGCTCTCCACCTTACAAAAGACAGCCTTATTTTCAGAGAACAACTTTATCCGCGAGGCACTTCCCCTTTCCCGTGGCAGGGCCAGCAGTAAGAAGCCGGACCCTGATTCACAGCAGTGCCTTTGCATGTAGGGCACTCCGTGGACTGTTTCTCGACATGTACAACACCGTAGCCTTTACAAACGATGCAGCTGACCCTGCCGTTCTTGGGTTCAATACCCGTCCCTTTACAATACCTGCACTCCTTAAATGGCTCAACAACTGAGACCTCCTTCCTACCGAAGCAGACGTAGCAAGTGGAAAGCCAGGACATGACTCCAAAGGCGTCTCTCCCCTTTCCACCACAGAAGGCGCAGGGGACTTCCACCGTTTGCAGCTCTTTAACACGAGGATTCATTGGTCTCATTAGTCTTACCCTTTCTTCGTCTCGCGGACCCGCACAAAATACCAGGATGTTATCCTAATGTCGAGCAAGCTCGACCACTACAAAATTCTTGTAGCGTCTGATCTCTGCATCGGACGTACTAGAGAGCGTCAGGTGCGGAGACCTGACGCTACAAAAACCAGATTTCCGCCATAGGCAAATCTGCCTCTTGCGTGACTCCGGGCCACCCCAAAGAAACAATTTATGATTGTAGGGGCAGACCTACGCGTCTGCCCAAGGGCAAACATCCGCCTGAGGCGGATTTGCCCCTACGGTGGATGATTATTTTGCAGAGGTCTCTTTTTTATCCTCTTAACAATTTCCCTATCGGGCCAAGGTCTATGTTCAAGTCTTCGTCTTTAAAGCCGAAGTGTTTCTTTAGTCCCTCCATCTCCTCCTCCAATCTCATGAGGGACAGCCCCAGCTCGTTCAATCTTTCTCCACTAAGTCCGCCGCCTTCCATTCTTCTGATTGCCTGTTTCTCAAGAAGCTGTCTCAGGAGTTCTATTACGGTGAGCACCAATTGGGCCAGTCCTCTCCCAATGTTCTCCTTCTGGAGGTTCAGGCGTCCGGAACCGTTGGTCTTGCGATTTCTAAGCACCTGGATAAAATCCTCAGGGGAATCGGTCTTTACTCTGGCGGTTATCATTTACTTTCTCCCCGCATTTTTCATGTACTCAAGCGCATATTCCACATCTTGGCCGAGGACGTCTTCGCTATTTAGTTTTTCCAGCATGTTCTTCCTCAGTGTCTCTACAGAGGTAACTACGAGCCTCAATCCAATCCATATAAGGTCCACATCGGCAAGGGATATGGTAACATCGCCCGCAACGACCACACCCTTGTTCAGTAATCTGTTCAGGACCTCGCACAGAAAGAGGCGCTCTTCTGCGGGTCTCATGCCTGATCTCATATTCAGCCTGATGTCTGACCTCATATTGGCATCCCTCTCTGACAAAGAGATTCTTTCAGAAGTGTAGGGGCGAACGGCCGTTCGCCCCTACTTATCTGGTAAACCGGAAAGGGAGCGGACGAGGTCAGCTGAAAGGAGGAGGGTCCGTCGTTCTGGACGTCTTTCAGCCATGTAAATAACTGTAGCAAATGGTGGGGTTTCCCTCACCACTCCCTTTCCGGTAAAGATTGACAAACGAATATCGTCGGGTAGGGAGAAGGTCCCTCTACTACAAAGGTAATTGTATTGGTGCCCGCCTTTACATGTAAAAGGGCCTTCTACCCTTTCCGTCATATGTTGTTCTGTTCCTCTTTCCCAGGCTCATCACCAGAAGAATCGTACCTTACACTTTTCGTTTCCTCCGGTTGTTCTAACCCATCTTCTTCATCATCCTCTTCCTCGTAATCCTCCTCTTCGTCTTCTTCATCTCCATACAGACTCTCCTCGTATTCCTCAATAGCCTCCAGTTTATCCAGGAGTTCTGTCTCCATTTGTTCGAACGCTTCCTCGGTAATCTTCCCCGCCTCTACAAGTAAATAAAGCTCTCTGAGTTGGGAAGTAATCTTGTCTTTATCGGTCAGTTCTTCCTGCACCGACTCACCTATCTTTTTAAATACGAAAATGGGAAACTTTATTGGTGATAGAAGGATATCATCTACTAAAAACATGTCTTCTCCCCATACCAGGGACGGCTAGATGGATGTTGCAAAAATTGTAGAGAGACCAGGGGCCGGTTATTTCAAAGGAATGTATGTCGTTGAAATCTCCGGCCATCTGCCTTACCCCTTCATCGAACTCTTTTTCTTTATCCCTCTCTATGAGACAAGCCAGGCGGAGGATGTTTCTTTCATCAGCCACATTGAGTTCTTTTATTTCATTACAGTAGGAAGAAAGCGCCTTTTCCACCTTTTGAACGTACTTCTCCCTTTCCTCTTTCAGGAGTTCTTCAAAAAGTTTTCCCAGTTCAATCTTTTCCCATTGTGAGGGCATACGTCTGGAGAAGACAGTGGCTGCCTCTTCCTGAAGTTCCGGGTGCTGCTCCAAGAAGTACTTATAAATATTATCTACATCCCAAACGAGCTTAAGGTGCGTCTCCACCTTTCCGCTAAACTCGGTCAGATTAGCTCTAAGGGCCTTATGGTTGTGTTCCATAAGGTGGGCAATCTGCATCCTTTGGGCAATGGTTCCGTAGGATACTGGGAGGACGGTTCCCCTCTTCATGAACTCCCTTACCACTTCTTCATGGAGCTTTAGATGCCGTCTCTCCGGGCGAATTTTTGAGGTTCTGATGTCACCTAACAGGACCGCTATGTCGCCATATTTTTGTGAGAATACCCTGGTGCCGTTTATCCCGGTGGGGAAAGGCGGGCAAGCTGTCTCTGGTTCAACAATACCGTATAGATAAAGGTACATAACTACATCACCTCTTCAAAAAGGGCCATTGCACTGTAGGTGTCTCCGCTATGGAGATACTTTTCCGCTAGATTATATAGAGCCATCCTGCTCTCCACTGCCTCCTTGGCGTCGGGATACTCCTTAATAATCTTGGTATAAATACCGATGGCCTGATGGATATCCCCTTGCCTCTCAAAACCCCCGGCAATCCTCATAAACTGACTTATAACCAGGGGACCAAATGGGTCCTCTTCCTCTTCCTCTTCCTCTTCCTCTTCCTCTTCCTCTTCCTCTGCCTTTGGTCCCGGTGCCTTTCTCCCCGTTTGAATCGGTACAGGCTCGCCGGACTCGGGCTCATCGAGCTCCGGTATAGAATCGTCGAATTCAGGTGTATGTTCGTCTAATCCAGTCGGCATGTATGCCTCCCTCCTTCTATAGAGACCTCTGCAAAACTAGCCTCTGGGCAGACGCGCAGGTCTGCCCCTACGGCCACGATTACATGCGAGCAAGCTCGCACGCCACATTCTTTCCGCCTCTGACACAAATCTGGTTTTTGTAGCGTCTGGTCTCCGTACCAGACGCCTTTTGTTTGCAGAGCAAGCTCTGCCACTACATCCAATCGTCCGATACGGAGATCGGACGCTACTTCTTGATGCGGAACATGTCATTCCGTGCTTGACACGGAATCCACAGATTCCCGCTTTCGCGGGAATGACATACAGTATTAACAGACTTTTTCAGGGCTCTTCTATAAGGCATTTGGTCCCTAAAAATCCTAAAAGCGGAACACTACCTCTTTTTTGCCTTCTTTCTTAGGTGCCTCTGGTGCAGTATGTTGCTCGTTTCCGTTTCCGTTGTCGGAAATGGAGGGCCTCTGAGGCATTTTGCCTTGTTTTAGGCAATCCAGTAGATAAATCTCTTTTTGGTAAATTTTGTCCAGCGCCTCCTGAATGGCCCTCATCCTGCATCTACCGTTCTTGATCTGTGCCTCAAGGCCTCTCTTCCCCATCATGAGGGCGGTTAATTCCCTGCAAATTTCATCCATCCCCTTTGACCGGTTTGACCTGAGCGGTCTTGTAACTTCCAACGCCCTTTTTATTTTACCGTTCATTGTGTTCTGACTTCTCCTTTGAATTCTCTCTGGAAAAATATGGCATTACGTCATCAAGGGTGAGGCCCCTCGCGTCCCCGTTGGAGGAGGTCCCAAGGATGTCGCTGCATATCTCCAGGAAGTCCTTCCCCGGAGCTACAGGGATTCCCTCTTGTACCAGCATCTTTGCAATCATAATGCTTGCTCTTATCGTGGGCCTGGAATGATTTCTGCCTTTCTCCCTCAACTTCCTTACAATCTTCACTATGGTTTCTACGTCTTCAATCGGCAGGCCGGACTTTGCCTTGGCTATCTTTACTTCTGTGTCCATATCCGGACAACCAAGACCTACGGTAATCATCCTGTCCAGCAGGGCATCCTGGGTGTCGTGGATGCCGGCGTACTCCATGGGATTACTGGTGAAGATGGCCCTAAACTCTGGGTGCACGGTCTGATAGGCGTTACATCCCGTATAATGGCTGGGCATACAAAGAAGCTTCTCTTCCAGAACACTGAGAAGGACGTTGTTGGCCTCTGGCCGGGAGCGGTTAAACTCATCGTATAGGAGCGTGTAGCCGTTCTTGCAGGCCAGGGCAAGTCTATGGTCTACCCAGTCCTTGGACATGTTCTCATCTACCTTCAATACGGTATGGATGAAGTTGTCTACCGTCTTACTCCTGTGAAATCCCTGCTCTCCTCCCAGGAGGTCGGCAGTGCTATATTCCTCATCACCGTATACCACAACCACCGGTCTGTTCAGCAAGGAGGCCAAATAGAAGGCCAGAGTAGTCTTTCCGCTGCCGGCCGCACCGCTGAAATGTATGGCGTACCCGCCTTTAAGGTAAGCATGGGCCCTTTTAACAACTCTCTCCAATGTAGGAGTTAAGATGAAGTTCTCTGTGGCCTCCGGCCTGAGAACCGTATGTTCCGAATCTCTATACACGGTCTTCCTCCTCCCAAGTACTAATGGCAGACGTTAATGAACCCTGGATAATTCCTTGCCGAACTTCAGCCAGGTATTGTGAGCCATACGGAAATCATTGGCTCTTCCCTTGTTTTCGGTCCCAAAGTGCTTCAACATGCCCTTCGTTTCTTGACCTAACGCCTTGACCCTGGCCTCTGTGCCTGCGATGAAGTCTCTGCACTCTGCCATGAACCCGTTGAACTCTTTTATCCTGTTTCGTTTGGAGGTCTTCAGGAAACCGCGGGTCTCTTGATTTAATTCCTTGATTCTCCCTTTTGTATCCATCATGAAGTCATTAAACCCTCTAATCCTGTTGTGTTCGGCGCTTCTTAGGAAGTCGTGGGTCTCTTCACCCAATTCCCTTACTCCGTTTTTTGTTGCCGCTATGAATTCGTGAACATCGCCTATGAAGCCCTGGAAATCATCCATAAAGGCGCGCATCTCCGCGGCCCGTCCCTTTTTTGCGGTCAGGATGTTGTTGCACAGTTCCCCCATCTTACTGGAAAATGACCCTTTGAACTCCTGCCGCCCGGTCTCTTGGGCAGCTTTGTGGGATTTAGGGGTCTCCGGCTCCTCATACTGCTTCTCAAACTCCTTTGTCCCCTTTGATTTTTTCTTTGTCATCGTCATCATCTTATCTCCTATTAGTTAATTTGACCCTTAAGGGGAGCCAAGAAGACAGTGGGGGTGAAAACTATCTCTTGGCCCCCCTTTCAGGTATTGTGTACACCCCGGCCAGTACGAAAACTACTAGGCCGGTGCTGCCGCCGTTGCAGTTAGACCTATAGCCTCCGCATACTTCAGATATGTCTCTACAGAGGCTATCACAACCCTGGCCTCTATTGAGAGAATCTCGATGCCCACCAAGGATACCCTTGCCCATGCATCAATGACGATTCCCTTGTCCAATAAACGGTCAACGACCTCGGCCAGACTACTGGAATCCATATTCTTTTGTATTCTCGCCATCTCTTCTCACCTCCCTTTACTCTAGTTAAGGTTGTTTAAATACTAGTTGACTATATAAATAGCTAAAGGGATGCCAATAACAAAAAAATTTTACACTTAACAGAAGCAACTGATTAATAACGAGATAGAGTCGTACAAGATCTGTTTTCTTCGATGGCGTTGTGCCTTGGGAGCTCTTACCATGGAAAAGATTCTTTAATTATTGAAATTGTGCGAGAGGAGACCTCTGAAAAAACGTCTAAACCGTACCATCTCGGAATTGGTAGAAATTTCTTTTACAACATTAAGAAACCTCTGCAAAACCCTGCACAATTGCCATTCTGAGGGAGCAAAGCGACCGAAGAATCTAGAGATGTAGCGTCCGATCTCTGCATCGGACGCCGCTCGCAGCGGTCGCACCGCCGTCGGGTACGGAGACCCGACGCTACAAAAGTCAGATTCTTCGCTTCGCTCAGAATGAGACCTCTGCAAAAGTACCAAAATTGAAGGTGTAAATGTAGCCGCACCCTTTATGGGTGCGCATAACGCAGGCTAAAGCCTGCGGCTACCCATTGAATTGATGATTAAACTACTTTTTCAGAGCTCTTAAACTGACTTTTACAGAGGTTTCTACTTATGCTAAAGGTCTTAGCGCGGGCTACTCAGGATGGATAATCTTGGGGATAACGCGGTGGATGAGATTCCTTATTTCATTAATTTCGAAGGGCTTGCTTATAAAACCGACAAATACCTTTTCCTCAAGTCCCTTTTGTATGGCAGGGTCGTCACTATAGTAATAACCAGATATTGTTATAACGGGTAATGAAGGATAGGTGGCTTTTATCTGCCTGGCCAGCTCGAGGCCGTCAATGTCTGGGAGTTTAATATCCAAGAATACCAGCTGGTGGGATGTATTCTTTAACGTATCCAGCGCAGCCTCTGCGGTGTAGGCCTTATGTGCCCCGAATCCCTCCCCCTGAAGTATCTGTTCCAGGGCCCAGCACATATCTGGTTCATCATCTACCACTAAGGCTACTAGTTCCTGTTCTTTCATAACCAATGTTTTGAGACCTCCGGAAAAGTGTTTAGACTGCATCATTTTGGGATTGGCAGAAATTTTCTTTCCAATATTGCTTGAGACCTCTTTAAAAGCCCCCCAACACCGTCTTGTCATTCTAAGCGATTTGTAGGGGCGGGGTTCCCCCGCCCCTATTCGTAGGCGAGGCGACCTCGCCCCTACGTTTCCGACAGAATGACATCAATTATACAAGGTTTTTCAGAGGTCTCGTCTGGTCAACGGCAGCGTAATAACAAAGACGGAGCCTCTGCCAAGGTTATTTTCCACCCTTATTGTCCCGCCGTGTTCTTTAATGATACCGTAACATATAGACAATCCCAGGCCGGTACCCTCTCCCACAGGCATAGTGGTAAAGAAGGGGTCAAATACCTTGTCTATGTCCTCTTTAGGTATGCCCGGTCCACTATCTTTAAAGGTTATTTCTATCTGGTGCGACTGTTGTTTCTTTTCTACGGACGTCTTTATCCACAATTGCCCGCCCCCGGACATGGCATTGGATGCATTAAGTATGATGTTCAAGAAGACCTGCTTCAAGAGTTTCCCATCGGCATTAATCAGCGGCATAGAGGCGTAGAATTCTTTGTGAATGACAATGTGTTGATGGGTAAGCTGTTTCAATGTGAGATCCAGGGCCTCTTCCAGAATCTGGTTGATGTTAGTGGGTTCGCTGCGTCTCGTCGTGGGACGGGCGAACTGCAGCAGCCTTTCTATTATTTCGGAGGCCCTCTGTATACCGGAGTGAATCTTCTGGGCGCATTCCTCCAGGAGTTGGGGGTCATCCGGTCTTTCCAGGAACAATTGGGCCGCCGCAGAGCTTACCCCCAGAGGGTTTCTGATTTCGTGCGCAATACCGCCCGCCAGTACCCCCAACGAGGCCAGTTTGTCCGATTGAAATAATTGGGCCTGCAGCTGTTTGGTTTCGGTAAGGTCTCGTCCAATACCTACCAGACCTACCAGCCTCTCTTTCTCGTCCCTCATAGAAGAGAAATTCCATGCGACAGGTATTACTTTACCTTTCTTGTCAATTATCTCTACCTCCAGATGTCTCACTTTCTCGCGCCTAATGGTATCATTAAGTACCCCTCTAACATCCTCAGCGTTATCAGTACTGCATAAGGCGCTGAGGTGATTTCCCACAAGTTCTAAGAGACCGAATCCCGTGATTTTCTCCCCTGCCGTATTCCAGGTGGTGATAGTCCCGTTAGGGTCCATAGAAACCACTATGTCATTGGCGCTTTCCACCACACTGGCCAGGTGGCTTTCGGTCTTCCTGACCTTCTCTCTAAGCTTTGTCTGTTCTGTTATATCTTCTATGAGGAGCATTACGTTTTCTATTACTTTTGCCTCCTGCAGGGCGCTCAGGCGGTAATAGTAAACCCTGTACGGAATTCCCGGGGCCCTGTAAACCATTTCTTGCCCGGGTAAACTGTGTCCAGCGGTAAAGACCTCTTTCAGCAGCTCCGGCAGACGGGTATATCCCAGTAGAACAGAAGGAAATATGTCTTTCAATTCCTTGTTTATAACATTCTCTCTCCTCAGTCTGGCCTTCTCCAGAAAGTTGTCATTAACAAAGACTACCTTTAAAGATGGATCAAAGACTAATATCGAAATGGGTATATGGGAGAGAATCTGGTTAAAAAATTTCTCTGTCCCCGGCAGAGCCTTTTCTGTCGTTTCTGCCATTGTCCTCTCTTACTTCTTTGGGCCATGGAGTTTTGTGACCATCTCGGCTACCTGTTTCTTTAAAGAAGCGGCCTGGCGAAAGGCCTGACACTTGACGGAG